>Ga0080004_1127456_pt1 | contig 29967 bp, 25 predicted proteins | sample WasSprMetagenome_FD_69207 | JGI IMG/M metagenome (GOLD analysis project Ga0080004, IMG submission 69207) | Sulfidic aquatic microbial communities from Washburn Spring, Yellowstone National Park, USA - WS (SPADES assembly) (version 2) | ecosystem: Environmental > Aquatic > Thermal springs > Hot... | reverse complement strand
TGCCCCGGGTAATATATCCCTGAATTGTGGGGGTGATAGCGCCGGAGCCCGTCAGCACATCCACCCGGCCGGCCGGCGCCTGCGCCTCCGCGCTCCAGAAGCTCACCAGTGAAAGCACCACCATCAGGGCGTATATGAACAGCCGGAGCCGGCGAGCCGCTCTTGCCCTCTCACTGCGGGCTTTCATCATTTGCCTCCTTGGCACGCACTGCCCACACGCTTTGACCTTATTATAGGGCACAATGTGCTTCAGGGCAAGCAAGTTTTTCGAAAGGGTATGCCGCGGGCGGCGCGGTTGACAAGGTTTACCTTCTCTGGTATAATTAGGCATGCCTTATAAAATTTTTCATCGCGACCCTCAAAAGGAAGGAAAGCGGGGGTAAGCATGCTGCACAGCGAGAGCGCGGAAGATTATCTGAAGACCATATGCAAGATGGGCGGGACGCAGGGGGCGGTATCCACCAGCGCGCTGGCCTCTCGTCTGGGGATATCGCCGGTATCCGTGCATGAGATGATCCGCAAGCTGGCGGAGCAGGGGCTGGTGGAGTACACCCCCTACCGGGGGGTGTCGCTGACGCCGGCCGGCCTGCGCGCGGCGCAGAACGTCTTCCGCCGGCACCGCCTCTGGGAACGCTTCCTGCACGACTCCCTCGGCCTTCCCTGGGCGCGCGTGCATGAGGAGGCCGAACGCCTGGAACATGCCACCTCCCAGGAGGTGTCGGACCGCCTGGCCCAGTTCCTGAACTACCCGCAGGAATGCCCCCACGGCTATCCCATCGGGCAGGAAACGTGTGCCTGCGAGGATGAAGCGGCGCGCCCACTGCTGGAGCTGGCGGCCGGCGAAAGCGCGGAGATCGAGCGCGTCCCCGAGGACAACGCCCAGATGCTGGAATATCTGGACCATCTGGGACTGCGCCCCGGCGTGCGGGTCACGATGATCGAGATCGCCCCGTTCGACGGCCCGGTGACCATCGAACTGGCCGGCGAGCGCAAGGCCATCGGCCGGCCGCTGGCGGAGCGCATCCTGGTGCATATCGCCGCATCCCACCATACAGAACACCAAGGGGGTTAACACAAAGCCTATGGCGGAGACCAAGCAAGCCATCGTTCCTCTGGACGTCGTGCCGGCCGGCGAGACCGTGCTCCTGCAGGAAATCGTCGGCGGCCACGGCATCCTCAGCCGGCTGGCCACGCTGGGATTTACCCCTGGCACGCCGCTGACCATGATTCAGAACTTCGGGCACGGCCCGCTCATCGTGCAGGTGCGCGACGCGCGCATCGCGCTCGGCCGCGGCGAGGCGCGCCATATCCTCGTCCAGGCGGATGAGAAGACCGCGGCACGCATTGACCCGCGCTTTGTCCAGCGCACGTTCGTCTCGCGCCGGCCCGACGCGTAATGATCCAAGAGGATGATATGTCATGAAGGCACCAGTGATGTCCTGTCATCCGGTCACGACAACTGCCCGACCGTCTCAGCCGGCAGAACTGCGGGTAGCCTTGGCCGGCCAGCCCAACGTCGGCAAATCCACCCTCTTCAACCTGCTGACCGGCCTGAATCAGCATGTGGGCAACTGGCCGGGCAAGACGGTGGAGAAAAAAGAGGGCTATTTCCGCTACGACGGCCTGCAAATTCAACTGGTGGACCTGCCCGGCACCTACAGCCTGACCGCCAATTCGCTGGAGGAGCTGATCGCCCGCGAGTACATCATTCAGGAACGGCCGGATGTGGTGGTCGTGGTGCTGGACGCCGCCACCCTGGAGCGCAACCTGTACCTGGTGGCGGAGCTTCTGCCCCTGCCCCCGCGCGTGGTGGTGGCGCTGAACATGATCGACGTGGCGGAGCAGGAAGGGGTGCACATCGAGCCGGAGGTGCTCCAGGCCGCCCTGGGCGTGCCAGTGGTGCCCATGGTGGCCACCAAGAACCGCGGCGTGCGGGAGCTGGTGGATGTGGTGGTGCGGCTGGCGCGCGGGGAGATCCCGTATGAGCCGAAACTGCCGCAGGTGCGCGCCGACCATCAGCAGGTGCTGGAGCGGGTCAAAGAGCTGATCTGCCCGTATGTGCCGGCCCCTTACCCGCCCGATTGGGTGGCCCTCAAGCTGTTGGAGGGCGACCGATATCTGACCGAGTTGATGGACAACCACCTGCCGGCGGATATCCGTCAGCAAGTGCATGCCCTCCTGGCTCAGCACGACGACGCGCTGATGGCCGTGGCCAGCGGACGCTATGAATGGGTGGGACGCATGGTGCGCGCCGCGGTGGTGCGGCCGCAGGCCGGCCAGATCACCCTCACCAGCCGGCTGGACCGCTGGGCGACCCACCCCTTCTGGGGGTTGATCATCCTGGCCGGCGTCCTGGGGGTCGTCTTCTGGCTGACCTTCACCATCGGCTCGCCCATTCAGGAATGGCTGGACACTGTCATTATCAACGGTCTGCGGGGATGGCTGAGCGCCGTGCTGGCCGGGGCGCCGGCCTGGCTGAGCGGCGTGATCGTGGACGGCGTGCTGGGCGGCGCCGGCATGGTGGTCACTTTCCTGCCCATCCTGGTCATCTTCTTCACCGTGCTGGCACTGCTGGAGGACACCGGCTACATGGCGCGCGCCGCGTTCGTCATGGACCGCTTTATGCACATGATGGGACTGCACGGCAAAAGCTTCCTGCCCCTGTTATTGGGCTTCGGGTGCAACGTGCCGGCGGTCATGGGCACCCGCATCATCGACACGCCGAGCTCCCGCCTGCTGACCATCATGCTGGCCCCACTGGTGCCCTGCGCGGCCCGCATGGCGGTCATTGCCTTCCTGACGCCGGTGTTCTTCGGCCGGTCTGCCGCCCTGGTGGCCTGGGGATTGGTGGCCATGAGCCTGCTTGTGCTGGCGCTGGCCGGCCTGCTGTTGAGCCGGGTGGTCATGAAGGGGGAGCGCGCCGCATTCATTATGGAACTGCCCCTGTATCATAGGCCCAACGCCCGCACCATTGCCCTGCAGGTCTGGCAGCATGTGCAGGAGTTCCTGCGCAAGGCCGGCACCCTTATCCTGGTGATGTCGGTGGTGATGTGGGCGCTTTCGACACTGCCGACCGGCCAGATCGAGACCAGCTATCTGGCGGCCTTCGGCCGATGGGCGGCGCCGTTGGGGGCGCTCCTCGGCCTGGACTGGCGCATGCTCGTCGCCCTGCTGAGCAGTTTCGTGGCCAAGGAGAACACCATCGCCACCATGGCCATCCTGTACGCCGGCTCCGACCAGGCCGGCCTGGTACAGCGCCTCAGCGTCGCGGTCACGCCGGCGTCCGCCCTGGCTTTCCTGGTGGTGCAAATCCTGTTCATCCCCTGCGTCGCCACCGTGGCCACCATCCGCCAGGAGACCGGCTCCTGGAAATGGACCATCGCCAACATCCTGGGCCTGCTGGTCATTTCGTTCACCATGGGCATCCTGGTGTACCAGCTCGCCCTGCTGATCCTGCCCTGAGAGGGGAGAGGGGTTATGCTAGAGCAGTTACTGCGAGAGCTGGCCGCCGGCAGTCCTCTGCACCTGGACGACCTGGCCGCCAGATTGGGGGTCACTCCCCCGCTTGTCACGGCGATGCTGGAGGACCTGGAGCGCATGGGCTATGTGAAGGCCATCCGCGCCTCCTGCAACTCGGCATGCGCCGGCTGTTCCTATCATGGGCTGTGCCAGATCGTGGGCGGCGGCCGCATCTGGACCCTGACCGAGGCCGGCCAGCGCGCCGCCGCCAAATAATTCCCTTTCCGGTGACAGTCACCTCACAGGTGACTGTCACCGTTTCGAATATACCCCGCTTATCGATCGTCTAACGTATTAGAGGTAAGCAAAGGGCTGCATATTTTCGGACGGACAACGTTGTCCTTTGCATACCATCACCGCATCAGCGTCCATCATCCGTCCACCATCCTGGCAAAGACAAGGAGGTGAGCGATGATGAAAAGCCTGAAGCGGATGACCACTGAGCAGGTACTGCGCTCTATCGCCGGCTTCCTCGGCCGGGCGTCGGACCGGGATTTCGAGTATCTCCTTTCCGTGATGGAGCACCTGGCCACCAGCTATCGCGAGAAGGCCATCCTGCAGTCCCTTCGCGATAGCTGGCGCAGCAATTCCCCTCTGGCACAGCTCCTCCGACGGGTGTTTCGCGAGACCAATCCGGAGTGCCGCTATCGTTTCCTCTACAACTTCTTCTTCAACCAGAGCTTCGGTGAGGCCAAGGTCAAGCGCGACGCGTATCTCGAGCGCTACGGGTACTGTCCGCCCTGGGCCATGCTCATCAGCCCGACCATGCGCTGTAACCTGCGCTGTGCCGGCTGTTACGCCGGCGAATACACCCGCAAGGACGACCTGCCGGCGGAAGTCATTGACCGCGTGCTGACCGAAGGCGAGGAGTTGGGCATCTCCTTCGTGACTATCCTGGGCGGCGAACCCTTCATCCGGGAGGACCTGTGGCCCATCTATGAGAAGCACCGCGATACGCTCTTCCAGATTTACACCAACGGCACCCTCCTGGATGAGGAAACCGCGAAGCGCATCGCCCGTCTGGGCAACATTGTGCCGGCGGTCAGCATCGAGGGCTTCGAAGAGGAGACCGACGGCCGGCGCGGCAAAGGCACGTTCCAGGCCATCATGCGCGCCATGGATGCCCTGCGCCAGAACGGCGTTATCTTCGGCTTCTCCGCCATGGTGACGCGCTACAACGTGGACACCATTATCAGCGACGAATTCAACCGCATGCTGGTCGAGAAGGGCGCCTACCTCGGCTGGCACTTCTTGTACATGCCGGTGGGGCGGGACCCCGACCTGTCGCTGATGCCCACGCCCGAACAGCGCGATCTGCTCCGGCGCATGGGTGCGGCGCGCATCCGCGCCAGGTATCCCATGTTCGTCATAGACTTCTGGAACGACGCGCCCTATGTGGGCGGGTGCATCGCCGCCGGCAGGAATTACTTCCACATCACCTCGCGCGGGGATGTCGAACCGTGCATCTTCACCCATTTCGCCGTGGACAACATCAAGGAGAAGAGCCTGCAAGAGGTGCTGGAGTCGCCCTATTTCCGCGGCATTCGCGCCCGCCAGCCGTACAGCGAGAACCTCTTGCGCCCCTGCATGCTGATCGACCATCCACACGTGTTCCGCGAGATTTATCAGACCTATCATCCCTATCCGACGCATCCAGGGGCGGAGACGCTGGTGGGCGAGCTGGCCGCCGGCCTGGACCGCTACTCGCAGGAGGTGGCGGTCATCTTGGAGGAGGCCTGGCGCAAGGACTTCATCGAGGCCGGCACCAACATCTTCCCGGAGGAGGCGCCGCGCAAGGAGCCGGCGGCCGCCTGAACCACATCCCAGCCTCCCGTGGGAATCTAGCCTACGGGAGGCTGTTCTATTTTCAGCTTGCGCACCAGCTCCCGCCGCAGTTCCAGCATGGCGGCCTCGATGTAGGGATAGACGAACCAGACGGTGCCGGCGGAAGTGGTGAGACCCGTCAGCACGCGCAGTGCCGGCGTGCTCTCCCGCAGGCCCAGCGCCTGCGTCAGGCCGTCCGCGGCCAGCGGCAGGAGGAACAGCGCCAGCCCCCACAGCGGCAGAGGCTTCAGCCAGCGCCGCGGCCCCAGTGAATACAGGATGCCGAAGAGCACCAGCCCCAGATAGATCACCACATCGCGCTGACAGACCACCAGCTTGTAACCGATCTGCGGCGAGCCAAGGAACTGCCGGCGCTGAAAGGGGGTGCCGGCCGGGTCCATGCCGGCAGAGACCAGCTCGTCCCACGAGTAGGTGAGCTTTTCCCCGAACAAGAAGAAGGAGCGCTCCGGCAGTTGGTGACAGGTGGGGGCATAGAGGGTGTAGAGAAGCCGGCCGGCGCGCTCCTGGCCGGCATGCATCAGCGCCGGCGCCAGAAACATCGGCACGATGATCACCAGCAGGGCAACATTAAACAGCGCCACCCAGTGGAAGGTCAGCCAGTAAATGGCCTTATCGGCGGCGATGACGAGATCGCGCTTGCGGCCCGTCACAGGCCGGCGAGATGCCCCCGGCATGTTCGTCATTCGGTCAGGCCGGCTCCTTTCCCCCGCCTCACGGATGCACCATGGCACGCAGGACCCCGTCGCCGTAGCTCGCCACCAGCTCGAAGGCTTCCTGCGTGCGCTCCAGGGGAAACTGGTGGGTGGCCAGCGGCTTCAGGTCCAGCATGCCGGCCTTCACCAGGCGGATGGCGCGCGGGTAGGTGTGCTTCATGCGCCGCACCAGCTTGATGGTCAATCCCTTATGGCGCACCGTCGAGGCGGTAAGCTGGAGCCGGTCCACGGCGGGGATGCCGGCCAGCACCAGCCGGCCGCCGGCGCGCACGGCCGCGGCGGCCTGTTGGGGGGTCTCTTGGACGCCGGCGGCCTCGAAGGCCACGTCCACCCCCCGGCCATCCGTCATGCGCAGGATCGCGCTCACCACGTCCTCGCGCGTCGGGTCCAGGGCCACGGCGCCGGTATAGCGCTCGACGAACCGCCGGCGCTCCGCCAGCGGCTCGCTGACATATATCTCCGCCGCGCCGGCCAGCCGCGCCACCGCCGCGGTGAGGATGCCGATGGGGCCGGCGCCGAACACCGCCGCCGTCTGGCCGACGCGCAGATGGGCCAGGTCCACCGTGTGCAGGGCGATGCCCAGCGGTTCCAACATGGCGCCTTCATCGGGGGACATGCCCTGCGGCAGGGGGAAGCAGTTGGCCGCCGGCATGACGGCATATTCCGCCAGCACGCCGTCCACCGGCGGGGAACCGCAGAAGCGCACGTGCAGGCACAGGTTGGGGTGCCCCTCTCGGCAGGGTTCGCACTGGCCGCAGGGGATGCCCGGCTCCACCGCCACAAGCTGGCCCTCCTGCACGCCCTCCACCCCTGGCCCACAGCGCGCCACATACGCGGCGAACTCATGTCCCAGGATGATGGGCGCGCTCACCACCTGGGTGCCGATGCGGCCGTCCAGGAAATAATGCACGTCGGAGCCGCAGATGCCGACCGAGGCGATCTTCAGGAGCACCTGGCCGGGGCCGGGTTGGGGAACAGGGACGGTGTCCAGGCGGATGTCGCGGATGCCGTACAGGCGCGCGGCGCGCATCTGCTGTGGGAGGGTGGCGCTGGTCATCAGGAACGGGCCTCCTTACTATGACAAAATGCCTGCATGCCGGGGAATATCCCCGGACATGCAGGCAAGTATAGCCTAAAAGTCCGCCGGCGCAAATCAGGGCGCCGGAATCACTACATGTTTGACGTTGCGGTACACATCGCCGGCGTGGAAGACCACCAGATACTTCCCAGTCTGCGGGTTGAAGGAGAGCTGAGGCTCGGTGCCACTGCCGGCGACCTGATACTTGGCATCCATGAGGACCGACTCCCCGCTGGGCCGCAGGGTCCGTGCGACAACGCGGCGGACGCAGGAGGCGCAGGCCTGCTCCACCCACACCACCGTGTAGTTGCCGGTGATGGTGTTGACGCCGGCGGCCGGCTTCGGCACGTCCGACAGGTACGAGCCGCTGTTATAGACCGCCTGGGCCTCGATGGTGAAGGGGGCGCCGATGGGCCGGCCTTCGGCATCCAGCCGCTGGCCGTGCACCGAACGCCATGTCCCTACCGCGTTCAGGTCCATCAGCTTCTGCCACACCACCAGGTATTCGTCCAGCACCGGGTTGTACACCACCTCCGGGAAGCGCTCACAGCCAGGCTCGGTGCTGATGGGGAAGTTGGGCGGGTCGCCGATGGGCTTCGCCTGCCCGTCCAGGAAGATGCCGTAAATGTCCATGTTCAGCAGTTCATACCACTGGTTGGTGGGATGGGGGCTGCCGGCGCCGTTGCGGTCGTCCTCCCACACCACCAGGAAGCGCTGGCGCCGCGTATCATACGCAATGCTGGTATACTGCTGGATGCGCTTGGCGTTGCCCACATACTGATGGGTGGTATTGGCCGGGTCCAGGGTGATGGGCTGGTTGCGTCCCAGAATGGCGCCGGTCGCCGAGACGATCTGGGCGTAATTGTCCTTGAAGGTGGTGCGGTCATTCTCGTCCATGCTGAACAGGCTCGGGAATTGGGTGCGCGCCCGGCCGTCGTGCCAGGTGACCAGGAAGACGTTCGCCGGCGGATAATAGGCCACGGCCGGGTGCCACTGATTGTCGTCGTAGGGCGGCGACGTGAACTTCTCGGAGATGAGGAAGACATCGGTCAGCGGCTCGCCGTTGGCATTGATGAGCCGGCCGACCACATCGTAGCCGTACTGCGAATAGCCCGGATAGCCGCTGGGCGGCCAGTTCCCGAGGAAGTCAAAGGCATGCTGCTGCCAGACCACCAGATAGGTCTGGTTCGTGGGATTATAGGCGGCCGCCGGCCACTGCATGCTCAGGATGTTGGCAGATATCTCGATGTCAGGGGAGAGCACAGAGCCATCGGCCCCGATGCGCCGGGCATAGATATCCTTGGCATCGCGCGCCCCGTACTCGCAGTAGCGGCCGTAGGCGGCCACGTTGCGGCAGTCCGCCCAGACCACCAGGTACTCGTTGCGGTCCGGGTTATAGACGGCGGAGACCTGCTCCTGGTGGTACGGCGCCGGTGTAGGCGTCGGTAGCGGCACGGACGTGCCGGCCGGCGTGGGTGTATTGGTGGCCCCCGGCGTGACAGCGGGCGTCCGCGTGGCGGTGGGCGTGGGCGTCGGAGTGGACGTAGGGCCGGCCGTGGCGGTGGCGGTGCGCGTCGCCGTGAACGTCGGGCTGGGCGTGGCGGTTGGGGTAGCGCTGGGAGTCAGGGTAACGCCGGCGGGCGGGGTGCCAGTCGGCGTGGCGGTGAATGTGGCCGTGGCAGTGAACGTCGGCGTGAAGGTTGCGGTGCCGGCCGGCGCGGTGGGAGTAGCCGTCGGGACACCACCGCACGGCGCCACGTAGCCTGGGATAATATTGGAGGCCGGCACGACGGCGACGGCATCCAGCCGAGCCTCTGGCTCGCGGGGCCGGATGATAATGCTGTGCGTGCCCGGCTTCAGCCGCAGGACGGGCCGCTGGCCGGTAGAGGCATCTTTGATGGGCTGCCAGGTCCAGGTCGAGTTCGGCAGAAAATCCCAACGGAAATCCGGTCTGCCATCCAGCGAAACGAAGAAGGAGTTATCCCCTTCATGGAAAGCGAGGGTGCGCCCCCAGAACCAGTAGTCGGACTCATTCGTCACGCGGAAGGTGATCCGCACCTCGCCGATGGGATTCTCGGGACTAATGACATAGCCGCAGGCGGAGGCGCCGGCATCATAGGCGACGCTCATCGGTGGGATGACCTCGCCGGCCTCGGCCTCCGCGTAGATGATGCCGGCCTCCTGCGCCGAGGTGGGCGTGGCGGAAGGTGTGACCGTGGGAGTATGAGTGGGCGGAAGGGTCGGCGTCGGCGTCATGGTGCAGGTCGGCGTAGCCGTATTCGTGGGCGTGGCCGTATGCGTGGGCGTTGGGGTGGGCGTCGGCGGTTTGCCCTCATAGATGATGGTGAGCGCCGGCCGCCGGCTCGCGTCCAGGTATTCGCTGGAGTGGAGGTAATATTCGACGCCGGCGGCGTTCACCCCCTCGATGAGAAAGCCGTAATTGGGCTGCTGCTGAGCCGCCCAGCTCTGCACCAGGGCGGTTACATCAAAGGTCACCCAGCCGTCGGCGAAGTCCACATTGGCCGTGGCCATCGGCTGCTGCAGATAGTCCACGCCGGCCATGCTGGCACCGGGCAGGCCCCAGGAAGTATTCCCCTGAGCCACCTCCCACGTGGCGTCCAGGTAGTCCCAGGCGCGCGAGACAGGATAGACGTTCAGCGTGATGGGTTGGGCATTCGAGCGGCCCGAGACATAAAGGGAAAGGGTGGCGAAGCGCACCTCGGCGTTCGAGGGCATGGCCGGCAGGTCAAAGTACAGAAGCCCCTTGGCCCAGCCGCCGGAACGCACCACCAGGCGCTGGAGCAAGCCGTAGTTGCTCTTCGGGTACCAGCCGTGGATAAAGGTATCGCGCGAGCCGAGATACCCTTCCGCGCCGTACTGCAGGCGCACGGTGCGGGTGCCCACAAACGGGGTCGAGGTCGGCGTTGGCGTGCGGGTCGGTGTGGGGGTCCAGGTCGGCGTGAAGGTGATGGTCGGGGTCGGCGACGGCGTAAAGGTCGGCGTGCGGGTAGGCGAGGCCGCCGGCGTGAACGTGTGCGTGGGGAGCGGTGTCGGCGCCGGCAGGAGGTACGTGATGGTCAGCTTCGGCCGCAGGTCCGAACGCCAGAAATTGTCGCTGGAGATAAAGCGGTATTCCACGCCGGCCTCCCCGTAGCCGCGCAGGACAACGCCCCAGTTCTGAGAAGGAGCGCGCAGCCACTGCGCCACCAGCGGGGTAAGGTCCAGGGAGACCCAGGTTTTCTCATAGGGCACCAGGATAGTGTCCACAGGGGCGCCGGCGCGGTCCACATCCGGTTTGCTGGCCCCTGGCTGTGCCCAGGAATCGCCGGCGCGCGCCAGATACCAGGTCGCCTGCGAGGCGTTCCATGGGCGCAGGAGCCCATAGGCGCGCAGTTCCATCGCCGAGCCGTTGGTGCGCCCGTCCACATACAGCTCCAGGCGCGCGCGGACGACCTCTGCGTCCCGGGGGATGCTGGGCGGCAGTTCGAAGCGGATCAGCCCGCACTCATGCTCGCCGGAACGCACGTATATGCCGTCAAAAGAGTTGTAATTCAAGTCCGGATACCAGGCATGGATGAATGTATCGGCGGTGCCGGTATAGCCGGCGTTCCCCTGCTGGAGCACCACGGTATATTGCTGGGGAGGGAGTGGGGTGGGCGTCGGCGACGGCCGGCCGGTCGGCGTGGCGGTCCAGGTGGGCGTTGGCGTAGGCGTCAGCGTCGGCGTAGGGCTGGGCGTGCGCGTGAACGTGGCCGTCGGGCTTGGCTGGGGCGCGATGGTATAGCTGATGACCAGATTGGGCCGCAAAGAGCTGTCGTAGTACTCGCGCGACGGGATGTGATATTCCACGCCGGCGCCCCCGCCGCCCCGCACAACCAGACCGTAATTGCTGGCCGGGTCATCCACCCACTGCCGGACCATCTCGGTGACATCGAACTGATACCAGGCACCCAGCGCCTGGAAGGTGCGGGCATCGGATGGCACGGGATAGCGGTCCAGGTTGATATCATTGGCTCCCTCGATGCCCCAGGCATCGCCGGCGCGCGCCAGCTTCCAGTTCGCGGTCTCCTCGTCCCACGGCCGGCGCATCTGGAAGACGCGCGCTTCCAGGGAATTGGAGTTCGATGCGCTTTGGACATACAGGCGCAGGGTGGCCTGCTGGACCTGGGCGTTGGCCGGCAGCCAGCCGCGCAGGTCAAAATATAAGAGCGAGGCCATCCAGTCCCCGGAACGCACAAAAAGGCGCGTGTAGGAGCCGTAATTGCTGTCCGGCGCCCAGCCGTTGATGAACGTATCACGCGCGCCCGTGTAGCCGGAGCGCCCTTCCTGGAGGGAAGTCACATAGAAGCCCAGCCCAGGGGCGGGCGTCAGGGTGCGCGTCGGTGTGCGCGTCGGCGTTGGTGAAGGCGGCAGGGTGGGCGGGCTCCAGGTCGGCGTGGGTGTGGCGAAAGGGTTCGGCGTGGGGGTCGGATCGGACACTCCGCCGCGTTTTTCCACCTGGACGAAGTGGATGATCTCGTCGCCGTCGCCGGCGCAGTCAATGCGAAAGTCACTGCCGCCGGCCAGCCGGTTGGCGAAAGAGGCATCATCTATGACGAAGACGGCCTTTTTCCAGGTCAGGGTATTGGTCTTGCGGACCTCGCGCCGGCCCGTCCCACCCACCGCGTCATAATCCAGGAACCAGCGGTCATTCCCCTGGTCGTAGTAAATCACCGTCAGGGTGATGGCCTGCTGGCCGCCGTACATATAGCCGTCGTCCACGTTGAAGAACATGTAGGGGTTGCCGGTGGCCTGGTCGGTGCGGCGGGTATAGCGGCCGTATTTGTGCGTGCCCACGTTCCAGAGGGGGACGGTCTTCCCGCCGGGGATGTCATCCCGGCGGTAGAGCCAGAACTGATAATCCCCCCACTGCGGCATCCAGCTCTGCTCCGTCTCGCGCAGGGCGATCCAGACGCTGGGGGTGTTCTTGAGCGTGACACCCAGATGCCGGTTGACGAAGCGCAGAAAGTCCGGGTCGGCGGTGGTGGTGATGAGGTCACGCGCCACATTGATGTAATCGGGGTGCTTGTCCAGCCCGTTCAGGAAGCCCCAGTATTCCTTGGTCTCATCGGTCATGTACGGGTTGCGCACCGCTTCCCAGCCGGTCGGCACGGAGGCGCCGTAATCGAGGAAGGGATCGTAAAAGCCACAGCCGGCCAGCGGGTGCGGCGGCGGAATGATGGCGGGGTCATCGTCCCAGCGCAGGCCGTTGTGCTTGGCGCCGATGCCCAGACTGGCGGCATAGGAGGTGGTCCACTTCCGCTCGCAGGGGTGAACAAAGGTCGGCGCGAACTGGAGCATTACCGGCTTGTTCTTGAACGCCTCGGCGTAAAAACGGGTGATGTTTTTGACCACCCCGACCCACAGGCCGCCCGGGTCCACACCAGGGAGATCGGCCTGGATGGCGGCCTTCACACAGGCGTCATCGGCGTCAATAGAGGGCTGGTTCTCGCCGTAGATGCCGGTGCCGATTTGAATCCACTCCACGCGCGGGTCATTGTCATAGCGCTCGGCGACCGCCTTGATGAATTGTTCCAGCTTGGCGAGAAAAATGGGGTCCCAATATTTCGGGATGGTCCAGGTGCAGGTGAACTTGCCGGCGCCGGCCTTGCTGAACACCCAATCGGGGACGGTGCTCCCCCCGCCCTCCATAAAATGAAAGGCCAGGCTCGCCCGCTTCCCCAGGGCGGCCTCATGCGCGATCCATTGGTCCACGATCTGCCAGTTATAATAGCCCTCCTCAGGCTCAATCTGGTTCCATTCGAACAGGCCGTTGCCGCCGACGAAGATGCCGGGGTACTGCGCCGGATCCAGGTGTGCACCGTCATGCATGACATAGATGCCGGGATATTTGACGCGATCCTTGGTGTAGAGGACGCCGGCGTTGCTCACAATGCCGGCGCCTTCGGCGTCGGACATCAGCGGAGAGGGGGCGGTATTCTCCGGAGGTTGCGCATGGATGGACAACCAGCTCAGCCCCAGGATGATCAGGGCCAGGGTCACCCAAATCCCGAGCCGGCCAAACCAACGGTCGATCGCTCGTCCTTTCATGGACCCCATTCCCTCGGTGCGTGATATCGAGCTTGCCGTACTATACAGGAGAATGCCGCCAGCGTCAATTGGCCCCGGCGACAGAATCCCTTTTATATTATACGTCTCACAGCTATACAAAACATGAAAATAGATAAAAATAGGGTTAAAATTTGTTCATAATGTATCGGCCCCCTGCCGCATTTATAAAATTTTGGAATAACGGTATAATCAAGATGCATGGATTTGCGGCGGCGGCCGGCCGGTGCTATAATCGCCACCGAGGAGGACCCATGGACCAGCAAGTACCCAACATCATCTATCTCGATAACGCGGCCACCTCCTGGCCTAAGCCGGCCGGCGTTGCCCAGGCCATCGCAGACTTCATCACCTGTATCGGCGCCAACCCCGGCCGCGCCGGCCACCGCCTTTCCACTGCCGCCGCCGAGCTGGTGTACGATACCCGCGCCCTGCTGGCGGAGATGTTCGGCGCCGAGGACCCCCTGCGCGTCGTCTTCTGCAAGAATGTCACCGAAGCCCTGAACACGATTTTGCGCGGGCTCCTGCGGCCCGGCGACCATGTGATCACCGGCAGTATGGAGCACAATTCCGTCATGCGACCCCTGCGCGCCCTGGAACGCCAGGGGGTGGAGCTGACGGTGGTGCCGGCATCGCCGGCCGGGGTGCTTCAGCCGCGCCATTTCGAACATGCCCTGCGCCCCCACACGCGCCTGATCGTGCTCAACCATGCCTCCAATGTGGTGGGGACGCTGGCCCCGGTGCGGGAGGTGGGACAGATCGCCCGGGAGCACGGCATCTGGCTGGTGGTGGACGCGGCGCAGACCGCCGGCGTCTATCCGATCCACATGCCGGCGGACAACATCGACATCCTGTGTTTCACCGGCCATAAGGGACTGCTGGGGCCGCAGGGCACTGGCGGGTTCATCCTGGGAGAAAGAGTGCCGGCTGATGCCATCGAGCCGCTGATGCGCGGGGGGACGGGAAGCCGCTCCGAGGAAGAGCATCAGCCCGAATTTCTGCCCGACCGCTTCGAGAGCGGCACGCTGAACGCGGCCGGCATCGCCGGCTTGAAGGCCGGCCTGGAATTCTTGCGGGAGGAAGGCATCCAAAAGGTGCGCGCCCACGAGATGGCGCTGACGCGCCGACTGCTCGACGGCCTGCGCGCCATCGCCGGCGTGCAGGTATATGGCACCGGCGACCCGGCCCAGCAGGTCGCCGTGGTCTCTTTCAACATCGCCGGCATGTCCCCCTCGGAGGCGGCGCTGGCCCTGGATGAGGAGTTCGGCATCCTGTGTCGGGTGGGCCTGCACTGTGCGCCGGCGGCCCACCGCACCATCGGCACATTCCCCCAGGGCACCATTCGCTTCAGCCCCGGCTACTTCACCACGTCGCAGGACATTGACCGGGCGCTGGAAGCCGTGGAGACGCTGGCCCAGCGCGCCCAGGCCCTGATATTCCAGGTTGCGAACCGGGAAAGGAGCGTGTATGATGACGAGGACCGTTGACGCTCGTGGTCTGGCATGCCCTCAGCCAGTGATCCTGACGCGCAAGGCCATGCAGGAGGGTGCCGAGCGCATCACCGTCATTGTGGACAGCGAGACGGCGGTGGTCAACGTGACGCGCATGGCCCAGAAAGCCGGCTGGCAGGTCGCACAGGAACGCCAGGACAATGCGGTGTATTTGCATCTGACCGCGCCGGCCGCCGCGGAACAGCCGCAGGAGGCCCCTGCGCCGGCAGTCTCTGCGCCCGCCGGCCCCACCGTCCTGCTGGTAAAATCGAACCGCATGGGGCACGGGGATGACGAACTGGGGGGAATCCTTATCCGCGGTTTCTTCCACGCCCTTACCGAGATGGAGGATGTGCCGGAGGTTTTTATCTTCCTGAACAGCGGCGTGAAGCTGACCACCGAGGGATCGCCGGTGCTGGATGACCTGCGCGCCCTGGAGGAGCGAGGGGTGGAGATTTATTCCTGCGGCACCTGTTTGAACTTTTTCGGCCTGACCGAGGCGCTCAAGGTCGGCGCAGTGTCCAACATGTATTCCATCGTCGAGACACTGCTTTCCGCCGGCAAGGTCATCTCGCCGTAACCGCCAGGCAGGATGCCCATGTCAGCGCAGTACGGCGTGGTGCTCTTCGACTCCACCCAGCGCGCCATCCAGGCGGAGCGGGTGCTCAAGGCCGCCGGCCTGCCGGTCAAGCTGATCCCGGTGCCGCGCCAGGTCAGCTCGGACTGCGGGGTCTGCCTACGCTTTCTGTGGGAGGACCATGCCCGGGTGGAGGAAGTCCTGCGCACCCATAAGGTAGCGTTTGCCGCCATCCGGCAGATATAATTCGACGGGATATGGGGAGCACTATGGGCGTTTCATCGTACACGATCCGCAACCGCAACGGCCGGCCGGTGCGACTGACCGAGCTGGCGAGCTGTGCCGGCTGAGCGGGCAAGACAGGTCCGGGTGACCTGGCACGCCTCGTTGAGCCGTTAAAGGGCCTCTTCCGGCCGGCCGATTTCCCCGACCTGCTCGTGGGGCTGGGCTCGCCCGACGACGCGGCGGTATATCGGCTGGATGATCAGCGCGCCCTGGTGCAGACGCTGGACTTCTTCGCGCCGGTGGTGGACGACCCGTATATGTATGGTGCGATCGCGGCCGCCAACTCCATGAGCGATGTCTACGCCATGGGCGGCGAGGTGCTGTTCGCCCTGAACATCGCCGCTTTTCCCCAATGGCTGGATCGCGCCGTGCTGGCCGAGATACTGCGCGGCGGGGCGGAGAAGGTGCGGGAGGCCGGCGCGGCCATCGCCGGCGGCCACACCATTGACGACGATGAGCCGAAATACGGGCTGGCCGTGACCGGCATCGTGGCCATCGCCGAACTGATGACCAAGGCCGGCGCGCGGGCCGGCGATCAGCTCTTCCTGACCAAGCCCCTGGGCACCGGCCTCATCACCACCGCCGCCAAGGGAGGCGCCGCCCAACCGGAACATGTGGAGGCGGCGGTGCAGAGCATGCTCCAGCTCAACCGCTCGGCGTCGCGCGCCGCGCGCGCGGCCGGCGTGCGCGCTGCCACCGACATCACTGGCTTTTCCCTGCTGGGGCACGCCGCGGAGATGGCCAATGCCTCCGGCGTGCAACTGCATCTGTATCTGGAACGCATCCCCCTCCTGGAAGGGACGCGGCAGTACGCCGCAGAATGGCTTTTCCCCGGCGGGGCACACAGCAACAAGGAGTTTTTCGCGCCGCAGGTGCGGTTCGCCGGCCGCATCAGCGAGGAAGAGCAGATGATGCTCTTCACCCCGGAGACCTCCGGCGGGCTTCTGCTGGCCGTGCCGGCGGAGAGGGTAGAGGTTTTCTTGGCGGCCTGTCAATCCTTCGGACAGCCGGCCTGGCACATCGGTGCGGTGGAGTCAGGGGCAGGGATCGTGGTGGAATGAGGTGACCATCACCCCTCTTGGGGTTCCTCGCTATGCGCCGGCGGCGCCAGCTCCTGCACCAGGCGCGCCAGCTCCTCGATCCCCTTCAGGATTTTGGCCACATCGCGCTCCTGCATGGGCGTCAGCGGCCCATCCATGGAGAGCATGGAGGCATATCCCCGCATATAGGTCAGCACCACTTTCATGCGGTGCGCCAGGGCGTCCGGATCAGAAGCGGATATCACGCGGAATCTCCCTCCCTCAGGCGCGCAGACGCTGGATGACCACCGGCAGGGCCGGCAGGAGATCGCTGGCCACGACGCCGCAACTGATCTGCCGGCTGAACTCCACCTCCTCCGCGGCCATGCCGTGCAGGAACCCGCCCACCAGGGCGGCATCCAGCGGCGAAAGCCCCTGCGCCATCAGCCCCACGATGGCGCCGGCCAGCACATCCCCGGTGCCGGCGGTCGCCAGGACCGGGTTGGCGAAGGGCAGGATATATGTCTCGCCGTCAGGGCTGGCGATCACCGTATGCGCCCCTTTCAGCACCACAATCTGTCCCCACTGCTGGGCGGCCCGGCTGGCAACCCCGATGCGGTCGGCCTGCACCTCTTCCGTCGTACAGCCGAGCAGGCGCGCCATCTCGCCCGGATGCGGCGTGAGGACACAGCCGGCGGGGATGTGCTTCCACCACTCCTCCGCCTTCGCCAGGGCATTGAGCGCGTCCGCATCAATGACCGTGGGAGGCAGTCGGCAGGTTGAGGAGGGCGTGCCGGCCGGCGCGGTGGTCTCCACAAAGCCGATACGCGTCCGCCGGCGCGGCAGGCGCAGTTCCCCGCTCAAAAAGGTATGCACAAAGCGCACCACCTCGTCCGCCTGGCCCAGGCCCGGGCCGATGAGCATTGCATCGAATTCCTGGATGCGTTCGCACAGGACATCCACCGCTTCATCGCTGATGACGCCCAGCGACTCCGGGAGCAGGATGTAGGTTGGCTCGTAGAGCTTGGCGGCCACGATGGGGAAGACACTGCGGGCCAGGGCCAGCGTGACCAGGCCGGCGCCCACGCGGGTGGCCGCCGCGGCGGCCAGGGCCGGCGCGCCAGTGTAGTTCACCGAGCCGGCAATAATAAGGGCGCGCCCAAACGTCCCCTTATGGGCATCCAGCGGCCGTTGGGGCAGGCGCTCAGTGACCATCTTGGTGGTGACCAGGTGCAGATGACAGTCTTTCACCAGGCGGGGCGGGATGCCGATCTCCGCGATCAGCAGTTTGCCGAGGACGCCGGCGCCGGGGAAGATAAACTGGCCGCGCTTGGGGAAGCCGAAGGTGACCGTGACATCCGCCGGCACTGCGGCCGGGTCCAGCGCGCCCGTATCGCAGTTCACCCCACTGGGGACATCCACCGCCACCACCAGGGGCATCTCAGGGCGTTCCGGCACCTTCAGCGTCGGGTCAATGACCTGCAGGGCCTCTTTCATCCAGGGCAGGCGGGCTTGCCGGCGGCGTTCCACCGTCTCCCGCACCACGCCCAGCAGTTCCGCCAGGTCACCGGTGATGGGGCGGTCGGCCCCTGTCCCCAGCAGGGCATCCAGCACCACGTCCGCCTGCTCGCATTCCTGACGCAGGGCCGCCCAGCCGGCATCCTCCTGCGCCCACAGGATGCGACAGCCGGCGTCGCGCGCGCGGGTGAAGTTGGCATCCCCTTCGACCTTCCGCTTCCAGATATAGCAGGTAACCAGCCCGCCCATCTGCTGGAGATGAAAAGCCGCCACCAGGCCATCCCCGCCGTTGTTGCCCGGCCCGACCAGCACCAGGATGCGCAGGCCCTGCGGGTCGGTCAACTGGCGCACGGCCGTGGCGACGGCCTGGCCGGCGCTCTCCATCATCATAGCATACGTTTGACCAGCGGCATCGGCGGCGGCTTCCGCCTGCCGCATCTGTTCCACGCTCAGTATGTACATGGCACACCTCTCCCAACTGTGCGTTCGGCCTGCGGCGGATGGTACAGCAGGCCGGCGACGAGGGCATGACAGACCGCGGTGACCAGGACGATGCCGGCGTAGGACAGGCGAATGGCGGCGGATGGCGAGGTGCCGATGGGGTTCAGTGGATGACGGATCACGCCTGTGGAGCCAATCAGGTATAACGCGCCGGCCGCGAGGAACAGGTTCGCCAGCGCCCGCACCCCAGGCGCCGGCGCCGATTCCGCCGCCAGCACCGCCGCCGCCAGCAGAAGAGTGACATAGATGGTGGAGCGCACCCGCGGCTCGCCCCAGGCGATCAGCTCGCCCCAGGCCAGGTAGGTGACGATCATGCTGGAGAACAGGTATAGGAGCCAAACGAGCGCGGTGGCCCGCTGTACGGCGGTCAGCCAACGCATGAGCGCGTCGTGCCGGCGCACCAGCCAGGCCAATGCCAACAGGCCGGCGGCCAGGAAGCCCAGCATACAGGAGCGCACCAGCGCGCCGTGCAGAAATACCAGCTTGACCACCTGGCCGAGGGTGCGCTCCGCCGGCGCCGCCCAGATCAACAGCGCGTCCAGAAGAACGCCGGCCGCCAGCAGGCCGGCCAGCCAGAGGCGGTTCGGGAACGCGGCGGGACAGCGTGCAGGTGAGGTAAGGGACTGCATAACGCCTCCCCGGTGCGAATGTCGGGAAAGAGTATACCACAGCCCGGGCCGGCCGGCAACCAATTCAGGTGACCGTCACTTCGGAGGTAGCTCTCGACTGGACACCCCTCTTTGCCACGCCGGCCGGCTGTGGTATACTTGCGCTGGTCAGACAGGTGGACATCCTTTACCGACGGGGAGACCATATGGTGCCAGTGATTCGCCGGCGCATCTGCCAGCTTCTCCTGCCAGCCCTGCTTCTGCTGGGAACTGCGGCGGCCTGCGGCGGGCCGCCGGCCGAACGCATCTCGCCGACCGACGGCAAGGTGATGGTGCGCGTCCCTGCCGGCGAGTTCGTCATGGGCGCAAAGGCCGATGATCGCGACGCCGCCGGCGACGAACAACCCCAGCACACGATCTACCTGGACGCCTTCTGGATGGACAAGACCGAAACGACCAATGCCCAGTACCGCCGATGCGTGGAGGCCGGCGCCTGCCGGCCGCCGGAGTACTCCTTCTCCTATACCCGCGACCATTATTTCGATGACCCGACCTTCGACCATTACCCCGTCATCTGGGTGAGCTGGGACGATGCCCGCGCCTACTGCGAATGGGCGGGGAAGCGTCTGCCCACGGAGGCGGAATGGGAAAAGGCGGCCCGCGGCCCGCAGGCGCGCCGCTATCCCTGGGGGGAGGAGCCGCCGGACGGCCGGCTGGCCAATCTCTGCGACGCCAACTGTCCGTTCGATTACCGCCATCCCGACATTGATGACAAATATGCGGACACGGCGCCGGTCGGCAGTTATCCCGCCGGCGCCAGCCCCTACGGCCTGCTGGATATGGCCGGCAACGTCTGGGAATGGGTGGCCGACTGGTATGCCGCGGATTACTACACTTGGACCGCCCAGCGCAACCCGAGCGGGCCGGCGTATGGCACGGAGCGCGTCATGCGCGGCGGCGCGTGGAACATGTGGCAGAAGGACATCCGCACCGCGGCACGCGAGAAGGGCGCCCCAGGCCACACCTACGCCAACGTGGGCATCCGCTGTGCCCAGGATGATTGACACAGGCCGCATCCCTTTTCGATTTGCGGCGTCTTTTCTTTGGAAGCCGTGATCTGGAAGGGAAGGGCTATGCGCAAACGCAGTATGCTGATGACAGCGGTGCTGGCCGGCATGGTGCTGTTGGGATGGCTGGCCTTCGTCCGCGCCGGCGAACCGCCTCCCCGGTCCACGCCGCTGGACGCTTCTGCCAAGCGGGTCTATCCCGCCGGCCCCTCAGAGGCGCCCTATTCCACCCTGCGCTATGAAATCCTGCTGGCCAACGCCGGCGAAGCCCTTTCTCACGTCAGCCTGGCGGACAAACTGCCCGACCAGGTGGAGCTGGTGCGCGGCAGTGCCACCGGTGGGCTGATTTACCTCCCCAACCTGCGCACCCTGCGCTGGGACGGCGCCCTGCCGGCCAACAGCGCCATCACCCTGACATTTGCGGTGCAATCCCTGGTCCGCCAGCCGATGACCATCACCAACGAGGCGCTCATCTGCGACGTGAATGCCCCCTTCTGCATCACCCGTTCGGTGATGAGCTGGCTGGAGCCCCCGCCGGGAGCACCGACCCCAACCCCTACGCCGGCACCCGAGCTGGACTGTTCCCAGAACCTGCCGATGAGCCTCGACACCTCGCTGTACCGCGGCGACACCTCCGCCGGCTCATCCCTGGTGCGGCATTATGCCGGCGCCCCCTGGGACGAATCGGGGCCGGAGGTTTTGTACCGCCTGGAGCTGGGGGCCTCGACAGCGGTCACCCTCACGCTGGAGGAGGCAGGGCCGGAGCTGGACCTCTTCGTCCTGGCCGGCTGTGATCCCATGAACTGCATCGCCTTCGGCGACCAATCGGCGGCCTTCACCGGGCCGGCCGGCACCTATTACGTGGTAGTGGATGGAAGGGACGGCGCGGCCGGCCCGTATACCCTGCGCCTGCAGGGCGAGCCGATGGAGCCCCCCACACCCCCGCCGCCAACGCCCACGCCGGAAACGCCGGCCATCGCCCGTACCTTTTTGCCCCTGCTGTGGCGCCTGCACCCCCTGCCGCCGGCGCCCACCCCGACCCCAACGCCCTCCTGGCCGGCCTCCCTGGATGCCGTCTGGCTGGAAGGCCCCAAGGGCCAGCCCAATTACGCCTTCCGCAACTGCGAGGTGATCTACCAGTGGGTCCGCATCACCAATCACTCCCCGGCGCCGGTGCCGGTCGCCGTGGACTGGCTGGTGCAGGACTGGCTGGGGCGAAGGGTGCCGGCGTTGAGCTATCACAACTGGCAGATCAACTGGCCCAGCGGGACCTACAGTGCCAACCTGCCGCGGGCCGTGCCGCCAGACCTCGGCCCAGGCTCCTATTCCCTGACGGTGCGCCTGCGCGGGCCAGACGGCCTTGTCAACGAGCGCATGGTGTACTTTTCCATCACTTCGGAGGAGCCGGTGACACCGCCGCTGGCGGAGTTCGTCACCAGCAAAGGGGTGAATGCCGGCGGACTGCCGGAGGAAGTGACGGAGGTCTTCCGCCCGGACGATGAGGCGGTCTACGCCTGGGGATGGTGGCAGCGCGCCGGCGGGGTGCCCCATACCATCCGCTGGACCTGGTACACGCCGGACGGCTCCCTGTACGCCTCCTACGAGCGGCAGTACAGGGCCGAATGCACCTTCTACGCATGGTCCTGGTTGGAGATTGCCGGCACAGAAGTGGCGGCTATGCCCGGCACCTGGAACGTGGCGGTGTGGTACGACGGGGCCTTCGCGGGCCTGCGCTCCTTCGCCATCGGCGCCGGCGCGAGCGGGAGCTTTCAGCCGGCCCACGCCGGCGGGGAGGGCCGGCCGGCGCTCTGCCTGGCGCTCGACTGTCCTCCGCTGGCGGAATTCCCCGCCCCCTGATAGCGCCCAATCTGCCAGAAAAATGACACGCGCCGGCCCCTCATCAACAGGGCCGGCGCTTTTTGTCCTCCAGAGAGCGCTCAGGGTTTCGGTAAATCTGCCTCCATGCCCATGTCCCCCGGGTAATAGATAATCTGGAGGCGCGGCCGCAGGGCCGGCGACCAGTAATTCGAGCTGTATATCTGGTAGGTGATCTCGTGCGGCCAGTGCGACTTGATGATAAACCCCTTGTTGCTGGCAGGGTTCTCGATCCAGTTCTGGACGAGCGAGGTCACCGTGTAGGTGAACCAGCGTGCAGTGAACTGCGATTGGGGCGTGCTCTCGTAGAACCAGATGGTGTCCGACGGCCAGGGGCGGTAATCGGAGTAGATATCATAGGCGCCTGGCACGCCCCATGGGTTATTCGGGCCGGCCTGCATCCAGGTCGCCTTATCCACCTGCCAGTCGCGAGTGAGGGCATATACGGTGGAGGTAAAGGGCTGGCGGCGCTCAAACCTGTCGTCCGGGACGACATAGATGCCCAGCGTAGCGGACACGACCCGGGCGGTCGCCGGCAGTGCGCTCAAATCATAGCGGATAAGGATCTGCGCTTTCTCAAACCCCTCGAGGTACAAGTTGGACGAGGTGTGGAAGTTGGAGTTCGGATTGTCAAAGTCAATATAGGTGTCCACCACCCCCTGATAGCCATTCACGCCCTGCTGGAGCACCAGCGTCCGGGTATACGGCACATTCGTGGGTGTCGGCGTGATGGTAAAGGTGGGCGTCGGGGTCGGGGTGCTGGTGGCCGGCCCGCACGGTGCCACGTATGAGGGGGTATAGGTGCGGCCAGGCCCCTGGTAGACAAACTCCAGCGCATCGAGCTGGGAACCGGCTTCGCGCGTGCGCACCCAAATCCAGTGCACGCCGGCGGTCAAGAAGTAGGACGGCACCACGCCGCCGGCCTCGTAATTGGTGACCTTCGTCCAGGTCCAATTCGTCACCACTGGCGGGATCCATTGATACTCCGGCTCCGCGTCGACGGAGACGAAGAACGCGTTGGAGCCTACGTCCGGCGTGCGCACCCGGCCCCAGATCTGGTACGTGCCGGCCATGGGGACCTCGAACGGCGTCACGAAGTAGCCGGCGGAATCGTTCCCCTCCGGCGAATAGACGTACTGACAGCGCGAAGCGCCGGCATCTTCACCGATGATCATGGGTGCGACCAGCGTGTGCGCATCCTCCGGCTCCACGCGCACCACGCCGTATGGGGTAGGCGTGGGAGTGATGACACCGCTGGTGGTCGGGGTCGGCGTCGGGGAAGGGCCGGCGGTAGCCGTCGCCGTATACGTAGGCGTGCTGGTGGGCGGCAGGGTAGCCGTCGGCGTCGGGGTAGATGTCGGCGTGGGGGTATCGGTGGCCGGCCCGCACGCCGCCCGGTACGCCGGCACCAACGCCGCGTCGCGGGTAATGGCCACAGCGTCCAGCGGCGAGTTCTGCTCGCGACTGCGGAAGCGAAGCTGATGCACGCCGGCGGTCAGGGTGTAGGTCTTGCGCGCTCCGGTGCTCGCATCCCGCACCATCTGCCAGCCCCAATCCGCCGCAATGGGGAAATCCCAGCGGATTTCCGCCCCGCCGTCCATGGCGACGTAGAGGGAATTCATGCCGTCATGCAGGGCGCGCGTGCGTCCCCAGACGTAATAGGTGCCGGCCTGAGGCACGGAGAAGGTAAGGGTCACGGTGCCGGCGTTGCCGCTGGTGCTGAAGACGTACCCACAGGCGGAAGCGGCCGGGTCCTGGGCGGCCTGCATGGGCGCTTCCAGCGCGCCGGCCTCCGCTTCCAGATACATCGCGCTGTCAGGCGCAGGCGATGGCGTCGAGGTGCTGGTCGGCGGCGTGAAAACCGTGGGTGTATGCGTCGGCGCGGCAGTGGGCCCCGCCGTAAAGGTGGCGCTGGGCGTCGGTGTGGCGCTCGGAACGGACGTGGCGGTGGGGGTGGCGGTCGGGCCGCACGGCGCGGCATAGTTGGGCACGGCGTAGCGGTCCGTGCCGAACGCCACCGCGTCCAAGGGGGAGCCGGCCTCGCGGGTGCGGAAGCGAATGGTGTGGGTGCCGGCGGAGAAGGCAAAGGAGCGCTGGGCGCCGGTGGCTGTATCTCGCACCGCCTGCCACTGCCATCCTGCCGTCACCGGGAAGTCCCAGCGGAACTCCGCGCCGTTGTCCACGGACACGAAGAAAGAGTTGGAGCCGTCGTGCGGAGCGCGCGTGCGCCCCCAGAACCAGTACGTACCAGCCTGGCTGATGGTGAACGATAGGGTTACGCTGCCCACGTTGCCCTGGGAGCTGGAGACATAGGCACAGGCAGAGGCGCCGGCATCTTCCAGCACCCCCATCGGTGGCTCCAGCACCCCGGCCTCGGCTTCCAGATAGGCTGTCCCGCCGGCCGGCAGGTTGGTCGCGGTGGGTGTCGGCGTGCCCGTGGGGATGGGCATCGGGGTGGGTGTGCTGGTCGGAGTAGCCGCCGGCGCCGTGGGGGTGGCGGTCGGGACGGTTCCGCACGGCACGACATACGCCGGCGGGTTGGCCCCATCCTCCGTAAATGCGATGACATCCAGGGGAGAATCGCCCTCCCGCGTGCGGATGCGGAACGTATGGGAGCCGGCGTTCAGGGCATAGCTGACCCGCACACCGGTGCGCGCGTCGCGCACGGCGTTCCACGTCCAGGCGGACTGCACAGGAAAGTCCCAGCGCCGCTCCGGTTCGCCGTCCATGGAGAAATAGACGGAGTTGGCGCCCTCATGAGGGCCGCGCGTGCGCACCCAGACGTAGACTTGCCGGCTGGCATCCGTGGTGAAGCGCACGGTGGCCGTGCCGTTCTCGCCCAGACTGCTGGCGATGTACCGACAGGCAGAGGCAGTCGGGTCTTCCAATGCGGCCATGGGTGCCGTCAGCGCCGCATCTTCCAGCTCAAGGATATAGCTCCAGGAGCCGGCCGCGGAGCTGATGAGCTGACTGCCAAGCCCGCCGGCGAGCAGGAGCATCAGGCCGACGAGCAGAAGCCCCTTCCCCAATCGTCCTATGCGTGCGGCGCTCATGGTTTCCTCCGGTGATACGATGCATCACTTCAGGCTGAGGAGCGGGATAGCCATCCGTCCGATGACCTGCGCGTAATATGACTCGAAATCGCCCATCAGGATACGGGTAATGGGGCCGATGCGGCCGCCGTTAATGGGCGTATCATCCACCCTCACGATGGGCACCACATGCATGCTGGTAGAGGTGACGAACATCTCGGCAAAGCGGGGCAGTTCACTGAGGGGAAGAGGACGCTCGAGAATGGGGATGCCCCGTTTCTCCGCCAGCTTCAGCACCAGGTCGCGCGTGATGCCGGAGAGCACCTGATACGCCGGCGGTGTGGTCAGCACGCCGTCCACCACCGCAAAGATGTTACTGCGGGAGCCTTCGGTCATCTGGCCGGCGTCGTTGACCAGGAACGCCTCGTGGGCGCCGGCCTGGCGCGCCTTGCGCAGGGCCAGGTAGTTCACCAGGGTGTTCAGGGTTTTGGCCTGGGGAAGGGGCCGGCATCCCGGGTAGGTGATGGCGGTCGCCCCCAGCGTGTAGAAGGTGGTGGGATAATGGGGCAGGACCATGGGCAGGATGTAGACCAGCGCCTCATCCTCGCCGTTGGGCCCAAAGGCCACGATGCGAAGCAGTGACTCGGTGATATGGTCCAGCCGGATCAGATGCTCCACCCAGGCGCGCAGTTGCGCCTGCGTGTACGGGAGCGGCATCTCGATAATCTGGGCGGAATGAAAGAGCCGATCCAAATGATCGTCCAGATGGAAGGGGACGCCGGCATCCACCTCGATGGATTCGTAAACGCCGAAGCTGTAGAACAGGGCGGAATTCAGCACCGAGATAGTGGCTGACGCCCTCGGCAGGACCCTCCCGTTGAGGATAATATGCTCTGATATGATCTCACCCGCCATATGTCCGGGCTCCTCGACGTCTCCGCAAGATGTGCGCCGGGGCAAGGGCCGCCGGCCGTGCGGATTATTATACCACGGTACCGCCGGCCGGCCAAGATACGGGCCGGCAAATTGGACAGCGCCGTGCATATATGGTACATTTTACTCACATCCAACGGCTGAACATTGATGCATCATTGGCACGGACGCCGGCAGTACCCGTACACAAAGGAGTGTCGCCATGTTCCGCATCCTGGCCATCAATCCTGGTTCCACCTCTACCAAGATCGCCGTTTTCGAGGACGAGACACCGCTCTTCACCGAAGTCATCCATCACGACGCCCAGGAGCTGGCAAAGTACACTCGCATTTTTGACCAGTACCCCCTGCGCAGGGACGCGGTATTGAACGCCCTTCAGCGCCACGCCATTCCCATCACCTCCCTGCATGCGGTGGTCGGGCGGGGCGGTCTCCTGCGGCCCATTGAGAGCGGGACATACCTGGTCAATGAGCGCATGCTGGCCGACCTGCAGGCCCCGAAAGAGCGGGAGCATGCCTCGAACCTGGGCGCCGTCATCGCCCATGAGATTGCCGTGCAGGCTGGCGTCTCCGCCTACATCGTCGACCCGGTCTGCGTGGACGAGTTCGACGATATCGCCCGCATCTCCGGCCTGCCGGAGATCGAGCGCAAGTCCCTCTCCCACGCGCTGAACATGAAGGCGATGGGCCGGCGCGCCGGCAAAGACCTGGGCAAACCCTATCACGAGCTGAACCTGGTCATCGCCCACATGGGCGGCGGCATCTCGGTCAGCGCTCACCGCAAGGGCCGCATGGTGGACGTGAATCAGGCGCTGGATGGGACGGGGCCGTTCAGCCCGGAGCGCGCCGGCGGCCTGCCCGTAGGGGACGTGGTGCGCATGTGCTATTCCGGCAAGTACACCTATGAGCAAATGATGCGCAAGATCGTCGGACAGGGTGGGCTGGTAGCGCACCTGGGCACCAACAATGCCGCTGAGGTGGAGCGGCGCATCCTGGCCGGCGATGACCACGCTCGGCTCGTCTATGAGGCCATGGCCTATCAGATCGCCAAGGAAATCGGCCTGGCCGCCACTGTGCTGTACGGCCAGGTGGATGCCATCGTGCTCACCGGCGGCCTGGCGCATTCGGAAATGCTCATCAACTGGATCCGGCCGCGGGTGGAATGGATCGCCCCGGTGCTCGTGTATCCCGGCGAGGATGAACTGCTGGCCATGACCCAGGGTGTCCTGCGCGTCCTGCGCGGCGAGGAGCCGGCGAAGGAATATTGAGGATCGGCCGTTGACCAAATTGACAATTTGATATAAGATTGCGGCAGGCCATTCCGCTCAGTGAGCTGTCCAGGACGAGGGGAGATCACGATGGCGCAGGAAACAAAGTCAGAGGCCGCACGACAGCCCGTCATTCTCTGCATCGAGGACGAGCCGGAGATGATCGATCTGATCCGGCTGATCCTGGAACGCCGGGGGTATAAGGTCCTGGGGGCGATCGGGGGCGAAGAGGGCATGAAGGCCCTGGAAGGCCAGGTGCCCGATCTCATCCTGCTGGACCTGATGATGCCCGATATGGACGGGTGGGAGGTGTTCCGGCAGGTACGGGCGAACCCGCGCCTCCAGCATATTCCTGTGGTGGTGGTCACTGCCAAGGCGCAGTCCATTGACAAGGTGCTGGGCCTGCATATCGCCAAGGTGGATGATTACATCACGAAGCCTTTCGGGCCTCAGGAGCTGATCGAGGCGGTGGAGCGGGTGTTGAGCCGGCAGGCCGCTTCCTGATGCGCACGCACCCGGCAGTGCGTCAAGGGGTCACGCCGGCATCTTCTCCCTCATCATCCACGCACAGCTCCTCGCGGAAGCAGACCGGCCCCCGCAGGATATGGTGCACCTCACAGGTGCGGGCAGAGTTGTACAGAATGCGCTGTTCGCGCGGGCTGTAGCTCGAGGAAAGATGAATAGTATTCTCAAAGGTAGCACCGCCCCGGCCGTCCGGGGCGGTTTGCATGCGCACGACCACCGAAAAGCCGCCGGCCGGCATACCCTTCGCGGCGGCGACCGCCGCCATGGTCAGCACCATTCAGGACGCCAGTGCCACCCCGATCAGCTCCACCGGACAGAGGCCGGCCGCCTGCACTGCCACCTCGGTTTTGCGCCGCACCAGCAACTGCCGGCCGGCAAGCTCCACCAGGGCCTCGCCGGCCGGCGTAAGGGTCGCTCGAACCTCTCGCCTCTCCCACTCCATGAAGCCGCAACCGCCGCCGAAAGGGTTGTCGTTATTTGCCGTACTTCGCCCGCTCCGCGGCGATGAACTCCGCGAAGGCCGGGTCCTGCGGCTTCATCAGCTTGTCCAGCTCCGACGGGTCCGACATCTCGATCTTCACCAGCCAGCCGGCGCCGTACGGGTCATGGTTGATCTGGGTGCTCTCCCACTCCAGCTCCTCGTTGGCGGCGACGATCTTGCCGCTGACCACCGCTTTAATGCGGCCAACCCACTTGCCCGATTCCATGGACATAAAGGGCTCGCCCTGCTTGACCTCGCGCCCTTTGCGGGGGACCTCCACATAGACGATTTCGCCGGCCAGGCTCTGACCGAAATCGGTCAGCCCTTGGGTGACCACCGAACCCTCCACGCGCGCCCAACTGTGTTCGCGGTCGTACAGCAGATCATCGGGGAAGTTGTACTGGTCGATGTTCATGGTGTGCTCCTTTCGCGGGCTTTTGAGATATGGACCGATGAAAGCGCGTATGGGCAGAGAGAATCAGCCGGCGAACGAACGCCGGCATCAGCCAGGGCGATAAATTTTTACGGCAGTTCCGGGGCCTGCTCATCCATGCGCCGGAGTTCGCTCTCATCCAGCAGTCGCTCCCGCGCCCGCAGGTACACATCGCAGGTGTGACATTTCTGCTCCTGCCGGCAGGTCATGGAGGCGATGGCCCAGCAGGGCGTGGTGCGATCACGGCGCGCCTCACAGTTCTGGTACTGCTCGGGAGGACAGCCGCGGATCTCCCAGCAGGGCATCAGCGCCAACAGCCGGCGGATGCCTTCCTGATTGAGGCCCTGTTCGTGGATCAGGTAGCGGATACAGCGGATCCAGCGCAGGTCGTTGTTGGAATAGATGCGGCGGTTGTTGCGGCGGGCGGGTTTGACCAGGCCGGCGGCCTCGTAAAGGCGCAGAGTCCTCGGGTGGACGCCCAACAGCTCTGCCGCGGTAGCGATGGTGTAGACCGGGCGGTTATCCTTACTGCTCATGGTAATCTTCCCCCTCCAATTATCCCTCACCAGGTCAGACCAGCACAACAAATATTATAGCACTGAATGGGCGTGTTGTCAAAATAAATGTGTATATTTTTGGGTATAAGACCCTCACTCTTTGACAAAAATCTCCACGGTTGGGCTTTCCAGCCACTCGCCGGCCTCCGTGCGGCCGCGCGCCCGGAAGCGGTGCCGGCCGGCCTCCAGCTCCCAGCGAGCCGCGTACGGCGGGGACTCCAGGCGCGCCAGCAGGACATCATCCACGTACAGCTCCACCTGCGTCAGGCGCAGGCCGGGCTGTGCCTCCGCCAAGACCTCAAGGCGCTGGGTCTGGCGCGGCAGGGCGGGGTTCAGGCGATAGACATCGCCGGCGGCGGGGCTGGCCAGCCAGATGGGCGATGGGCTGGCCGCCCGGCTGATCGCATAGGCGGGGGGGGGGGGGGGGGGGGGGGGGGGGGGGTGGTCCTGCCGCGCCCCCGCCCGGGGCTTCGCCGCCCGCGCCCGGGGCACCCGCCCCCCCCCCCCCCCCCCCCGCGGGGCGGGCCCCCCCCGCC
>Ga0080004_1191363_pt1 | contig 29999 bp, 32 predicted proteins | sample WasSprMetagenome_FD_69207 | JGI IMG/M metagenome (GOLD analysis project Ga0080004, IMG submission 69207) | Sulfidic aquatic microbial communities from Washburn Spring, Yellowstone National Park, USA - WS (SPADES assembly) (version 2) | ecosystem: Environmental > Aquatic > Thermal springs > Hot... | reverse complement strand
CTAGGTATCTACAGACGTTATGGTGATTGGGATGAAGAGTATTAGAGGGGAGATTAAAAAGTTTGTAAGGGATGCTCTTGAAAGCAGAGGTGTTGTTCAAGAGATAAGGACTGTTGAGGTTGGCTTAGACGAGCTTAAACAGTATTTGAGGAATGCTGGTTTAGATGTAGGCGACCTATTGGAGACTTTGATGGATATGATGAGGAGACTGTGAAGGAAATCATCGAGATATTCTCTGATGACATTATCTATAGGGAGGCTTGTAGAATGCTTGGGATAGGTGAGAGTGTAGATTTGGCGATACTATTAAGCGGGCTAAGACCGGAAGCTTCATCAGCCGCCATCAGAAGTTATCTTGGATTAACAAATAACAGGAACGGTAGGTACAATAGAGGCATGAGGAGGCATCTGACACAGCTGGCTAACGTGATATACGTGAATGTTAAAAGAGGTGTAGTAGAGCCATCATGTAAAGAGCTTATCAATATAATCACCATGAAGCCGAAGAATAAAGCATTATTCAAACTACAAACAAAGATTCTAAAAATCTTCAAGAACTATGGAGGACTGTTAATGAAGTAAGCGATAAGCCTGCTGGCCGATGAGCAGTAAAAGCTGTGAGGCTGGCAGGTTCTTAACTCCTACCCACATATTGTGGTAAATAGAACATATCCTGCGGTCTCTCACAGCTACTATAGCTCATCGGCCAGCTTACCTCTCCCTATTTTTATGATTGAACTCACCTCAAAAATATTTAAGTTTCTCTTTCTTGGTTTTCTTTATAAGGTTTCATGAGCTTAGTGATTTTGAGTGGAAGGTTAAGGTCTTAGCAGTCTTAAACTATATGTTCCATTAGGTATCCTTCTAGCTCAATCCTTAACTCCATGTCACAACGCCATGCAATCCAATACTCTCTATCAAGCTTAAAATAAATATTTTAATTTGTTCCTCCGTAGAGTGAGGGTGTTCTTCCTCAGTGTTTAAGGTACTTATATTGATGGATTATCACGTGTCGAATGAATTTTATTTTTTAAGGCTTTTGTAATGGAGAGTTTGACTGTATGTTTACTCAGAGTAAGACAGAGGAATTTCCGAACTCTCTTCTTAGAGTCAACTTTTTTAATCTCCAATATAATCTCCAAACTGGAGAGAAGATGTCTTTTAGGATGAAGTTACCAAGTGCAGATTACTTCTCAGACTTAATAAAGGCTGTACATGCTGTTGTAGATGAAGGAACATTCAAGATTACTGAGGAAGGCATTAGGTTGATAGCGATGGATCCAGCTCACATATCTTTAGTTGATTTCGAGTTAAGTAATTCAGCTGCTGAAGAATATGAGTGTAGTGGAGAGCTTCAGATGACTCTCAGCATATCTGAGATGATGAAGTTTCTTAAGAGGATAAAGAAAGGTGAGACTCTAACAATAGTATATGATGATCAAGCAAGAAAGCTTAACATAATATTAATGGATGCAACTAGCTCAAGGGAGAGGATGTTCACTTTGAACACTCTAGAGACTGTTGAAGCTAGGAGTACAACGCCTAAGCTGTCTTTTGATGCAAAAGCAAGATTAAATGTAGATGCAGTGATAGATGCTATAAAAGATAGTGACGTCGTAAGTGATTATGTAAAGATAACTATAAACCCTAATGAGGTGGTATTCCTAGCCAGAGGGGAGCTTGGAATAGTTCAGACAAAGCTTACTAAGATGGGTGCAGCAGTATATGAGATAGAGACTGATAAAGAAGTATGGGCTAACTTCAGCATAACGTATCTTGACAAGATTATGAAGGCTGGAAGCGACCTCTCAGAAGAAGTAATCATGAATCTCTCAACAAACAAACCTATAAAACTCGGCTTCCCAATACCCTCAGGAAAACTAGAATACCTAATAGCACCAAGAATAGAAGGAGCATGACTATCCACCCATACAGTGGTCTTAGAAGAAGCTTAAGTTAAGAAACGCTTATTAAAGGTAATACCTTAAAGACAAGATACTTATAAATTAGCAGACGCCTCAAACTAGAAAAATAAATAAATCCCCAGTGAGTAATCCTACATGTAGCCTGTGATAGCTGGCTTGGTGAAGATTTATGGATTATTATTGGAATGGCTTCTCCAATCTATTACGTGAGATGCTATTTTCTTGGATGAATCTTCGAGAGGTGAAACTCTGAAAGCAGTTATTGTCGGGGTAGGCGCTGTAGGCTCGGTTATAGCTAGACATCTCGCAAAAAGTGAGGAAGTCGAAGAATTAATACTTGCAGATAAATATTATGAGAGAGCTAAGAGAGTAGCTTCAGAAACAGGTAGGAGGAAAGTTACCCCGAAGAGAGTAAATGCATCGAATATAGAACAGGTTGTTAAACTTATTAAGAATTCAGATGTATTGATCAATGCTACTCTCCCAAGATTTAACATACAATTAATGAAAGCTTCTCTTAAAGCTGGAACACACTACATAGACTTAGCAAGCGATGACCCAGACCAGCAGTTAAAATTCCATGAAGCATTTAAAAAAGAAGGATCGACAGGAATAATATGTATGGGTGAAGACCCTGGGCTATCCAACATCTTCGCTAGGTATGCAGCAGACCAATTAACAAAAGTTGAATCAATAAAGATTAGAGATTGTGAAAGCAGTATAGTTAAAGGTATGAGAAGCCATCTAACACCATTATTCTCTAAAGAAGTATATTTCGCAGAACTATTCGAAGCTGCATACATCTACCAAAATGGCAAGTTCAAGAAGCTTCCACCCCTCAGTGGATACGAAGAATACGAGTTCCCTCAACCTATTAATAGACTACCAGTGTACGCTGTCTCACATGAAGAAGTTTTCACAATCCCGAAGTACATTAAAAACGTAAGATACGTAGACTTTAAGCTCTTTATACCCAAAGACGTTGTCCAGATACTTAGAGTACTAAAAGTAATTGGGCTGCTTAGTAGGAAGAAAGTTAGAGTAGATGGGCAGGAAGTCTCACCTGCTAAAGTTCTCTACGCTGTCCTACCGAATCCAGAAGAACTTGCCGGAAAAGTCTCAGGATACGCTGGAATAGCTGTAGAAGTTAAAGGGAAGAAAGGTAGAAAACATGTAAAATATACCATCTATACACTGATGAGTCATGAAGAAGCATATGAAGAATTCGATACAACTGCTACATCATACCTAACTGGGACACCACCAGCAGTACTAGCAATAATGCTTGGAGAAGAAGAGATCAAGGCAAGAGGGGTCTACCCACCCGAATACCTATCCCCAACACCGATACTCCAAAACCTAGGAGAATACGATATAAGAATACATTCAGTAGTAACAGAGGAAGAACCAATATATCTCTAACATTATATATCAGCACCAAAAACTTAGAAACTGGGGGCCGTGGTCTAGCTTGGCTATGACACGCGGCTTGGGCCCGCGAGACCCTGGGTTCAAATCCCAGCGGCCCCACATGACAAATCTTATCTTGTAGTTAGGTTGTGAGGCTACCGTGATGCAGTAAGATGTGCTTCTCTATGTTTTAGATATGTAAAGGTTAAGGTATTTGTTTTTGTTTCTTAGAAGTGTGGTAGGTGGTTTATGTGAGTCAGAGGATATGTAAGGTTGATTCTAATCTTTCTAGCTGTAACTGTACTTATGAGCCGTGTCCACGTAAAGGTATATGCTGTGAATGTCTTAGATATCATTGGAGCCATAGAGAGCTTCCAGCATGCTTCTTCCCACCAGAAATAGAGAAGACATATGATAGATCACTAAAAACATTCATCAACTACTGGGGCAAGAAACTAAGATGAGATGCATGAAAAGAGTCAACTGTGACTTGGTGAGGATCTGCAAGTTAATCATTACTTGTTATAGGTAGTTGATTGATACCGTATAGGATAGGCTTAAATAGTCTAGAATTAGTCGTTTTAAGCATTTATATTTCTCCATGGTAGTAACGGAAATGTTTAGATTTAGACATACACAATAATAGTTACATAGACGATGTTCCGAGGTATGTTGCAAATATGAATAGTGAAAAAGTAGGTTCTGAAACATTGAGATACTTTGAGATGGCGAGAAGGTTTCTCCCTAAGAGTATATGGTCTCCTGAAACTATCGTTACAAGCTTTCTAGTTGAGAGGGCGGAAGGATCGTATCTTATAGATGTTGAAGGTAGGCGCTTTATAGACTTAACGAGTCAATGGTCAACAAACAATGTAGGAAACGTTAATAGGGAAGTTCTTGAAGCAGCTATTGAAGGATTAAAACAGTATGGCTTCGTAATGTATGGCTTAAATCTTCATGCAGCTGTTTTCGACCTAGTTAATGAACTCTTAAGGATAAGACCGTCCAGTAAGCTTACTAGGATAGCTTTAGAGCTTTCAGGTACAGGAGCTGTAGATACAGCAGTAAAATTTGCTGTTAAAGTTAAGAAGAGACCGCACATAATAAGTTTTCTAGGACAATACCATGGATATTATACTGGCACACTAGGGTACAGTCCAGAAGGTGCTGAGTCTAGAAGATTCTTTGAAAACCTGTATGGTAATGCTGCTATTCTACTCCCGTATCCCGATTGCTACAGGAGACCTGAATACATGGATTGCGAAGAATGGGGTAGATTTATCATAGACTATATGGAAGAATGGGTTTTAAAGTATCAGGCTGCTCCAGATAGGATATCTGCAATATTATTTGAGCCGATAGCATGTGAGGCGGGAGTCTGGATACCGCCCGACAGCTTCATATATGGATTAAGAGAACTTGCAGATAAATACGGATGGTTCTTGATAGCTGATGAAGTAATGACGGGATTCGGTAGAACAGGTAAATGGTTTGCGATCCAACATTGGGGTATCGATGTAGACATTATGCCTCTCGGAAAAGGGATAAGCGGAGGCATATTTCCAATAGCTGCAGTGTATGGTTCTGAAGAAGCTATGGCTACCGAGCCTGTTGAGTATGGTACAACATTCGGGGGTCATCCAGCAGGATGCTTAGCAGCTGTTGCAAATATTAGAGTATTAGAAAAATACGGGATAATCGAGAGGTCTGCAAAGCTTGGTGAAAGGGCTTTAAAGAGGATTAAGGATTGGGTAGATAAGTATGAGATAGTGGGAGATGTTAGGGGTAGAGGTCTCCTAATCGGTATAGAGTTTGTAAAAGATAAGAAGATGAAGACTAGGAACCCGGAATCTGCGAGGACTGTTTACCTAGAATCCATTAAGAGAGGTGTAGTGCCTTTAATGGATGTTGGAGACTGGATTCTAAGGATCCAGCCGCCACTCACGATTGAGGAGGAAGTATTAATGTATGCAATAGATGTGATAGAAGACTGTGTAAAGATAGCTGAGGGAGAATTTAAGAAGACGTAAACTATAAGTCAGCATCTCTATAATTTAGTAAGAATCTGTCATGAAAAGTTAGTTGAGATGGGGTTTCAGAGCCACCAGTATCTACCTTCTAAACTTTCTCTTATAAGTAGAGGGGTCGCCGGGTTTCTTGTAACATATGTCGATCTACAGGGTTATTATGGATATATCTTGATTTTTATTGATTTTCTACTTCTAGAATATGGTTCAATCACTCCATAACTCTCTACTAGCGCATCTTGGTCCTCCGCCTCCAGCTTCTATTTGGGGTATCTCGACTTAAATAACGTCTACGCCGAATTCTCTTTCAACGTACCTGTTTACTTCTCTGTTATAAGCATCTATTATGAGTTTACCTCTACCTAGGTTTAAAGCATCGCTCATAGTGATAAGGCTAGTTTTCTCTCTTGGAGGCTCATCAATTATCAAGCCTAATTCTTTAAACAATCTCCCAAGAGGTATTGTTTGGAATGCTTCTTTCTCTCTAACATATTCTAGTCCAGAATAAAACCCAAGCCTTAATGGATCTAAAACCGCATAATATACACCATTCAGCTCACCCAAATATGTAAATACTACATCGAGGTGGACTGCTCCTGTCTCAGCCCAGTTTTCACATAACCTGATAGTGGTACCCCAATTATTCTTACATCTTCTGGGAGAACCTCAGATAATACTTTAAAAGTAGGATGGTCGGACCCTCTAACCCCTACTCCAGTTAAGAGGATAGTTGAACCATCGATTTTTAATAAGAAGAAGTTGCCGCCCTCCATTTTTGCTTTTAGTAAGTATTCTCTATTTATAGCCCATCTTACCCTGAGTAATGGGGTAAGCTTCAAACTATAGTATACTTCGTTTATGATCCATTCTTCTCCTTGCCGAATATCTAAAGCCATGTTCCCTATTATTGGATGCTTACACCATGTTACACTCTGATCTCTAACATAACATATTTTAGCAAATCCTCAGGGATATCTAGCCCTATTACGTTATGTGGAGCTTCTTCTTTTATCCTCTCTTCTATCGATTTATCGGGTACAATAATTGGAGTAACGCTTGCATTTTTGAGAGCGTCTGCAAGTCTTAAAACGTCTTTAATCCAATCATCCACTGAGGGGGCGGGTTCTCCATTATATGCTATCCTCCTCCACACCCACCCATCCCAATTATTATACACGATCTTCAACTGCTTTTGAGATGGGATCATGAGAAATACTTTCTCTTTCTTTGCATCTTCAGGCTTTAGATGTGTTAAGCTTTTTCCTTCTACATGGCTCTCTATCCTCTTACAGAAACCTCTAAGAATCGATAAACTCTCGCTGTTTTCAGCTTTGATTACCTGCTGATATAGAGAGTTAGGCAATAGACTAATAATCTGGTCTATAGCAATAAATGTATTTAATCCATCTTTACCTAAAGCTCTAACTATATTGTCTATTCTAATAAATTCTTCTATAGGTTGAGGGAGGAGGTGCTTAATATTGCATTCTTTAACCGTATCTGACAGAAATCTAAAACTTCTCCAAGAAAAGCTTGGAGAAGAGAAAATATCCACATATAGAGTGGATGCAAGAGATTTCGACCAATTAAGTAGATTAATGAAGGAAGTAGATATTGTAGTTAACGCTGCTCATTACTCCTTAAATCTAGAATTGATAGATACTTGCTTAAAGAATGGATATAATTACATTGGTTTAACTGGTGGAGAAGAATTTTACATACAAATCTCACAGAGAAGCATATAATAGATGTGGCCTCAATGGTACCTCTTATCTTATAGGTTTACCTGCAGCAATAGGAGTCATCCTACTACTTAAGAGAGAATTAAAAGATGTGGGACTACTCTTCCCTGAGCAACTCAACCCTCACCCATTCATTAGAGAATTAATAAAACATAATATACCAGTAATATTTGAAGAGAGAAGAACAATTGAAGTTAAAGAATTCTAGAGGCTAGTTCTTACAGTAAGCCGTCAATAAAGTATAGCCTTCACATTAATAGAGTGGGGTATAGGGATGAGAGTCTATACCTGCTCTTATAATGTTTTCTAGTGCAATGCTTTAGGAAGAGTAAAAGTAAGGCTAAATTATTAATGGTATTCCTAGCCCTCTCCTAATCCTATAGGTCTCCATTAAATAGACGATTAATGAACCTACCACTATAACTATCGATGATCCAGCTGTTATAACTGGAACATTTGTTGGATGTCTCAGCGAACCCCAAACCCAGATAGGAAACGTGATATCTGAGCCTATAGTGAAGAATGTTATGATGAAGTTATCGAAAGACCATAGGAAGGTTATTAATGCTGAGACTGCTATAGATGGATAAATCAATGGAAAAGTTATATTAATAAATGTTTGGGTTTGATTAGCCCCCAAATCCATGCTTGCTTTCTCGTAGTTTGGGTTAAGGCTGATTAGTCTAGCAGCTATAATTAATACTACGAGCGGTATACTATAAACTATATGACTGAGTATAACCGTTAGAATAGATAATGGGATCCCGATAGTGTAGAAGAATACTAATGATGCGACTCCGATTACAAGCCATGGGATAATAAATGGTATCATGATGAATCCGATAAACAACGTATTACGTCTTAATCTCACAAATGCGAAAGATGCGGGGATACCGATAGACAATGACCCTGCAGATACACCTAGAGCAATAATTACAGAGTCAAATATGCTCTTTAGGAACGAGGGATCTTCAAGCAGCTTCAAATACCATTTCAGTGTAAATCCCTTAAATGGGAAGATAAAGTATATGCTATCATTTAAGGAGAAGAGTATCACTAATGCTATTGGAAAATATACTAACAGTAGAATAGTTATTGATGTGAATACTTTAAGAAAGACCTTTATGACGTTCATTCATAGAGCCTCCTGACTCCTAGAAACTTAAATACAATAAACATGACTATCAAAGTAACTAATACTAAGCTCATAGTGGATGCTGAAGCATATGGCCAGTTACCTATAGTAAGATACTGCCTAACAATGAAGTTTCCAAGCATGTATGTCTTCCCACCTACTAGAGCTGGAATGGCGAATTCTCCCATCATCGGTACGTAGATAAATAAGAATGCAATAGCGATCCCAGGCATACTGAGTGGAAGGGTTACCCTAAAGAATACGCTAAGCTTGTTTGAACCTAGATCCATTGCGGCTTGATATAGGCTTTCAGGGATGCTTCTTATAGTTATGTAGAGGGGGATAATTGCATAGGGTAATGCATTATGTAGGACAACAATGATTATAGCATAAAGGCTGTGAAAGAAGATTGTTATAGGCTGTTCTACTAATCCAAAAGTCATAAGCAGGTTATTCAGTAATCCATTCTCTCCTAATATGTTTCTCCATGCAAATATCCTGATTAAATAATTCATTTCAAGAGGGATCAGTATCAATAAGATGATCTTTAAACCGGTATCCCCTCTAGTCATCCTAGCGAGAAAATATGCTATAGGATAGGCTACTAATAATATTACCAAGAAGGTTGCAATTGAGATTAGATTTGTCAATATGAATACATTCTGGGATAGTTCTTCCGTAAAGAATCTTACATAGTTTTCTAATGTAAAGATTCTAGTTATACGGTATAGGGGCTCACCATGCCAGAAACTATAGATTATTATTGTGATCAATGGAATATAGAAGAATAAAGTGAGATATGCTACCGCTGGTAAAGAATATAGAAGAGTAATAGACAGCTTCCTACATACAATCTTCTTTAAATTCATCCACTAATCACTATCACATCTCTACTATCCCATTTGATGAATACCCTCTCACCTACTTTGTAGATAGGCTCAAAAGTTTTAACAGTAAAAATCTTAGAACCGTCAACTTCTATCTTTAAGTCGCTATAGGCTCCTTTATAGATTATTTCTATCATCTTCCCTGATGCTGTATTTTTGTTATCGGGTGGTGGGTGATGGATTATCCTAATCTTCTCAGGCCTAATCATTACTTGTATCTTTTTCCCCTTCTCTAGTTTTCTAGATGCTTCCCCCTCTACCTTTAGGTCTCCACAAGATGCTGTGAATACGTTATCCTCTACAGAATCTACTATGCATTCAACTATATTCGTTTCTCCTAGAAACTCTGCAACAAATCTATTCTTAGGTCTCTCGTATATCTCCCTGATTGTTCCAACATCAATTATGTTCCCAGAATTTAGGATAGCGACTCTATCAGACATAACTATTGCCTCCTCATGGTCGTGGGTTACGTATACCCAAGTAGAATTTAGTTTTCTCTGTATTCTACGTAGTTCCAGTTGCATTTCTTTTCTAAGTTTTACATCAAGGGGGCCTAAAGGCTCATCGAGTAAGAGGATTTCAGGCTCAATTATGAGAGAACGCGCCAAGGCTACTCTCTGTTGCTGTCCTCCGCTTAACTGAGTTATCTTCCTATCTAAAAGTTCTTCGATACGTAGTAATTCAGCGACTTCTCTCACTTTACTCCTTATTTCGTTCAACGGTTTTTTCCTAATCTTGAGCCCGTAAGCAATATTGTTGAATACATTTAGATGAGGAAACAATGCTAGGTCTTGGAAGACCATGCTTGTAGGTCTTCTATAGGGTGGAACGCCATTCATTAATTCACCATTAATGTATACCTCACCTGTTGTTGGTTCTTCAAAGCCTCCGACAATCTTTAGTAGGGTACTCTTACCGCTTCCGCTAGGTCCCAAAATAGTTAATAGCTCACCCTTCTCAACTTTTAGATTTATATTCTCAAGCGCGAGAATCCTTCCGTAATATTTGTATAAGTTTACTAGTTCAAGTGAAATCCTGCTCATTCTTATCCCGCGACTATTTCCTCCCAAACTTGAAGCCATTCATCAAGATTGGATGGGTCAATCAACGGTAAGACTTGAGTTAATGCTTCAGGCCCTACTATTCCGCTCTCTGTAATCTTCTCTTGCGGAATCTTCTTGAAAGCTTGCTCGTTAGCTGGACCATAAAGCCACTCATAAGCATAATAGTACTGTGGATCTTCAGAGATGAAGTAGTCTATGTAAAGGTGTGCAGCATCTATGTTTTCTGATGTTTTTAAAATGCTTAAACCGCACAGCCACCCTATACCCTTACCCTCAGGAAGAGTAAACTCTGCTTCTATTCCTTCAGACTTCAGCCAATAAGATTGAGCTGGACCGCTCCCAGCAATAATCCATGCATCTCCAGAAGCTAGCAACTCTCGCGCTTCTATATCACTCTCATAGAACTTAAGGATTACATCTCTATGCTCTCTGTAGAATTCTTTAATTCTTTGGAGATCTTGACTGGTCAGGTTCCATGGATCCTCATAGTTAAGAGCCCATGCAGCCATTACGATACCTATTCTTGCATCATTCAATATCAATACTCTATTCTTGTATGTAGGATTGAAAACGTCAACCCACTTATTAATGGATGGGACTTTATCCTTTCTATACGTGACTCCTGCTTGAAGACCGAAAGCTGTCGGAACCATGTATAGTTTTCCCTCTTTCCATATTTCAGGGTACTCTCTGACACTCTTAAATAAATTCTTCCAATTGCTAAGTTTGGCGGTGTTGATAGGCTGAAGTAAGTCCTGCTCGGTCAGCCTAGGCAGAAAATCAATACATGGGCTTACAATATCTGCCTTGAACCCTCCCTTAAGTTTCGCAAGCATCTCAGGCTGAGAAGCAAATATGCTGTTTTCAATCGTTAAAGTTGGGTATTTCTCAGTTAGGGGGTTAAATACTTCTGGGACTGTGAAGTCCTCCCATACGAAAGCTACTAGCTTACCCATTAAGGTAGCCTTAGTTGTTGTAGGTGTCTGCACGGGAGCAACTAAATACACTAGTGAGTATGCAGTCACACCGACTAAGATTATAACTACCAACAACACTACTACTGAAAGCTTAGAAACCCCTTTAATCATATAGCTCACCCTCTTCTAAAGATAGTGCCGTTATCACCAAGATATATATTATTCCTCTACAATGTCTCTAGGCTGGGTCATGAATGCTGGAAGAGCCCTCCAGCTATGAGAAAGCTTCCAATCTTTTATCAAAGCTAATATCTATACCTAGCCCTTCAGGTAGAGAAGAAGAATTATCATATTTCATCTACGAGTATCTGGGTGGACTTGGGTTTAATCCTATCCTAGATGAAGTCTATAAGACTGGACAAAATGTAGTAGTGAAGCTTGGAAGAGGAGATAAACTACTCATATGCGGTCATCTTGACACTATCCCACCCCTAGATATGAAAGAACCATACAAGCCTATAGTAAGAAATGGTAGAGTATATGGTAGAGGAGCATGCGATATGAAGGGAGGGCTAACATCAATGCTTCTAGTTTTAGAAGAATTGTCCAGAGCTAAGTACGAACCTGACGTTACCTTCGCATTCGTTGTAGATGAAGAAATGTATGGGAGAGGTGCAGCAGTTCTCTTAATTGGAGGTGTAGACGCCAGGGATTGCATAATCCTTGAGCCTACCTCGATGGACATCTGTGTAGGGAATGCTGGATGCGTAGAATTCAATCTAATATTCCATGGTAAGAGCGGTCATGGTGCATGTAGAGAAGCAGAAAATACAGTTATCAGCTTCTTTAATTTCTATAAAGAGTTAGAAGATAAAATTAATCTAGAGTTCTCAATCAGCAGTGATTATCCTATGTCACCTATACTTAACTTAGGTAGGATTGAAGCTGGATATAGTGGTTGGGTTATTCCATGGGAGGTCAAAGCTGACGTCCTAATACATTTCCATCCGAAAATTACGTACTCAAAAATACTCGATTTCCTAAGAAGAGAAATAAAAGAATATAGTATTAGGAGGAATACAGAAATAGGATTAGAGATAATTCATGGATGCGATGGATTCATAGCCAACTCCAGATACGTAAACCTGCTTACTGAAGTACATAGAAGAGTCTTGAGAATAGAACCAAAACACAGAGTAATCGAATCTGAAACAGATGCTAACGCATTATACCATAAAGCAGGAATAGAATCCATAATATATGGTCCAGGAGAGATAAAATACGCTCACTCTTCAGAGGAGAACATTAAGATAAAAGATATAGTTGATGTAGCAAAAGTATTAAAAGAGCTCCTCCTAGAACTCTAACGTGAATTAAATTAAGCAATCTATATTCACATGAGACTTATAGTCGTTTAGAAGAGTAAACGCTTATGAAAATTATAGTATGTAAGAGGATAAGAGTTAAGGTAGTTTTGGTTTTGATTTAAGAAGTCTTTACCACCATCTCTGCATTATTACTTTCCTGTCTGTGAAGAAGTCTAGAGCGTCTACCTGCCCATGTAGTACTCCGTAGAAGCTTTTCTTTCTACCTGGGAATGGGAAGAATTGGTTTGGCTGGGCTACAGCCATGTTTACAGCTATGTTTCCAGCATTCATCCTCCTAGAGAATTCTCTAGCATACCTGCCGCTTGAAGTATATATTGTTCCGGTGTTCCCGTATGCTCCGCTATTCGCTATCTCTAATGCTTCATCGAAGCTTGATGCTCTAACTATAGGCATGACTGGGCCGAATACTTCTTCTCTAGCTATCTCCATCTCTGGGGATACTTGGTCTAGGATTGTTGGACCGAGGTAGAACCCCATACTGTATTTTTCATCGACTTTGATGTTCCTTCCATCTAGCAGTATCCTCGCACCCTGCTCTAATGCTTTCTCAATCATTCCTACGACTCTCTGTCTCCCCCTGAGGGAGGCTAGGGGCCCTGTATCGGTAGTTTCTAGAAGCTGGTATCCAACCCTAATCCTTTTAACCTTGCTGATAATCATTTCCAGGAACTTGTCGTATGCTTCTCCCACGGTGATAAGTAGGCCTGGTGCGAGGCATCTCTGACCAGCCATATCGAAGAATCCTGCAACGATGTTTTCTACCGATGGCTCGGGCAATGCGTCAGGCATGAGGAGTACCGGGTTCTTCGCTCCCGCCTGGCATAAAGCCCTCTTACCCTTAGAGCATGCTTCTGAGTATATCTTCTCAGCTACAGGGCTTGAGCCTACGAATGCTACCCCAGCTACGTCTCTATGCTCTAGTAGGTGCTGGCTTGTAGATGCATCACCATTAACTAGGTTGACAACCCCGTCCGGGTATCCTGCATCCCTGAATAGCTTGACGAAGTATGTTATGGGTACTGGGTCTAGCTCGCTCGGCTTAACAACAACCGTGTTTCCAAGCGTAACAGCCATGGGGATAAACCACATGGGGATCATTACTGGGAAGTTGAATGGAGATATTACCGCGAAGACTCCTAGAGGCTCTCTAACCACCTCCATATCTATCTCAGGCTCCCCTCCAGAAACATTGACAAGCTTCCTCACAGACATGAATAGGTGGGGTAAGCCTAGAGCTGAATCTATAGCCTCCATAGTCCTCTGAACCTCACCGCGGCCCTCCCTCACCGTCTTACCAACATTCTGAGCAAGCATCAAAGCCAGCTCCCCACCCTCCTCCTCGACCAGCACCCTCAGCCTCACAAGATACCTCACCCTCTCAAGAATAGGTATCCTAGACCACTTCCTAAATGCTTCAAGAGCAGAAGATACAGCACCATCAACATCACCCCTAGAAGATACGGGGACCTCAGCAATAACCCTGCCCAGACCGGGATCATAAGACTCCAAGAATCTACCACTATCAGCCTCAACATACACACCATCAATATAATTCGAAAGCCTACCATAACTCTCTGAAAACTTCATCAAAAACCGCCACCACATCATCTGGATACTGTGTGCTTCTATTTATTCCTTATTAAAGATGAGTTTGAAATTGTAAGAGAAAGTTTCCTATAGTGCATCAACTAATGTCTTCAAGAATCCTTATATGCGGCTTCATTAATATTAGCTAAAGAATTCCATGTCTGATAATTCTACGCTGCTAATGACGTATAGTCTATGTAATATTTGTTTCCAGAAAATAGTTGGTAAAATAATCAGAATAGGAATGGACGTTTATCTAGAGAAGACTTGCCCACAGCATGGAAGATCAAGTGTAATCATTTGGAGGGGAGAGCCGGAGCTATGGGCTATCTGGGAGAGATTCAATGATTGGGAACCTGAACGCTTTGATGAATATTATTTTAAGATGACGAGTAAAAGAGGTTGTCCTTTTGACTGTGGACTCTGCCCCGAGCACTTGAGAAAACCATGTTTCATAGTCATGGAAGTCACGAACAAATGCAACCTTGACTGTCCTGTATGTTTCGCAGACGCTAATATGAAAAGTTACACATATAAGCCAAGTATTGAAATACTAGATGAAATGTATAAACATATTCTAAAGTATGAAATAGGCGATAATTCTCAAAGCATACATCTTGACGTAAACTCCCTAATAGGCTGTTGTAGAAATAATACGTCTCTTCCAGTCATAAAGTTAAGTGGAGGGGAGCCGACTATTAGAGACGACCTTCCAGATATAATTTATCTAGGCAAGAAAAAAGGCTTCAATATTGTTTTAGATACGAATGGGGTAAGAATAGCTAAAGATACTAAATATTTAGAGCGGCTAAAAGATTCTGGGCTAGACTTAATTTATTTACAGTTTGACGGCGTCTCCGACAACGTTTACTACAAGCTCAGGAAGGCTAATCTTTTCAAAATTAAAGTTAAGGTTTTGGAAAACTGTTTAAAGATAGGTTTACCGGTAATACTTGTTCCAACAATAGTTGATAAAGTAAACTTGGATCAGGTCGGTGAAATAATTTTCTTCGCATCAAAGTATTCGAGAGCCGTAAAGGGAGTGATGTTTCAGCCTATAAGCTATTTTGGGAGATATCCTGAAGATATAGTCGGGAACAGGGTTACTATACCAGACATGCTGCATGCTATAGAGCAGCAAACAGGAGGTTCTATTAAAATTAGTAACTTCATACCTATTAGAGCTGGTGTTGGATGCGAGGCTCATTGTGGTTTTTCCAGCCTAGTAGTCGTGAAGGATAGTAAATTGGTTCCAGTAACTAGCTTGCCTAAAAACATTGATAAATATTTGGAGACCAGAACAACCATCAGCCGTGAGACTAGGACACCTAAACATTCAAGAGAAGTATTGAGAAAATACTGGTTTTCAACGAATGCTGAGGATAGCCATGACAACTATCTATGGATATCTGGAATGCACTTTCAAGATGTCTGGAATATCGATATACGTAGGTTGAGGAAGTGTTGTATTCATGAAATAACACCTAGCGGGCATCTGATACCATTTTGCATATTTAATCTCACAAATCTGAAAGGGGAAACTCTTTATCGGGATAAATTTTTAAACCTCTTTAAAGTATAGTACTGGAAAGAATTATCAATAAAAAATAGGGGATTTTAAAGTTCTACGGCCACGGAATACCGTACATCAGCATTACAGCGGGTATAAGTATTGTTACAATCCCCTCGAATATGAAGACATAGGCAGTCGCTTTTCTAAGTATGCCTTTATACACCCATAGAGCCGCCATGGTAACAACTATGGCATAGGATAGTAACATCAATGGCAGTAGTAGCTGTCTTCTCATTAATAGATAAATGGCCTCGATTACGTAGAATATAATTAGTACTATGAATGTGCTATTAACGATCGGTTTGAAATGTGTGAATCCCAGTATGCTTGTTATCCCTAGGCCATACCATGCGAATGCTAACGGTAGAACGGTGGCTGCACCGAATCCATCACCTGCTAAGAATAGCAGTATTATCGATATGGTTTGCCAGACTCCTGTGAATATTTGGACTACTCCAAGTTCTCTCGTATCATCCATGGGTCCTAGCATCCATCCTCCTACAGCAAGGAATGTGCCTGCGGGAGGATATAGGGCAAGAACATATAGGAAGGGTATAACTTCTTCTAGAGACATTTTTTCACCTCTTCTTTTCTAATAACTCCTTTATAAGTCTGTCTGGTGTCACCGGCACTTCTTTTATTTTTACTCCAAAGGGCTTCAATGCATCTTCAATAGCACTAGCGATCGCTGCAGGCGCACTTATTCTCCCGGATTCTCCTAAACCTTTTGCACCAAATGTATTTAATGGCGAGGGCGTTTCGTGGAATTCAATTATAAATTCGGGTATCTCCTTGCTTGTTGGGAAGAAGCATGTTCCAAAGTTGGTTGAAAGCATCTTGCCATCTTTATCATACATAATCTCTCCTAGGTAAGCATCGTTCATTCCATGCACTAATCCTCCAATGATCTGCCCTCTGGCTACAAGCGGATTTATTATTGTCCCAGAGTCATGAACTTGGTAATACTTTAGAAGTTTCACAGTACCAGTCTCTATGTCAACCTCTACTACAGGTATATCAACTGTGAATCCCATGAAGGGGTAGAAGTAGAATCTTCTCTGAGGATCTACTCTCGAGCTTGGAGAGTTTAGAACTACATGGACTTCTAAACCAACATCCTCCATAGGAATCTTAAATTTCTGCCAATTTGCGATGAAAGCTAGTTCCTTTAATGAAATCTTCTTTTCTGGATTGTTCGTAGCCTTAACCCAGCCATCTTCATATACTAGATGCTCTATATCCCATCCGAGTATGACTGAAGCCATCCTTATTAGTTTCTCTTTAAGCCTTTTAGTAGCTTCTCCTACTAGTAGGTCCATCATGGGCGTTTGCCTACTTCCTCCAGGCTCAGCATCATAGGAGCTACATAGGACGTCATCTTCTATAACTACGTTTACATCATTAATATCTATTCTGAGAGAATCAGCTACCATTTGTGCAACATCTGTCCTATGGCTCTGCCCGCTCTGAGCAAAGTAACATACTGCGACTACCTGTCCAACGTCGTTGACTCGTAACGAGATGGCTGCTGGTGAAACATTTAACTCTACTGTTGGATTAGGTACCGCCATCTCAATAATATTATACGAGCTCCTATGCGGTACTGCTGCGAGACCTATACCAATGTGTCTTCCCTTCTTCCTCATCTCTTCTTGCATCTTCTTAAGCTCATCGAATTTTGAAAATTTCAGAGCCTCATCTAGAACCGTGGGGTAGTCCCCGCTATCGTAGATGTTCCCTGTGGGTAGGACGTATGGGAACTCATGAGGTTGAATAAAGTTCCTCCGTCTTATCTCTACTCTATCAATTCCTAACATTTCAGCCAAACCATCTACAACTCTTTCAACTATGAAAGCTTGTTGAGGAGCTCCGAATCCTCTCTGAGCAGATGAAGTAGGAGTTTTATTTGTAAAAACGCAGCATACCTCTATATATACATTCCTGATCTTGTATGCACCAGTCCATTGTGCAAATGGGTTGAATTCTTGTCCAGGAGAATAGACACCCATATAAGCTCCATAGTCGGATATTATCTTCTCTTTCAAGGCAAGTATTGTCCCATCTTTCTTCGCTGCAGCCTCAACATAGTATATCCTCTCCTCCCCACCGCTATGCCAAGATGCCAGGTATTCACCTCTAGTCTCAAAGTATTTAACAGGTCTCCCCGTGAGTATGGAAAGCATCCCGGTCAATATCGCCGTATACATAACAGCATATTTAGCTCCGAAGCTACCTCCACTGTCAAGTCTGTATGCATGATATCTTGCTGGGGGAACCCCAAGTACTGCTGCTGCAAGACCTGCAAGATAACGTGGGTTCTGCCAATTGCTCCAACAATGCATCTCGCCGGTCAGTTTATCATAGTAGGACACAGCACCCAAGGGTTCAACAGGATTGCTTGTACTTCTATGGTAGTAGAAGCGGTCTCTATATACTACATCCGCCTCAGCGAATGCTTTATCTACGTCTCCGTAAATAAACGTGTCACGGTATGCAATGTTATTCTTGACACCGTCATGTAGGAGCGGCGTTCCATCTTTAATGGCTTCTTCAGGATCGATAACTGCACGCAATGGCTCATATTCAACCTTAACTTTTCCTGCTGCGATCTTTGCAGTCTTTAAATCTTCAGCCAATACTACTGCTACTGGTTCTCCATAATGTCTTACTTTACCGACTGCTATAATGTATTGATGAGGCGTAGGTACTTGAGGTGTGTTTATCGGTAGAGGCGCCTTATGATATGGCACGAGTTCTTCTCCCGTAAGTACTGCAAAGACCCCGGGAGTCTTTTTTGCTTCTGAAGTATTTATACTCTTTATCCTTGCATGTGCGTAGGGGCTTGTAACTAGTGCTACATGCAACATTGGGGGTAGCGTTGATGGAGGTTTAAAATCATCTATGAATAATCCTCTTCCATATAGGAATTTTAATTGATCAAGAGCTTTTATCGGTTTCCCTACATATCTAAACTTTCGTTCGCTCATACTTTCTCCTCCCTCACGACTTCTTTTCCAGTTAAATCTTTAAATGCCATTTCAACTGCCTCAACTATCTGGAGGTAGCCAGTGCATCTGCATAAGTTTCCTTTTAAGTGGTCTTTTATCTCCGATCTCGTTAAAACAGGGTTCTTCAATTTTCTTAGCAAAAGCTCTCTTGATGCAAGTAAGAACCCTGGTGTACAATATCCACACTGGACAGCGTGGTTTTCTGAGAACTTCTCCCTCAATTTCTCTAGTACATTGTCTCCATCGAGGCCTTCGAGAGTGGTTATCTCTCTCCCTTCTACTTCTACTGCTAATAGAAGGCATGAAAGAACTGCTTTACCATCCATAAAGACAACGCATGCACCGCATTCTCCATCACCACACGCATACTTTGGAGAATATATTCCTAGTTTCTCTCTCAGAACATCTAGAAGTAATTCATTTGGTTCCACCTCGACTCTTACCCTTCTACCATTAAGGATAAACTCTACAGGTTTCTTCATATCATACACCTCCTATAATTCTAAGGGCTTTCTTTACCAAACCCTTCGAAGCATATGTTCTCCATTCCGCTGTGCCCCTTATATCGGTTATCGGACTTATTTCTCCCTCTAGAATCGCCATGGCCTCGTCAAGCGCAGTAACAGAAAGCTCTCTTGCTTTCAGATATTGCTCGGTCTTACGAGCTCTAACAGGCGTGGGTGCGACTGCTCCTAGACTAATACTAATATAGTCAATCTTCGAAGCTTTCAATTTCACAGCTACTGCTGTGCAAACTGATGACACACTTATCCCAGTCCTCTTAATAGATAGAAACTTGCTTTTAGAACCCTCTGGTGGAAGCGGTACCTGAATTTCTGTTAGGATTTCACCAGGCTTGAGGGCGGTCTTCCCCGGACCTAGAAAGAACTTGTCTATTGGTACTAGTCTCTCACCCGTGGAACTCACGACTTTAAGAACCGCATCAAATGCTAAGAGGGCGGTTGCACCATCTGCTGCTGGGCTAGCATTACATATGTTCCCACCTATAGTTGCAATATTCCTAATCATCGGTGATCCCATATCTTTCGTAGCTTCATGTAAAGCTTGAAGCTTGTCTTTAACTAGCTGAGAATCTTCAATTTCTCTTAACGTTGTTAATGCACCGATCCTGATCTTATCACTCTCTGAAGTTATGTAGGATAATTCTTTCGTGAGATTCTTTAGAGAAACAATGTACTTGCAGCTAGTGAATCCTTTCTTCAATCCGACGATTAGGTCTGTTCCTCCAGCGAGTAGTTTTGCTTGATCTCCGTATTTGTTTAGAATTGAAAGCACCTCAGGAAGGTTCTTTGGTTCGAGATACTCGAATTCTACGGGGATGACCCTTGTTTCAAGGTCTTGAGCTAACATTTTTCTCATTTTCCGTCTGCGGGAGTAACATATATATTTTACTTTAACTATAATAAAAAGTAATACTATTTCTCTTGTCCGTTAAGTGTAGAAATTTGAAATAGCGTGGATACGTTTCTTAGAATATTCCGGAAGAATTAAACGCTCAACACAAGTCTAAGACGAAGATAGAAGACTCAAAAAAATAAGGTCTGTAACCTAGTATGTATATGTTAAGTCCCACTATTTTTCCTTGAAATTCTCTTCAAGATTTCTAGGGCTCTGTTATTAATGATATTTTGAGGAGATGTAATTCAAGCTGTTTCCGTGACTTATCGTTTTAGTGAATTATATTGAATATTTCGAAATATTCACCTTGTTAGAGATTATGAACATTAGGCTTCTTTAGAAGTTTTTCTCTTCTTTTTTTAACAAAGGTTGCTGTACGTCCTTTGACCATGTAACAATCCTCGCTATGTTGAAAAAGACTCCTCCCTTCTATTCTATGAAGTCTTACATCTTGTATTAAGAGGGTTAGTCCTTTTCTTCCTAAGCTTATTAATAACATAACAAAGATGAACATTCCTGCCAGAGGATTGCCAAATAGCAACATTGGTAAACAGAATAAGAATATTATAATAAGTACGCTTAATCCAGCGAACCATGTATGCCTTATGTGAGATGGTATTATAGAGGTAGATGGATTCTTGAATCCATGTTTGTATAATACAATTCCTAGTACCGCTATTATCCAGCTAACTAATGTAACGACTAGCCCTTCCATCTTTAATCTCCTCCTAGATAACTAAATAATGAAAAAATAAATGTTATATGTTCCCCAGAAATAGCATCATTAAGATAGGTGGATGCATGAAGGATCTCACTGGTCACGTTCATAAACTTTATAGATTGGGAAGCTGTGTCAACATACTTAATCTCCAATTGAAGGAAAAACTTTTAGAGAATGTAAGGAACTCTGATAGGATCCTTGATATACCATGTGGAACAGGTGATCTTACATATGCTATTGCGCAGAAAACTTTCTCTGACGTAATTGGGATTGATAATTCAAGGATCATGATCGACCATTCAAGGAGTAGCAAAACATATCATAATAAAACAGTGTGTTTCTTTTTGGCTGATGCAAGGAAAATGCCCTTCAGAAACGAGATATTTGATTTAGTAGTAAGCATTTTCGGGGTAAGTGCGGTCAAGACTCCAGAATTTGTCAAAGAGATATATCGTGTGCTTGTTAATGGAGGGAGGATCATATTGATAGACATATTCTTGGAGAGAGATCTGCCCAACGAAGTTAAGAATTCCTGTTTTTTTAGAGAAACAGATACATGTATCCACGGAGCAAAAAGGATAGGTGAGCAAATTGTAGAATTAAAAGAGTGCGGGTTTAAGGTATTCTCCATAGAAAGGGGCGACGAATGGATAGAGAAGCTACTGAGAAGCGCAAAACATTTCGAAGAGAAACTAAAAAATAGCTCTGCTAGAAGCATCGTCTTCACAGAGGAAGAATTAAGGTCCATCAGCTTAGTAGTAAAGCTTTATATCAAGGTGATAGAAGAAAACCTATTATCTTGCGGAATGATAATTGCATCGAAATAAGTGAGAATACGATTAGAAGCCTTATTTTTGAATAATCTTATTAATAATCTCCATAACGTCCATAACTTTAATACCGGACTTCTCAGCCTTAGCAGCATAGTAAAGATACATTTTGCAGGCAGGGCAGGAGGTCGCTAATACTTCTGCGCCAAGAGAGACTGCCTGCTTTATCCGCCTCTTACTAATAAGAGAACGTATCTTATTATCGAATATTTCTAGGAGACCCCCGCCCCCACAACATAACGTATTTTGTCTATTATCAGGCATCTCTACATATTTTGTAACTAGCTTAGACAATATATGTCTCGGTTCATCCAGCATCTCCTCAAAACGTGCAAAATCGCATGGATCATGGTAGGTAACCAATTCTCTCAATTTTCTCTCTATTCTCAGTTTTCCCTCTTCTAAGTAGTTATTTATTATTTCAAGTATATGAAAAACTCTGAATGGCATTTCTTCACCCAGTATTCTTGGGTACATGTACTTTAACATAAATCGGCAAGTAGGACAACTAGTAACCACATACTTAGCTTTTCTCTCTATTATTTTCTTAACGTTTTGTTTGGCGAACTCTTTTAAAAGCCTGCTATCTCCTAGCATTTGTATTGGTCTACCACAACATCTTTCTTCACTTAGAATAGTGAAGTCTTCACCTATCTTTTGAAGAATGTTTATCGTGGAAAGAGCTATTGTTTGACTTTCAGGAACATACGAAGCAGTACATCCTAGAAAGTAAACCATCTCCGCCTCATCTTTATCTATCAATTTTTTCTCCCATAATCCAGCTGTTTTTAGATAGTTTAAACGGTTTTGTGGAGGAATACTATAAGGATTATAATGCTTGGATAATGCCTCACTTAGTGCAAGTAGACTTTCAGGGATAATACCATTTTCATAACATAATGCTCTAGTCCTTACCCAGATGTCACTGAACCATATGCCGAATGGGCATGCTCGTGAACATCTATCACATAAAAGACATTTGTAAGATGCTTTTAAAAGGCTTTTCATCGTTAATTGATTTGATACCGAGTTCTCGAAGTCATATAATATAGACAGTAAAAGCGATGCCCGTTTAGCAGGTGAAAAATCAATGTCTTTTGTTTCAATATAGATTGGGCAGACCTTAGTGCAAAGCCCGCATCTAGTACATGTCTCCAACCATATCAAATCGGTCCGAGAGAGCTTCGTTATCGGTTTATTTTGTTTTACCATACCTACTCACTGAACAGTAACTAGAATACTTTAAGGAGTAGAGAAAATATGCTATTGGTGAAAAAACAATGTGAAGTAGATTGCTAAATGGAATGAACATGATGAAGATTTCCGCCAAGAATATATGTAGATATAATAAAGTAAGACCGGGAATAGATTCTAAATGCAGCTCAATCAAGCCTGGTAACAATGCTATGTCGAAGCTTGTATTAACTGTGTAGATATATGATGAGATTCTCATAAAATTACCAACCAGCGTTTTTGCAAAGAGAATCATTAGAACCAAGTAATCTCTCCATGTGGAAAGCGCTCTAACCTCACTTAAACAGATACGTCGGATAATGAAACCGAGAAGCGAGAACATTAACAATAATCCTAAGAAGGCTGGAAGATCTCTAGTGATGAACGTAGAAGAGGATAAATCTAGATAATTGTTGAGATTGAGAAAGGACCACACACCAAAAATTCTCAAGTGACCTAAGAATATTAACAGTACTGATGAGTGGAAAAAAACCACCATAAGCCAAGTTATAGTACTAGTCTTCAAGATGCGTCTAAAAATTAGGAAATCTATGAAGAAATTTTTAGGTAGAGAACATATTCTTGATACGTGGAATTGGTGAAATCCAGTCAATGATCTACCCCATTCTGATAGATATAGCCATCTGACGACCTTTATAATAATTCCTAGAAAGAAAACGGTTAGTGTAATATAGCCTGATTTAGAAATTATCTGATTAAACAGCAGATCAACATCATGGTTTACTGTAGCCATATTAACCATCAGTTTCTTATAGAAAGATGCGGTTAATAAATTGAATTTGTCTCTAGACCATTTAAGCCTTCTCTAGGAATGATTTGTTATGAGGTTTCATGAGCTAGGTGATAATGAGTAGAAGATTATTACGCTTCTACTATCTTTTAAGGCTAGGGTTTGTTAGACCTAGGGTCGGTGATAGACTCGTCATAACGGTATCATTTATGTTCTTATCGCTGGCTTTAGAAGAGCTGTAGAAAGACTCTTCAGATAGACCAAGAATTTTTTAGGAGAATCATAGCAAGGTATGGTGCGCTTGTATCAACATGTAAAGCCCCGGTAACCTAGCATCCATAACTATTCACTTAAGATACAAATTTAGAGTTGAGTTCAAACTTAATAATTTTCCTCACAAACATGTACCAGAGAATCTTGGATATGCCATCAATAATCCTAACAGCAGATAGTAGTCTGATGTTGAATCCTTCTGAACATATCTATCAAAGCTACCTAACGTGTTTTCCTGCTAGTAAACTCTTAGAAGATTTAATTAAGAGAGCTTTTACACCTATAAGCTATCATGTGGATGGGGGGGTAAAGCTGGCTCCATTATCGATTAGGGTTCTTGAATCAATACTATACAGGTCTGATCTAAAGAATACGGTAGTAAGAGTTATACATCCAAAGGATCTGGGTAAATTTATAACCCAAGAGACGAAAATAGTCGGAATCTCTGTGATAGACCCCTTGGGTCAAGGACCAATTCCTTCAACGTTAAGTTTTTTCCTAGGAGGTGAACCCTATCTAAAATTAAAGTTTGAAGAAATGTTATTGAATCTAAGACTACTTAAGAATAAGTTTCCATTTAAAATTGTAGTAGGGGGACCAGGAGCATGGCAATTAGCAGATCAGTCTTTAACCAAGTTATACAATATTGATTATGTAATTGTTGGTGAGGCTGAAAAAATTGTGTCAAGATTATTTTATGACGTTCTTACTGGTCAGGCCCCTGAAGATGGTATACTATTCAGTGAGGTAGCTAACCCAGAAGAGGTTCCTCCTATTATGAAGCCTACTATTGGAGGATTAATTGAAGTATCACGTGGTTGTACCAGAAAATGCGAATGGTGCTACTCAACTATGGTAAGTCACACCGGCACAAATAGAATGAGATTTATACCTGCTGATACGATTAAGAAGTCAGCATATGTTAACGCAGTAGTAAATAATGGTAGTATTTGTTTGCAGAGCGATGATATTCTTCTTTACGGATCCAAGGGATTTTATCCGGAGCCAGAGGTGGTACTCAGTTTGCTAGAGGACCTACATTCTATCAGAGAAGTAAAGAATATATCATTTCTTCATTTCTCTTTTTCATCAATAGCTTCTTCTCCGGAGACCGTCGCAGAGATAACAAAATTCTTAGATGCGAATAATCTCGAAGATAAAATTATTCAGATCGGGTTAGAGACAGGCAGCGTGAAGTTGTTGAAGCGGCATATGCCTGGTAAAGCATTACCCTTTAAACCCGAAGAATGGCATGAAGTAGTAATAGAGGGATCCAAGATTTTAAGTAATAATAGATGGTATAGCATAGTTACGCTGATCTTAGGATTTCCAGATGAGGAGCCGGAGGATGTTAAAGAAACAGAGCAGCTTATCCATAGATTAGGCCCCTTCCCTCTAATCTTTATCCCATTATTTTTTACACCGATAAAATTACGCCAAGCTCGATTTCCTGAACAAAAGCTTCATGAGAAAAAATTACTCATAGAACATATACGTTTATTATCCTTGATAGAAAAACATAATATAAAGATTATAGGCAAAGCTCCATCGAAAATCAAACGTCTCTTCTCTTGTTTTCAAAAAGCATTAGAAATCGGTAAAAAGCATTTTTCAAACCACTTAAACTATCAGAGATAAATCTATCCCTTATGTTATAGATAGTGGCCGAATAGGATGTATATTTAATGTCTAGCGCTTAATGCTTTATGTATGGATGTTGTGGCTTTGGTCTATAGTTATTTTAAGCGTAATGGAAAAGTAGAGAAGTTAAGGTTCTAGCAGTCTTGGAGTAATAGGCTTATAATACATAGCCTGAGAGCTTTCTTTAGGAAGATTAGAGCATTTAGACAACCCCTTCTATACAATGCTTCTAGAGCTAAAAGCTTTCTAGGATCAACGTCTACGACATATGTTTTCTAGCACTTATCTTGTGGTGGAATACTTCAAGTGATAGAGAACATAAAGCTGTCCCTAAGACTCTACAAACTATACTACCAAACTATAAAGATAGGAGGAAGTAAGTGAAGTGCTTACCTAGACACCATGATGTTATACAGCTTTCGTTTCTATCAAATCCTCACCCATCCGTATTTTCTTAGCTTCCTCCTCTGGGATGAAAACATTCTTACATGTTGGACATTTTAAAGCTTTAAACTTCTGACTAAAAGTTATCCCCATATATTCTACTTCAATTTCGATTTCAATTACCTTTTCTTTACATTTAAAACAATACCATTCAGGCATTTATTTATCCTTCCCTCTTTATTATTGCCTTATGGAAATAGATTCGACGTATGTCATATGAATTATCTTTCTTGAGATACTCGATGTATATCGTCCGTTCTCCTATTTTCTTTTTCGCAAGGAATATGTTTTCCTTAGGTTCAAATATTAGATCTTCAAATTGCTCAGCATAGTCTATTATTTCTTCAATATCCTGGTCAGATATCTTCATGCTTTTCATAATGTCTTTTACTTCATCAGACTTTTTAAAAACGGCCACCTACACCACACCCTAGTCGGATATATTAGTGACCCGCCTTATTATACTTATCAAATTCTCTCAGAGTACTAATAAGATAGTTTTTGAAGGTAGAAAATATGACTCCGCTGCTGCACTTTGGAATACAGCGATTGGATATGTCTGACTAGTGGTTTCTGTAACTTCATTATGAACATGATAATAGTGAATTCAAAGTAAGAAGACAATGTTTATATCATAGAATGACAAACAGATTAGCCATGATTAAGAAATTCATTATCGACTCTATGCTGATCCCAGGGTTCAAAGTTCCCGCTCCAAATGAACGCATTTTAAAGGTAGTACTCTCGCCCGACATAGGATTTTCTGAAGACGTAACACTATTGCTATCAATCATATCTCCCGGCAACTCAACAGGGAAGCATACACACGATTCAACAGAGATAATGTACGTAGCAAGCGGGCGTGGATTATCAATCATCGGGGACAAAGAGCAAGAAATTAGGGTAGACAATGTATTAGTTGCACCCAAGGGAATACTTCATGAAGTTAAAAATATCGGTGATGAGACCTTAAAGCTGGTTTGCCTCTATGTGCCAGCTCTTAAACCTTCTGGAAGTTATAAAGAAGCTATAGACAAAGCCAAACAATATTATGAATCACATGTTTAAAGCCCTACAGAATAGAAACCTCTGGTAATTACTCATCTACTTTTTACTTTTTTATTTTTTAATATTTTTATCTTCTAAGAAAAGGTTTTTCGGGACCTGGAGGGGCGAAGATCCATAATACTTTTAAGGTTTCATCTGATGTATTAACTAATTGATGAAACTCTCCTGGCGAAATATGGATTGCAGTTCCAGCCTCGATTTGAAGTTCTTCATCATTCACGATGGCCTTGCCTCTTCCCGATATAACAAACCATAATTCTTCTTCACTATCGTGTTTGTGATAGTTACTTAAACTATTTGGTGGAAGTAACGTCATCCCTATCGATACATTCTTTGTCCCTCCCTGTTCAGGAGAGAGAATCACTTTCAGTATACGTTCATGTGGTACTTCTGCTTGGAAACCTTTAATCTTCCATGAATTAACAACATACATATAGATAAGATTGGCTAAGTTAATAATAAACCTTAATCTCCTTCAATGAGAACTCTATCGATTGTACTGATTGATGCTTTGCCTCCGTCTTTTTAGCCGTGTTAGAATAAATTTAACTTCCAGTCTAGGAACAATTCATGGAGCGATAATAGTAATTCTTGCTGAGGATTCAAAGAAGTTAGAATTGAATGATAACTTTAAAAAGAAAAGAAGTTGAACAACCTTTACAAGTAACAGAATAACATGGAAGATAAGAGAGTTATAAAGTATCTATATTCAAGATATTTTCAAGGATCTCAAAGTTTCTGTCTTGGGGACCCCGTTTTCATCCCAACCTCTTATACCATAGTATTCTTTAACAGCTCTCTGTAGTTCTTCTTCATCTACTTTCACAGTCTTGTCAGCAACTTTAACAGGTTCTGTAAAGAATCTTTTTGAGATAGTGTCTTTCGTACAGTGTCCGCCACATTCTAGGTTAATTAACCTTGATAATGTCTGTATCCTATGTGATATTTCTTTTAACTTGCTCTTATCGTATGGGAGCCCGGTAAGTGCTCTAACCATCTTTTCTAAGCGTTCCCAAGAGAATATCTGCCTACTAAATCTGCATAACACCATGCAATCGAATATGTTGAATCTATCTTCATTATCGACGTAGAGAGAGACTTTTTCCGAGGATAGACTAAATCTCTCAACCTTTCCGGATAAGTCAATAGCATACATTACAGATCTTAAGTGGCATGCTCCTCTATCAGAAAGAGCGTAGGCTAGAGCCATGCCTGGTAGACTCCTCGGGTCGTATCCAGCGGGCTCCAGCCCTCTACTCTCTACTGCTATATCTGTAAGCGATAATTTTTCTGCAGCAAATTTTACTCCCTCAGCTAAAATATCGCCTACACCTTCTCGTCTAACAATTTTTTCAATTAACCACAATACTCCTTCAGGATCCGAATAGGTAACTTTTCTTGAGAGACTTAGTTTTCCTAGTCTATGAGCTTCTATTGCAATAGCAATAACATTGCCTGCTGTAATAGTGTCGATTCCATATAGGTCGCAAAGTTCATTAATCTTAGCTATTGCAGCGATATCATCTATCTCACAGAGCCCCCCAAAAGCGTATATAGTTTCGAATTCCGGTCCTTCGATTCTTGTCCCAGCATAAGGTCCATCCTTAACTTCTATCAATTTACCGCATGCAAAGGGGCAGTTCCAGCAAGCTCTATTGCTAACAAAATACTTAGCAATACCTTCCGGACCTATCTTCTTATAATTTTCAAAATAGACATCCCGCCAGTATCTTGTTGGGAAGAATTTTAACTCATTCGATACTTCAACCATCCTTGGAGTGCCATATTTTATGTAATTTTCCGCTAATGTCCCCACAGGATCCTCTTTAATATGTTGTGATATTTCTTTTACAAGTGAATCTACAGCCTCTGGGTCAGCTACTTCCACATTCTTCCTATCGCTAACGACTACTATTGCCTTCAACTTTTTACTTCCCATTACTGCACCAGGTCCAGCTCTACCAGCTTGACGCCAAGCATCTGCATGACAGACGCAAGCATACTTAACTAATTTTTCTCCAGCAGGCCCGATCTCCAACACAGCTGAGTTCTTCCCAAACTCTCGTCTAAGCTGTTCCTCGGTTTCTTGGGTAGTCTTACCCCATAAGTGGGATGCATCTCTAATCTCACCACCATTCTCATCAATATATAGGAACACAGGCTTATCTGAGGCTCCACTAATAGTCACGATATCGTAGCCTGCCCATTTCAATTGCGGTGCAAAGTAACCTCCCATCTGCGACTCAGCATAACATCCTGTTAATGGCGATCTAAAGTTAAAGTTTACCTTAGATGTAAATGGTATTCTTGTACCTGCACCAGGACCGATGCTTAAAATTAATCTAGCTTCAGGTGAGAGAGGGTTTAATCTACCTACTTTGTAGTCATACAGAAGTTTGGTACCGAAACCCTTTCCTCCAATATACATTTTACAAAGATCTTCCGGCAATTCTCTTATCCTTACATCTCTGTTGGTTAAGTCTACGTCTAGAATCTTTCCACCGTATGAGGATATCATGCCTATCAACATTTTAAAGCAAAATAAATACTTTCTTACATCAGCAAGGATAGTGTCCAAATAAGGCTTTAAATATCTTCTAGGGGCGGCTATTTCTACCCGCAAGGCTACTATGGGAGGTCTCCAGCTAATATAAACCCCTTATTTGGACACTATCGCCCGATAAAAAGGGGCGTGTCCAACTGTTACTTAGTGCTTTGCTTCTCTTCTATTTATGCTTTGTAGGTGGGATGTGAAGGCTTATGATATTGGGTTCTTGTTGGCTAGCTTGGATTACGTCTTAGACTTAATGGGCTTTGACTCTAGGTTTGAGGAGTGTAGGTTTGGGAGGCCTGCTAGGCTTTACTTGAAGGCCTTGGTCTTGAAGGAGGTTTGTAAGGCTAGCTTGAGGTATGCTGAGAGCCTATCCCAGACACACCTGGGGGTTAGGATACC
>Ga0080004_1096377_pt1 | contig 30024 bp, 30 predicted proteins | sample WasSprMetagenome_FD_69207 | JGI IMG/M metagenome (GOLD analysis project Ga0080004, IMG submission 69207) | Sulfidic aquatic microbial communities from Washburn Spring, Yellowstone National Park, USA - WS (SPADES assembly) (version 2) | ecosystem: Environmental > Aquatic > Thermal springs > Hot... | reverse complement strand
ATGCCAGTAATAAAAGATTGGATACTGTATTTCTATTTTTAAACTTTAACCGGGCCAGTCCATATCCAGCCAACGAAGAGCATAATAACGTTATTAGAACAACTCCGCTTCCTACTAGTAGGCTATTCATTACATATATTTGGAATGTATAATCTCTGCCGAAGAGCCTATCATAATTATCAAGAGTGGGATTTAGTGGTATTAATGATGGATTAGGAACAACAATATCTCTATACCACTTGATCGATGTTACAAATACCCAGTAGATAGGGAATAAGACATAAATTATAAGTGAGATAGCTGCGATTAGTATGACTATCTTCTTTACCTTCAAGTTGATCCTTTGTTATAATTATTCTAACTGAAATTTAAACATTAATCTAGATTTTTATTCAATACATATTTCGCCCTGAGGCTCTATTTCTCTAAAACCTATAGTATCGAATACATAGACATTAGTATTAACGTCTAACCAGGCATCAGGAGGAAGCCCAGCATTTAAGCAACACTCAGATAACATGTCAATAGGGTCTAGTGTTAATGATCTAGGAATAGGAAAATGTATCCCTACGTAGAAATTTCTCACAATTAATACTCCATTTTTATTGATATCAATTAATCGTGGATAAACGAAGGGTTTAATTCCTCTCATCTGTCTAAAACTATAAAGCAGTAAAAGTTCTATGATAGACTCATTAATATTGAGAGCGTTTTGTAACCTTAATAGGCGTAGCACAGCGTTGTGTGAAAGTAATTTGACAGCGTCTGTCAAAGACGTTTTAACCACTGGATATCCTATTATTAAATAGCGGTTAGGACTTTGAGAAAATTCCCTAATAGTTATGTAGATTCCTTTCCAGTTCGTGGGTTCGCTACTTTTAAAATCAACGCATGAAAATACATTTCTTATATGAGAATCCAAAAGTGAGGAAACTAATTCATCTTCATTTATATCTCTTATTAGATATTTTCTTGCTGTCTTTATGAGAGAGGCTGCTTCTTCAATTGTAATCAAGCTTCATTAGATCCACCTAGTTAGCCCCTAAAAAGGCTTTACTTTGTTAGGTATACCGAATTTATATTATTGTAAAATACTTAAATTTAGAGCTGTTATAGATAAAGTAGTTATGCGGTACGACTTAATTCTAATACATCCGCCTTCAGTCTACGATTTTCGTAGAAAGCCGTTTTTTCCCGGACCCATAGCCGTCACAGTAGGCCGCTATACTCCTATCTTTATAGCTGTACCTCTAGGCATGATAAGTATATCTGCTTATCTAAACAGCTCGGGCTATAAAACAAAAATCTTCAATCTTGCTGAATGGATGATTCGTAATATAGATGATGTAGAAGAAGTTTTATCCAAAGTTGAGGCAGATGTTTTTGGCATTGACCTACACTGGTGTGTAAGTTCTCACGGATCTATCGAGATAGCTAGGATCTGTAAGAGAACACACCCGAATTCATTAGTCATTCTAGGTGGTCTGACTGCAAGTTTCTTTCACGACGAAATAGTCATGGAATTCCCATTCGTAGACGCTGTAGTTAGGGGAGAAGCTGAAGAGGTTTTATCACAGATTATCGAGTGTAAAGGTGATAAGAAATATTTCAAAAACATCCCAAACCTAACATATTTAGATGAGAATAGACGAGTGAAAATTAATCCTTTTACGCCGTTATGCAAGACTTTAGATAAATATGAATTTTCTAGAGTAGATTTAATTGAGCCTAATGAGCTGCTTCTAAGCGGCGCCGGAGGTCTCAAATCTTGGGTCCTACCACTTGCAAGAGGATGCACACTCAATTGCAAGCATTGCGGAGGCTCATCATATTCCTATCGTTTACTCTTTAACCGCGATAGACCAGCGCCACGGAGTCCAGAAAAAATCTACGAAGATATAGCAACTCTCAAAGAATTAGGAATAGATGCTGTATTTTTGATTCAGGATCCTAGGACTTTGGGAAGAAGTTATTGGCAATCATTATTCAATGTTATTAAACGAGAGAAGATAGACCTTAAACAGTTAGGAATTGAGTTATTCTGGCCTGCTGATAAAGAATTTTTAGACGCAGTATCAGCTACTAAATTACCAATAATTATGAATATATCGCCAGAGTCTGGAAATGAGGAAGTTAGAAGAAAGCAGGGAAGATATTATACTAATAAACAACTATTAGACACAGTACTAATGTGTAGAGAGAAAAATATTAAAATTACAGTTTTTTTTCATGATTGGATGCGGTTTTGAAAACCTCGATACTCTCAAGGATACGTGGTATTTATGTGCAAAGCTTTACCACTTAGACCGTGAATTAAGAAGAGGGGATGAAAAAGATTTCTCTGGACCGTTGTGGATAAAGCCTGAAATAGGAGTTATGATTTTGTTAGATCCTGGCTCACATGCATATATGAATCCTGATGAGCATGGTTATCAGCTGTATTTTAAGAACTTCAAAGATTACTATAATGGTTTAACGTATCCGTCTTGGCATCAGTGGTTTAGCTATAGAACAAAATACTTTTCTAAAAGCGAGCTTGCTAGATTAACTATAACTTCACTAAATTTGCTTATAAACTTGGAAGAACAATTCAGCACATACAAATCTCCGCTAGAGCTTTGCCAATTAAGATTTGAAAGATTCAGAAACAATTTGAATTATTTTATTATAGAAGAAGTTGATAGAATAATGCAAATCGAAAATAAAACTGAGCGTATCGAGCGATTAAATATCCTAACCAGAGCAGTTGATGAGTATCTTAAAATATATCCTTGGTCAATTGAGGTACCTCAAATTCAAGACCCATATGATTACTCGTCAAAGATTAAATTGATCCTCTTAAATTCGATGGGTATCCTCCCAGTTTAAAAGATTATTTTCTCGTTGCTATCTTAAGGTAAATGATGGCAAACGCCATCATTATTGCGGCTGTAATTGTGCTGATTGCTGCTGCTTTTCCTAAATTGAATTCATAAAATCCCGAGAGCCATACATAGACAGGCGGGATGAGTGTTTCAGCACCTGGGCCTCCCCTCGTAGTTAGCCAGATAACGTCAAAATATCCGTAAGTTAACAAAACCCCAATCACTGTCATAACTATGAATACTGACTTTAAGTTTGGTAAAGTTATATTAGTAAATTTCTTTAGTGCAGTTGCTCCATCAATCTCGGCTGCTTCATAAAGTTCTTTAGGAATTGATTGAAGAGCTGATAGAAATACAAGGGTTGCGAATGGTGAGAATCTCCAAACGTTCACTAATATGACTGAGAGCATCGCGTTTCCAGGCCCGAAAAAGGCAATTGGATGAGGAGCTAGACCGATCAGGGTCATTATATGCTGAATAACTCCATATTCCGGAATTAGCATCCATCTCCAAGATATGGTGGTAGCTACACTTGGGATTGCCCAAGGGAGTATTATTAATGTTCGTAGAATCGATCTTCCAGGGAACATTTCATTTAGTAGTAATGCTGATCCTAGACTTATTACTGCGGTAAGAGCTAGGTTGCCCCCCGTCCAAATGAGGCTATTCCATAAAGAAGTAATAAATTTTGGGTCGGTGAAAAATATTTCTAAGTAATTATAGACTCCAATAAAACTTCCAATAAGACTGTAACCAAGTGTGGTACTAGTAAAGCTTAAGGCAATAGCAAATATTATCGGAAAAATAACTAGTCCTATTACCCAGCTTAATGCAGGACCCAAAAAAATTAGTATTGTTAGCCAGTTACGCATAGCTGGTCTAGCGGTATTTCGCTGCTATCTTTTCCATCTCTGCTTGTCCCCAAGCTGCGGCTTCTTCTGGCGTCATCTGTCCTAAAGCTACTTTTTGCCCAACCAATGCTAGTAGGTCGGTACCCTCGATTTCTCCTATAAATTTGCAAGTTTCCGGACCCTCGAATCCATACAATTTACCATAAGGACGAGCCTTTTGTAAGGTCTCTACGATGTGCCAGTACTCCATGTTTAATGGATCTGATTTATAGGCTTCTGACTCAATGCCTGCGTCGTGCGGTGGTAAGAAGAAGAAGGGTTCCATATTGCATAAGTACCCGTTTATCTCCGGCCTAAGAATGAATTTTAAGAATTTTTTACATGCTTCTTTTTTGCCTTCCTCAACAGCCTTCTTGCTAATCCAAGCTGCGTATGGATATGTAACGCCACCCCTAACTGATGGTGGAGAGTCCGGCACAGGGTTCTCAATGTATGTCTGCATCTTCGCTACACTTGGCATATCTCTTGCAGCAAACGTTATGAAGACTGACCAATTATACATGCTAGCTAGGCTTCCTGTTTCCCATGGTGCAGTAACTTCTGCCCAGCCCCAGTCAGCACTTCCAGGTGGCCGGTACTTGGCGAGTTCTTTATAATACTCTAATGCTCTGATTGTTTCTTTGCTATTAAAGACCACAGTCTTTCCATCATCAGCTATTACTCTTGCGCCTGCATTTACCATGATAGTATAAAGAATCTCCGTGCCGTAGAGATGTTTGATAGATGGCACAAAGTTTCCATAGATTGGATTACCTGTCAAGGGATCTTTCCCAAGCTTTGAGACCTTCTCATTAAAGTCAAGATATTCACTCCATGTTTTTGGCCCATCAGGATATCCAACTTTTTCGCTGATATCTTTTCTTAGATTTACTCCCATAACTAATGTGAATATTGGCACTCCCCAGTAGTGCTTATCCCAGTATGCCATTCTCTTTTCAGCTGGCCCGAATTTATACTCTTGGTCTATTTCTTCTACTATGTCATCAACCTCAGCTATCCCGCCGGCATTGTATGCCGCTAACGTTAAGGGAGGTATACTAAACTCGATGTCAGGCGGATTACCTGCAGCGATTGAGGATAGAACCTTAGGATAGACCTCCTCCCAACCGACTGGGACCAACTCGACCTTGATGCCTGGATTCTCAGCCTCAAACATTTTTACTATTGATTTTTGTCTAGCAACTCTATGAGGCGGCGTCTCCTGTGTCCATACCGTGATAGTGACTTCTTTCTTTGTAGTCGGGACTTCTACTGGCTTTTCAGGCGGCTTATACAAGAAGTAAGCCCCAGTCCCAGCTGCGGCCGCAGCGGCCGCAACTCCTACAGCTATGCCAATCTTACCCATCTTTCCAAGAGCTTCTCTCCTTTTCATTAAATTTGGAGACATCGCCACATATTCATTTCTTGGAATATATAAAGTTTTTCGAGGAGACTAATCAGATAAAACTCTTTACCCCTTATGCCTCCCTCAATTAAAATATAGTTTTATGTTGCGTTTGGCGTGGTTAGATTATTCGTCTTTGTCCTCTTGTTAGTATGTATGCTACTACGAATAGTAGTGTGAGGGATATTGCCATGCTTAGTGTTCCCAGTGCGAACCATTTTGGAGTTGGTGCTGTGACTGACATTTGGTTGTAGACGTATGTTGGGATTGTTCCTACGCCTGCTATTACGAATGAAGATCTCAGGAACTCTGAGAGTGACAGCGTAAAGGCGAAGAAGAAGGTCGAGATGACCTGCGTCCTTATTAGTGGGAATGTTATTTTGGTGAAGACTTTCCAGCCACTTGCTCCTAGGACCCTCGCGACGTTTTCATACTCTACCATTAGTGGGTCAAATCGGGCCATCGTAAGGATTAGTCCGAATGGCATTGTATATACGATGTGTAGTGGAAGTACCGTCCAGATTGAGTACTCGGTTATTCCTATTGTCTTGTAGAATATGTTTGCGCCCAATCCAATAATTATTGCTGGCATAACGAAGCCTGCAAGCAGTAGATAGAATATTAGGTCACGGCCCTTGAATGCATATCTAAGCGTCAGCGCCGCACATATAACGAGGGGTACAACTATCACTGCAGTAATGACGCCTAGAGTGATCGAATTTATGATGGCCTGACCTATCTGGGGGTCATAGAATATGCCGCTTGTAAATCCGCTAGTGCCTACTAGTCCCGGAGGACCGATGTACCAATAGAGGCTAAATCCCAAAATTGGAAATGTTATACTCGCGTCTGACTTGAACGATAGTATGGCGACCAAGATCAGCGGTAGGTAGAATATGAATATTATGAAGACCGTGTAGATTCCGAGAACAATTTTCACCCAATCTCTCTTCATGCATAATCACCTACTTGTAGAACACCTGCTTGATGTTTGCGAATCTAAGTACTATCCAGATCACCCCTAGGGTCACCGCCAGCAGCAAGACTGAGTAGGCAGCCGCCATTGGCCAGTTAAAGTGCCAAGCATAGTTCTGGACAGTTAGTCCCAACATTTGTAGTCCTCCTGCCCATAATGCCGGGGTAACGTAGTCGCCCAGTGTCGATATGAAGACAAAGATTATCCCAATCACAACGCCTGGCAATGATAGTCTAAACGTAATCTTTGTGAAGGCTTTAAACGGAGAAGCGCCGAGGGTCCTCGCAACGTTGATTAAGTCCGGATCAATGAGTGTTAATGATAGATATATTGGGAATATCATGAAGAGTAGGTTCGTTTGTACCCAAATTATGAGGAGGGTCCACCGCGTGAAGAGTAGCTCAGATAACGGCCGCTTAATGAGACCTAGACTCATTAATACATAATTTACGAGCCCTTTTTCTCCAAGTATTGAGAGCCACGAAATGCTTCGGATGCTCCAGTCAACCCAGTATGGAGCTACGAGCATGAAGGTTATGATTCCTTGTAGTTGGAAGTTCTGGATCTTGAACGACAGGAAGTACGCAACAGGATAGGCTACTAGTAGCGTAACTAATGCGGCTAGCACTGACATTCCAAGTGTGTCTCTCAGTATGATGTACGTGGATGGTCGTGAGAATACTGCTATAAAGTTGTCTATTGATATTTTTGTAGGGTCAAATCTAGTCACAGAGCCCTTGTTGAAAGATAGCAACAATATCATGAGTGACGGAACAACGAGGAATAAAATCACTACTATCAAGGGCGGCAGTATCAGGAAATATCTTGCATTCTTCCGCACGAACGTTATCAGGGGGGATTCGCGCTTCTCGGCCTCAGAGCGCCTTTCCTCTGTCATGTATCTTATCACCTTCCATAGATAACGTCCTCTATGTTTAGTCCTTCGATTACTGAGGGCTTGTCAAGGATTATTCCCCTTACGGTGTCCCAAGAAACGGCGTATTCTTCTCCTATCTTTACCGGCATCGGATCAGCGTGTACCTTTACCTGAACCCCTCCAGCAACTTCAAATATGTATTCTATGAATTCTCCAAAGTAGTAAGCACTTATTAGGCGTGCCTTGAAGCTGTTTTCGCGGTGTTCTCCTACTGGCGAGATTAATATGTGGTTTGGCCTAACGCCGTATGCAACTGTCCTACCTACTAGTTCACCGGTTCCTTTGTATATTCCTTTGAATTCACCCAAATTAGTCTTTACTATGCAGAACTCGCCTTTCTGCTCAACTACTTGCCCACTGTATAGATTTATGTCGCCTACGAACCTTGCAGCAAATACCGTGCGTGGCGATTCATATATTTCATGTGGCTTTCCTTTCTGTTCTATTACTCCTACGTTCATGACCATTAACGTGTCAGCGAGGCTTAGTCCCTGCTCTTGAATGTGTGTTGTTAATATCCAGGTGTTTCCTAAGTTTTTGTGGATGTTCTTGAAGTCTTCCATTAATTTTCTCTGCAGCCTATAGTCTACGTGGCTTAGCGGCTCGTCTAGGAGCAGCAGGCTTGGATTTGCTACAACGGCTCTTGCCAAGGCTACTCTCTGTCTCTGACCACCGGAGAGCTCGCTCGGCCATCTCTCCTCAAATCCAGCCAGCCCCACTAGTTCAAGTGCACGCTTCACTTCCTTCTTTATCTCTGATTCATCGAAGTTGTGCATTCTGAGTCTAAAAGCGACGTTGTCATAGACTCTCATATGTGGGAATAATGCATATGTTTCGGGCATATATGATATGTTTCTCTTGTGTGCAGGGACGTCCTTCACGTTTCTGCCATCGATGTATATGTCGCCGCTGTCATAGTCAAGTATACCGGCCACGCATCTAAGTAGAGTACTCTTGCCGCATCCGCTTGGGCCTATAATGACGAAAAAGTCTCCCTTATCGACCTCAAACGAGACGCCGTTCAATGCCAAGACGTTCCTTCCATAACGTTTAACTAGATTTTTTACAGACAATGCCGACGGCATAACTTTTCAGGAAAAACAGTATTTTATCACTATTTAACTTTTATGAATGGTTAAATCCTGCTTTAATAAATATGGTAAAAAAATTAATATGGAAGATGCCTAATTATTTTTCGTTAAAATGACGATTGTTGAGCATTGTTCAAGTCTTTTAGACTAAATTCAACACCATTAAAAGCTATTTATTCCCTTTTTTGGCCTAGCTTTCTCCGATTTTTCATCTCCTTCGCACACTCAGAGACCAGCTGATCCAACACTTTGACAAATTCCTCTTCCGACGCCATAACCATGTACTTTTTCTCTTCTATTATCTGTCGTATTCTCTGAAGAAATTTGTCAGCCCTTTCTCCCTCGACTAGTTCCTGCAATCTAATGATCTTACTTGATAGGTCTATCAGTCTTAGCGCCCCATACAGCGGTGGTTCATCGGCTGATATCCGAGCAGCCGATAAAGCAAAAACAATAATGTCAAAGATTTCTTTACCAAAATTACCACTAGAGTTTTGACCCATTTTTCCTCCCACAATAATTCACTGAATTTGTTGATATATAACAATTTTGTTTTGTCTAGTTTTTAACGCTGGGACTTCATATCATCATTGAGAACTAGTCGTAAGCTTCGCTTATTTTAATCATAAAAAATATGTGCTGGATTATGCCCATAAGTTTCCGTGTCTATTTAGATATGTTATCCGGGCATTTGGCTTTGCCTTAAGCGGCGGCGGCATGTCTTTTCGTGGGTAACCTATTTGTAGCATTACTTCTGTTCTATAATTCTCGGGTATCTCGAGAATCTCTTTTACTCCTGCTTCGCTGTATGATTTTGTAAAGCAGGTTCCGAGGCCAAACTTAAGCGCGGCTAATGCGACGTTTTCTGCTGCTGCTCCGGCATCAATTATGGAGCATATGTCTCTTCCCAGTCTTCCTAATCCTTTATAGGCCGTATCTAGGTCTGTGTAAATTAGTATGAGAGATTTTGCATTGCTTAGAAAGCCTGGAGAAACCTGTTTAATCATATTTACTGTCTCTTCATCATTTATTACCATGACTCTTCTGTATGGAGTATTTCCACCAGTAGGAGCTTTATGGGCAGCCCATGCAAGAGTCTTAAGCACGTCTTCGGGAACTGGCTTTTCCTCAAAGTATCTGACCGCAACCCTCTTCCTAATCGCATCTAATACATCCATACATTATTTAAGATTTTGACGATTAAATAAAAATCTTTCTCCTACTAAATACTCCCTGTTCATGCGGCATCATGTTAAAACATTTCTGAATTTTTAAGAAAACACGTTAGTACACCAATGCCATATGAGATGCAATCTCATAACTTCTAGATTCTGATGAGCCCCGTTGCTTGTTTTCTGAACGAACTAATAGCTCTCTTAAAGCTTGTTTACAGGCTATCTTGCTGGTAATGAAACTGAAGCACCACTCAGTTCTTTCATTCTCAGTCAAGTAATAATAAGTCACATACTGAGTTAAACTCCTCATTGATTTCTAATATGTGAAAAAATATAAAAAGAAATTATGAATGAAGCTTATTAAATTTGTGTCGTATTTTATCCTTTTCCGAGCTTTATTGCTAGTTCTCTTAGCTTGGGATGTACCGGTGTTCCGGTGTCGATGATTTTTTCACCGTCTAGCCATACAGTTGAGTTAAGGCAGATGCCGTCGAAGTGTGATACGGCCTTCTTGCCCTTGCCTCTGAACATTGGGCCCTGGTAGCCGAAGCCCCACTCGGTACAGCCCCAGACACGCTCGTCCTCTGTACAGAGACCCGATAGCCTAGCTCCCGGGTTGAAGCCATAGCATACGTGCGCTACGTAGTACATGTTGGGGTCTCCTAGCTTTTCGAGCCATTTCTTGACCTTTAGTGCCTCTGCTCCGCCCTGAATGTCCTTAATTTCTCCATTCTTTACGATTAGCCTGATTGGTTCTCTTAAGATTCCTAGGTCTGCCTCTCCTCCTCCTGAGAAGGAGCCGTCGAACACAATTACTCCGTTTACTGTTTCCTCAATCGGCGCCCATCCCATCTGTCCCAACAGGAAGTGCGGGCCAGGAGTATCAGCAAACAGCTCGTTGGTAACTGGCCGGTCTGGATCGTTCTCAAATGAGACGTCGTTTCCTGCGGGTGTGACTACGCGCATTTTACGGGCCTTCCTCGTCATCTCGACAAGAGTGTTCTGGAATTCTGCCTGAACATCTATGTTCACCTTTCCTATGCATCGCACCATCTGGTCAACGTTTAGTCCGCCTAAGAAAAGGTATCTGACTCGACCCTTTCCTAATGCTGCAGGCGTCATTGCTTCCTCCCAAGGCGTTGAGTAGAGCAGCCACTGATTGTTCAGCTCAATCCACACGTCTGTGTTAGGTATAGCTGCCTTCAATGGGTCGGGCAGGTACGGATCTCCAACTTTACCATAGCCCGGAGGTGTGGAGTGCCACGCAACCATTACTTTGGCGCCTGCACACTCAGCGGCTTTGGCAATTTCCTCCGCGACTCTCCATTCTTCAGGGCCGTCGATAGTTATCAGTACACTTTCTCCCGGCTTCACTTTGCAGAGCTTGTTAATGACAACATGCGCTGTTTTTGCTAATTCCAGATCTAATAACTGAGGCATAGCACTAGAACGAAAATATACCTGATATTTATATATTTCGCATCAACGTGTAGGAACTTATTAAAATTTGTTTTAAACCATTTTAGAATAACAGTCCCCTTTTTATAAGTTGTTTTTAACTGGTCTTCTTATTTACTTTATATAAAACCTTAAATAAGGGTTTATCCTTCTGAAAATCGAGATGTCGGGAAAAGGTAATTCGGTAAATAGAAGAACTGCTGCGAAGATTATTGGTGGCACAGTTGCTGGCCTTGTCGTTGGAGGCGCGATAGGATACCTTTCAAGAGGAGCAGAAGTAATTGAGAGAACAGTCGCAACGACAGTAACACAGGTTAGGACTGAGACCGTAACAGTAACTGGGACTGCGCCGGTAACAACTGTGACTCAGCCAACAGTTACGACCGTTACTACGCCTGCAACAACCATTACAGAGCTACCAGCACCAGCGGAGTATCTAGCAAAATTCCCGAACTGGGAGTATTATTATTCGCCTACTCCTAGGCCACAGCCACTTCGATACCTAGGCGGCTCATGGATGATGTATCCCGAGGTTGCAGAGTTCTGGGAGAAAGTCCACAAACAGAAAGTAGAGGCAAGCTACCTAGACCTATTCATCATGGCTCAGAGAATCGTCGCCACTGAGGGGTACGGATGGGACGTAGCCGGCACAGCTAGATTCCCACCAATCAAGAAGGCTGGCATAATACTGCCGATACCCGCAGAGAAGCTTCCACGATTTGACCCGAACAAAGTACCGCAAATATTCGTTCATCCAGAGAGATTCTTGAGGCCGGCACAGGTCCCGAGATTCCAATATAACCTCTGGTTCTCTGAGGAAGACTATACAACCTATAAGAACTTTGCACTAGTTCCTAACAACTGGAACTTCGACTCAATTACATACCTACCAGAGAAATTACCATACGAGGAAGAGGGAGGACACAAGTTCTCCTTCTCATACTCTGAGCTATGGAACCCGGAGTGGAAAGGAAGAACAATGATGCAGGACGAGGCATTCACAGTCTTTAGCGAGACAGCAAACGAGCTGGAGGCCACGGGCCAAATAACTTTATCTGGAGCAAACACGAACCTTACAAAGGAAGAGGTTGATAGAGTCTACAACTTCTTGCTACCCATAATCAAGTCAGGACAGATAAGGACGTTCTGGTTTAAGTATGGAGACGCTGTTAACCTTCTTGCCACAAGAGAGATCTGGATAGGTAGCACTTGGCAACCAATTTGCTATGACACGAGAAGGGCGGGAACGCCAGCATACTATGCGCGACTAGTAAATGGGCCGTTCTTCTGGTTTAACGGCGATATCGTATCAAAACACACGCCGATTCTAGAGGACGTATACAAATTCATCGCATTCAGAACCGACATATGGTGGGACGCATTCATCACTAGGAATGGATATGGAACATTGACGAGCAACTATGACGACGTAAGAGCCTACATGGGTGCAGAATTCTTTGACTGGGTCAACAATGGACAAAGAACATATCTACCGATTGACGAGATAATAAAGAACTGGTGCTTCCCTGACCGGCCTGAGCTATGGAACCTAGAAGACAGACTACTACACGCCCTATTCCTGCCTGACAAATACTTCCCGCCTGGAGAAAAGCCGAGGGAAGGAAAGCCCCACCCGAGAGGAAACCTCAGAGACCTCGGGTCAATCGAAGACAAGCAGAAGATCACAAGATACTTCCTGTCACCAGACCTACCAGACGAGCTAGATTACTATACTGAGAAATACAACGACTTAAAGGCGCAGCTACCAGTATAAAATCAAAGGAAAAACCAATTTTATCTAACAATATCTTCCTTCTTTTTCTTCAATTCCTCAATAGATGTACCCTTAACTCTTTCCACATAATACTTCTCTGGCTCAGACAGCTGTTTACATTTCACTATGTGGTCTATCCTCATTATTGTGTAGGCTGCCTCGAATGCAGAGTTAATTATCTGTCTCTTAACTGGTAAGGGGTCGATGATGCCGCTTTTACTGACATCTCCCAGGCATGCATTAATTATGTCCACACCATATGACTTGTTACCAGAGGCATGCTCGCTCCGCATTTTTGCCAAACCATCTATAGGATCCATACCGACACTTTCAATTAATGACTGAGGAATAATCTCAAAAGCCCTCGCGACTGCCTCAATGACCAATTGTTTCTTGTCCGGTATTTTCTCTGCGTATTTGTAGAGGAGCTGGGAGATCTCCTCATCGACTGCACCTCCACCCCAAACCACCCTATCGTCATGAGCAATAGTCCTAGCAAGTCTAACAACATTATTGATGATCCTTTCGACATCATCTATGACGTATTTATTCGCGCCTCTCAGAACTATGTCTATGTTGTGTGGGTTTTTGCAACCCCTGAAAAATACCCAATGTTCATTATTGATTTTTTCATATTCTACAACTTCCGCATATCCGAGGTAGGATGGGACTAAGTGATCAGTATTGACGACGGGAATCGCGCCAACAGTCTTAACAAATCTATCAAACTCGGGTGGAGGAAACCTCATAACGAGCATTATATTTTGATTAGCAAATTTCTCAATTAATAATTCATCAACACCCTTTTCTACAGCTATCACATTTGCGCCAACATTAAAAATACTCTTAACGAGCAAGTCTAGGAACTCTCTTCTTTTCTCTTCGAAATTCGACCAGTAGTTTGGCTCATCAAACTCGAAGGAGTAGTCTTGATAGCGGGATATCTTCTTGTTCGGTATTCGGAGTTCGCCCTTGATTACGGCAATTTTGGCCCCGACTACTCTCCTAGGCATCCTTGGATGAAACGGCTCCCTGAAAAGAGCTATTCCGTCAATGACGAAGGAATCCATTATGGCGCCCCCAACAATTTTCTTTACATCTATGTTGATGTCATAGTCGGGCCTCTTCAGTAGTTCTAACCCGACAGTATTAATAACCCTATTTACGAGACTCGCCACATGCTCGTCATGAAAGGGCACTTTGCCCCTAACTTCATAATCGATGCATTTACTGATTGTCTCCATGGTGGTGCAGTTAAGCCTAAAGCTAAGCTCGTCCAACGTGTTTTGCACAAACTTGTATGCCAAAACTAAGCCATCTGCAATATCGTTCTGGTGTAATCCCTTATCTATCAGGGATTCACACTCAGCGAGGATCTGCGAGGCCAGCAGTATGGTTGATACAGCTCCGCTCCCAGTCTCGGCCGACGCGGCCAGGGCGGCACCTGCAAGGAATTGTGCTATAGGATGCTCTAGCTTAACTCTTTTAAGTATAGTGCGCATATCGGATGTTTGGAATACTAGTTCTGTCCTGCCCTCCTGCATGATTAATAATTTCCGCATCCTGTTAGGGCCGAGCAGCGATTTAAACATGAGAGCGAGGACCTTAGCAGCTGCTATGTTTTCCTTAACTGCTGATTTTCCTATGTTCTCGGTGGAGCCCTTCTTAATGATGTAGACGGGCTGGCCGTGAATGTATTCAGATGGTCTGGGGATTGCCTCGTGCAACAGCGGCGGAGACCTCTTGCGTGAGTTTTCATCGTTCGATGGCATTCTAGAAATATATTTTATTCCTTAAGATATTAAAGGTTTTACGAAGACTGCGATTACCGCCTTAATAACATTGCCTGTTCTCTGAGCGCGTTTGTTGTTGAACTTTACTACACTAATTACGTAAAATAAGAGCCATCGATGAACATTATTTATTTCTTTATTAAAGTTTAAATAATGGAAAAGCAGAACTATGTTTCATGAAAAAATCTGAGCCTCGAGTAGCTGTCATTATACCAAATACTTCTAAGGAGTTTTTAGCGCATCATCGTAAAGAACTAAGCGAAGAATTTCCCGACGTTGAGGTTACTTGTCTGGACAAGGGGCCCGACTCTGTTGAAAGTTTTATTGACGAGGTGGACGCAGGGCTTCAACTAGCAAAACTCGTTAAGGAGGCGGAGAAGAAGGGTTTCGACGCAGTAGTCGTAAGCTGCTTCACTAATCCTGCATTAAATGCACTACGAGAGGTAGTTTCTATCCCAGTGGTGGGTGCTGGCGAGGCTGCTCTATATGTTGCTGCTTCACTTGGAGACAAGATAGGCATATTGTCCGTGCTGAAGGAGACTGTCCCAGTTACACGCCACATGGTTAGGGGACTAGGACTGGAAGAAAGAGTAATAACGATAAGGGACGTGGGCATCCCTGTACTCGGCCTCTCACATGGCGGCCAAGTCGAGGACAAGATATTTGAAGCATGCCTAAAAGCCATCAACGAGGACGGCGCGGAGGTACTAGTCTTGGGTTGTACAGGAATGGTGGGATTATCTGAAAAACTACAAGAAAGGTTAAGAGAAAAAGGATACGAGGTGCCAGTCGTCGATCCAATAAGGGCTGCCATATACTATGCTAAACTCCTAGTCCGTCTTGGCTTGCGCCAAAGCAGAATATCATATCCAAAGCCTCTACCAAAGAAAAGAAGATTAGATTATGAGTGATTTCTAAAAAATTATATTTTTATTTGCATTGTTATATTAGCCATTCTCCATCCTTGATTATCGTCTTCTCATCATCTACTATTACTGTCGGCCGGAGCACTACTCCATCTATATGTATTCCCGCTATCGTTTTTCCGCCAAAAGTACTATTGTCCCCCAACGCGATATGGATCGTATTATAGACCTTTTCATCGATCAATAAGTTCCCCATGAGCCTGGCATGTGGGTTGCATCCAATGCCCAGCTCTGCTATATTAAATGCCTCTGGCTTACCCACACCTTTTAGCATTTTCTCTAGTTTGGCAGCCTCCTCCCCTCCTTCGAAGGATGCTGCATAACCATTCTTCACTTTTATCACTACTGGCCTAGTAACTTGGCCTATGCTCGCAATTGTACCGTCAAAAACTATCGTACCCTCAGCTGTGCCCTCCAGTGGGGCTACGTATACCTCGCCCGCAGGTAGATTTCCAAAGTCACCCTTATTATGAATAATGCCAGTATCTAAAATTATTGGTCTGCCGTCTATGTGGAGCGTCAAGTTACAGCCAGCCGGAGAAGTTATCACAACCTTCTTAACGTTCTGAAGAGCCCTCCCAATTTTTTCCACTCGATTCTTTACATCGTTATAATCCGCCACCATTGCTTCTGATAGAAAGATAGCGTCATTTATTCCAGGCATCGTCGCACCTCTTACTCCTGCCTGAGTCGCGGCTTTCCTTGCCTGCGTATGTGTGAGGCTATACTTTGTTGGTGCGACAAAGACATCAACGCTACGCATGGCTGCCGCCACCTGTTCTGGCGGTTCTTCGCCGTGTCTACTTCTAGGCTTCATGATTATTAGTGTGGCTTCAGCTTCTGCGTTTAACGCTTCATTAAACAATGGACGACCAAAACGTTCGGTCTCTGTATCACATATGACTAGTACCTTCTCGTTTGGCTTGACTCCTAAACAACTACGAATGACTACTCTTGCACTTTTACTATAATCTAGCTCCATGGTTGATACCAGCTCTTTGCGTTATATATATTTTAAAGAAGAGTCGACAGTATTTTGTGCATAAAATTGGTAACTTTTAGCATAGCGTAAATCTCTGAATTATATCTTAAAGACGCTACCAACTTATGTTCTTAAAATATTAAATACATCTTATTCCTGATTTATTTCTCGATGTTGATCGATAGACGCTCCAGAGTATGTGAGTTAATCAATAAGATGAACCTGCGTGGAGCGATATTTTGTAGTCCCAGCAGTATTCGTTATCTTTCAGGGCACGTAGCGCCAATTGAGGTTGGGCCTAATCCTCTTGAGGCCGGTCCTCCAATATTACTTATCAACAAGGATGGAGAGACGGGGATTATTGTTTCAGAGTTTGAAGAACAGCCGGCTCGAAGCAGCAGTAAGGTCGACCATGTCTCTACGTATAGTTGCTATAATATTCACGATGTAGGTATGAGGGCAATTGATAATCTGACCAGCGTCCTGCTGGATCTAATGAGGCGTCTCAGAATTAATGAGGGCGCCCTGGGGGTCGAGGCGGAACACTTTCCGACAGCTCTTTTATGGAAGCTCCAAGAAAATTTACGAGACCTTAGCTGGCGAGACGTTTCTAGAAGCTTGGAGACGCTGAGGGCGGTGAAGGATGAGGATGAGATTCAATTGATTAGACGTGTATGCGAAGTGACTAGTTGGGGACAGATAACCGCTCGACAGCTAGTAAGTGAAGGTGTGTCAGAGATTGAGATTTACTCGCTTGTTAAAGCTAAGATTGAGGAAAAGGCAGGTGCAAGGACGCCGCTTTTAGCCGACATGATTTCAGGCGAGAGAACGTGGGAAGTCAGCGGTCACCCGTCCACACGTAGGCTACGTAGGGGCGATTTAGTCATCTGTGATTTGGTTCCACGTATCGATGGTTATTGGGGTGATAGTTGTTCAACCATCAGTGTTGGCGAGGCAAGCGAGGAGCATAGGAGACTGCATAGAATAGTTATAACTGCGCTGCAAAAAGGTATTGAGAGCGTTAGGCCGGAGGTTTCTGCAATGAAACTCGATAAAATTGTACGGGGCGAATTAAGGCGTCATGGATATGATTATCCACATCATACTGGACACGGATTAGGAGTGACCTATCATGAAGAGCCTAGAATTTATCCATCGAGCAATACTCAGCTTAAGCCAGGCATGGTCTTAGCATTAGAGCCCGGAGTCTACATTAATGGAATAGGAGGAATAAGATTGGAGGACATCATACTAGTTACTGAGGATGGCGGCGAAGTGTTGACAAAGTATCCAAAAGAGCTTTAACAAGCAACTCTTAGCTGAAGCATCATTAATGTTTTACCAAGAGATTTTCTACGTTATACCATCAAATTAAAACATCGCCATGATCAATATTACTCTTATATACTTTATTTGTCGATATAAAACCAAGGTGGTGACTATTGGCCAAATTCCACGTATATAAGGATGAAAAAGGAAATTATAGATGGCGGCTCCAGTCTGATAACAACAAATTCGTAGCTGACTCATCTCTCGGATACAGAACAAAATACGACTGCATAAGGGCAATAAAGGCAATTCAAAAATCAATCGCTAGAGCTGAAATTAGCAAGACTACCGACGAAGTTATAATTTAATAAAACAACTATATTATTCCTTTTTCTCTCAGAATATCCTTTATTGTAGAATCACCAAGATCGTCCAGCTCGTATCTCACCTTAATTATTGCTTTATCGATATTTACGAGTCTGGATAAGTCAGTGGGCGTTGCGCTTACCACGTATTCGCATTCTGCGCGCCTCAGAGTTTCTTCAAGATCCCTTAACTGCTCAGAGTTGTATCCGAGGGCTGGTACTACGTAGCCTATGTGTCTATACTGCTCATAGAGTTTTTTAATTATTCCCACGGCGTATGGCCTAGGATCTATTATCTTCGCATTATATCTCTTTGCGGCTACGTACCCTGCACCGTAGCTTAATCCGCCATGAGTAACTGTTGGGCCGTCCTCCACGACCACTACTCTTTGCCCCTTCACTCTATCCAATCCCTCACCGATTATTCTTGACCCAGCAACCACTAACCTTGCATTAGGATTAACCCTAGCTATATTTTGCTTGATAATTTCCAAATTTTCTCTAGGCACATCTTGGGACTTGTTTATCACTACTACATCAGCCATGAGTATGTTTACTTCTCCGGGATATGACGATACTTCCTGCCCCGGCCGCTGAGCATCGGTCACAACTATGTTTACTGATGGCTCTATGAATGGAAAATCGTTGTTCCCTCCATCCCATACAATGACGTCGCCATCCCCTTCAGCTCGTCTAAGTATCTCACAGTAATCAACGCCTGAGTAAACCACGACTCCAGAGGCTAGGTGGGGCTCATATTCTTCACGCTCTTCTATCGTGCACTCATATCTATCGAGGTCTTCAACCTTTTCAAACCGTTGAACTGCTTGTTTCTCAAGGTCTCCATATGGCATTGGGTGGCGAATCACGACTACGCGTTTGCCGGCTTCTCTAATTATTTTGACTACGTATCTTGAGACTGTGCTCTTTCCAGCTCCAGTTCTCGTCGCTGTTATTGCTACGACTGGCTTGTTTGATTTAAGCATCGTTGATTTCAGTCCGAGAAGCATAAAGTCTGCGCCACATGCTATGACTCGAGACGCTTTATGCATCACTTCCTCATGTGTTAGGTCGCTATAGGCAAGTACGACTAGGTTGACGTCGTTTTTTCTCACTATGTCTTCTAGTGATGATTCTGGTAGTATTGGGATTCCATCTGGATATAGAGGCCCTGCAAGGGAGGGTGGATAATATCTCCCCTCTATGCCGGGTATTTGCGTCGCGGTAAAAGCCACAACTTTATACTCAGATCTATTCTTAAAATATACGTTAAAGTTGTGAAAGTCCCTCCCAGCAGCTCCCATTATTACTACCTTAATCGTCATCTACTACCAACTATTATTTAGAACTCAGGAATTATTATCGATATCTTAAAAATATTACTGATGCAGCCTAGTCCTTAGCCTCCTGAGAAATCTCTCAGTTCTCTCCTTCTTTGGATGCTCAAGTACTTGTCTTGCGTCCCCCTCCTCAACTATTATTCCATCATCTATGAATACAACCCTGTCGGCGGCAGCCTCTGCAAAGTCTATCTCGTGTGTGACAATCATCATTGATCTTCCCTGCTTTGCTACTTGGTAGAGCGTCTCTACTACTTCATACCTTAACTCTGGGTCAAGGGCCGACGTGGGCTCGTCCAATAAAAGCAGAATTGGATCTATTGCCAATGCCCTCGCTATTGCGCCGCGCTGCTGCTGACCACCAGACAACTCAAGCGGATACTTTGATGCCAAATCTCCTAAGCCTAGCTGCGAGAGTACCGCCATGGCTTTTTGTTCTGCCTCGCGCCGCGGGATACCCCTACCTAGCTCTAATGGTAGGGCCACGTTTCTAAGCAAAGTCATGTGTGGGAAAAGATTGTATTGCTGAAAAACAAATCCTATCTTTGACCTAACCCTCCTGAGGCTATCAGACTCGTGGGTCAGAACTGTGCCCTCGAGGATTATTTCTCCAGACCAGGGCTTTACTAGCAATGGAATGCATTTTAGAAGCGTGCTTTTGCCGGAGCCGCTAGGTCCAACTATGACTATCTTCTCTCCCTTGTTAACCTTCAGGCTTACTCCCTTCAAGACCTCGGTCCCGCCGTATCCCGCCCTTAGGTCTCTGATCTCCAGTAATACGTTGTTCAAATCCAGCTCCTTAGCAACAAAAATCTCCAAAATATCTAATTAACGTTTAGTCGTTTTAATACTTATGAAATAAATTACACTAGAGCCCTTCTGTATCCTGGAATCGCGTATTTGGCTTCAAGGATCTTTGAGAGCTGAGAGGTGGGTATGCATATTGCGAGGTATATCGCCGCTGCTAGCAGGTAAATTTCAGGCATAAAAGTGAATGCAACCATGTATTCAGCTTTCCTGAAGAGCTCGGCGACGCCGATTATCGAGGCGAGAGAAGTATACTTGACCAGCGCGACGAATTCGTTAACTAGTGCCGGCGTGGCTATCCTTATCGCCTGTGGAAAGACGATAAATCTATACATCTGGCCCGTGGTCATCCCCAGAGACTCGGCAGATAGGAACTGCTCTTCTGGAATTCCCTTTATTGCCGCTCGTATTATCTCGGCTTGGTACGCCGCACTGTTAAAGCCGATTGCAAGCACCGAGGCCGTGAAGGCGTCAAGCTTAATCCCGACTGCCGGCAAGCCAAAGTACACGAAGAATATCTGCACTAGGAGTGGCGTGCCCCTGAAAAACTCTATGTAAATTCTAGAAACTGCTGATAAGGGGCCTCTAGCTAGGACCCGTGCTGCCGCGAGAAGCGCTCCCAGCGATAGGCCAAGCGCAAAAGAATACACCGTCAGTTGGAGTGTTACTGGTATTCCTTCCAGTATGTATGGAATGACCTCAAATAAAAAACGCTCAATTTCCAATGCTTACACCTATTACTAGGTTTACGTTCCTAGCCATTTATTTATCTCTTCTTGGAAGATCCTATCCATCTCTCCTGAGCTAGTGAGGTCTTCTATCACTTTGTTGACGACGTACTTGAGGTCCTCCGCTCCCTGCGGGACTCCGATTGCTGCGCCGCTCAGACTGCCTAGACGCATGACGACTACTAGGTCTGGATCCCTGCTTGCTAGGACTTGACCAATTATGTCTCCGACGATTAATGCGTCGAGGTCGCCTCTCTTGAGCGTCATGACCATCTCTGGATATACTCTATCATACGACACTATGTTGGACTTTCCCTTCAAGTGATCGTTAGCCCACTCTTCCTGTATTGTTCCAAGCTGGACGCCTATGTTCTTTCCGTAAAGTGACTGCTCGTCCTTGAACTCGGAGGCTTTTGATTTTAGCACGACTACTGCGGCGTCGTACGCCACGTAGTAGCCCTTCGAGAAGTCGATCTCTCTTTCCCGCTCGGCGGTATGATGTAGGTCAGCGATAACTAAATCGACCTGACCGCCTTTAAGAGCCTCTATTAGTGCCGCAAACTTCATGTCCTTTACCTCGAGCTGTACTCCGAGCTCCCTTGCTATCCTCTCAGCTATAGCGATGTCTATCCCGGCGAAGTTGCCCTTAGCGTCTATGTACTCGAAGGGCGGCCAATCCGCGCTTGTACCCACGATGAGCTTGCCCCTGCTCTTAATCGTCTCTACGAGTGACGGCTTCGCTGGAGGAGCCATGAATGAGGATGCAACGTAGTATCCTGCTGCTCCAATGACGATCCCTATAACGAGCATTATCACCAGCCATACAGCATTTATGCTGGAGGATTTCACGAGCTCTGAAAGGACGGGCCCGATATTTAAATATTATAAATTGATTAAGAATCTTAACCCATTTTTGGCAGTAATAGTTCGACACGCCCTAGCGGTGATCAAAAATCTTATATATATTACCGGTTTAGGGTACTGATAAACATAGATATATATAACGCCGTTTTATTGAATATTGTGTAGGTGAAGTAAATTATGCCGAGCAAATGGGCTTCAAGATTCATTGCCGCCGCAATCATCCACGGAGCAATCGCAGCCATTATAACGCTATACATAGTTCTAGGACAGCTAACCTTCCTCAAGCCTGAGCCAAGCCGAGTAATTGCGTTTGGAAGCGCCGGCATGTGGTTCACCTTTGGATACCTATCATACATACTCGTAGGCGTCGTCGGAGTTGCGGTTACCGCGCTGTTCTATCATTACATCGAGGAGGAGATGTCTAAGCCATACAGCGGCATTGCATCAAAATTTGCATGGTTACACTTACTCTTGATGAATATCGGAGTTGCGGGTGCCACTTGGTTGATGATGATTAGTGGATATCTCGGGGGCGCCGCAATGCTGCCGCCCGAAGTTGGAGGCCTAGGCTGGAATCCTGGACAAGTCCATGCCAATGTTTTCTACGCTGTACCGATGGGGTATCCGTTCTGGATAACGATTTTCGTCGTCTTGCTTGCTGCTGGCGTACTACTAGGCGGGCTTGGATACCTGATTACATGGAGAAGAAGCCAATAGTATTATATTTCTGATTTTTATTCTTCACACATTTATTGTAGATACTATTAGTATAAATTTGCGGTGAAGAAACATTCGTCATCAGTAATGGTTTCTCTATTCTTAGTTTTTTGTATAGGGCCATTTTTCACGCTTGTAGTTAGTGCAGACGAGTGGAGTTCTTATACAGATGATAGGCCGTGGGCGTTGGGCATAGTCGTACCCGACGGAGCGCCTACTGAGGAGGGAAAAGTCAAGTGGAGTTCATCCAGCAACCTAACAGTAGTTCTTACAATTCCTAAGATAAACATGACTGACTCGACAATTTATGTAATAGTAAGTGTGATGACCGAGAGCGGCGTTGTAATTCAGGCAGCCGTAGGCATTGAAAGTGGCGATGAGTGCTGGCGAAGCTACGCTATGTATGTACGTGATGTCTATAGCAGCAGTAAAGAGTATGTTCCTGTTCTTTTGGGCGATTCTCCATCTTTTTCGCCTGGCGACTCGGCCATTATTTCGATACATTCTAAATTTATTGATTCAGTACCTGTCTGGATAGCAGAGATTACTAATTTATCCACACATGAGAGGCAGGAGGTACAGCTATTCTCTGACGGGAGCTCTAGATTCATGAAAGGCGACCATGAAGTCGTTGCATTAGAGTCGTACACGAGGAGTGAGTATGTTTTTAGAAATATGGGCCAATTAACGTTACACGGTGTTTTTGTAGACGGCAAGAAAGTTTTGGGTGGCTGGTATATCTCTGATGGGCAGGTCTTTATGAGTGATCTCTTGTTCGAGGTAGGCGCCGGTGGGCCTGTTCCTAGTTTTTTATATTTAGTTGCCTCTAACAGTTCTATGGCTGTTTGGGGATATTCTAACGAGCCTTGGGAGGCCTCGCCGGATCATATATTTTTCTTGCTGTTGGGCGCTTTACTGCTGACTATTTTATTAATCATGTTTGTTGCTTTTAAGATTAGATGATTCATGCGTTGCTTTGTCGCTTTTCTTTGCGAATAATACTGCTGTGGATAGCAGGGTGACTCCCATTGAGGTCATGATTACTAAGAGCCTTATTGGATTTACTAGTGGTTCCAGTATGAGCCTTATCTTCTCGGTTGGGGCTCGCATTATAGTATATTCATATCCACCTATCGCTCCAGCAAGTTGAAGCATGATTGTTGTAGCTATTGTTCCTACACATGTCAGGACAAGCCCTAAGACTGCTAGTTGATTATTGATTTTGTTGCCTTCTTTCTCAGCCGAGTAGTAGATATAGGACAGCCCAGCAAGTCCGCAGAAGCCGACGGTGATGAAGAGTAGATATCCCATTATGAACCATATGCCTGGTCCGCCGCCGACGATTATTCTGAGTAGCAGTGAAAAGGGCTCGATTGGTAGCACAATAATTAATGTCCAGATAGACGCGGCAACTGCATTAGCTAGGGCAATCTTCCTAAGAAGTATGTGCAAAGACTTTACGCGCATTTTCCTCGAGTAAGCTTTCTGCTCATTCAATGCTAGGATATGTGTTGATTCTTGCCTATTAATTATTATTTTGTGTCGTGGCTGCTTCGAGTAGATGAAAAAGAATAATACTACGCTATTCCATAATGAGTCATGAAGCTGGAGGAAGTACCTAGGATTCGTCTCGGTTTTTATCCTACCCCTCTCCACGAGTTGCCGAACCTCTCGAGATGGTTGGGTGGGCCTCGCATATTCATTAAGAGGGACGACTTGACCGGGCTCGCATTCGGCGGAAACAAGACCAGAATAATTGAGTACATATTCGCTGACGCCAAGGCCAAGGGCGCAGACGTCATAGTTGCTTCTTGCGGCGTGCAGTCTAACTGGGCGAGACAGATAACGGCCGCTGCTAGGATCCTCGGCATGAAGCCCGTTCTCATCTTGAGGACTGCACAGTTCGGTGAGAAGCCGAGAGAGTATGATGGCAATCTCCTCCTCGACAAGCTGATGGGTGCAGACATAAGGATCGTCAAGGCGCCCATCCATGCAGATGTCAGTAGAGAGATGAATGAGGCGGCCAATGAGTATGCTTCGAGAGGGCATAAGCCCTATGTCCTATACGACGAGCCGCCGATAGGCGTCTTCGGCTACGTTAACTGTGCTTACGAAATGATGCAGCAGGCCAAAGCACTCAACATCGATGTTGATTATATTGTTCATGCATCGAGTGGTGGTGCGACTCAGGCTGGACTCATACTTGGCTTGAAGATGCAGGGAATTAAGACGAGGGTCATCGGTATTAGCGCAGCGTCTAGGCCCAAGCCCGTTCTCGTCGATCATATTAAGCGATTGATAGATGGTGCGGCCAAGATTCTTGGGTTTAATCCAGCTCTCAGCAATGACGATGTTGTTGTCTCCGATGAATATGAGCTGGGTGGGTATGGAGTCCCTTCTGACACCGTCTTCGACACTATTCGTCTCGTTGCGGAGCTTGAGGGCATAATGTTGGACCCTGTCTACACTGGCAAGGCCATGACTGGGCTGATTGATCTGGTCAAGAGAGGATTCTTTAAGAGTAAAGACGCGGTTGTCTTCATACATACTGGCGGGTTGCCTGCTCTCTTTGCCTATAGAGATCGGTTTGGCTCTCCCTGAGAAGTTAGTAATTCTTTTTATTTCGCTTTTATTCATGTATGGCTCATAACTAGGGTGAAGGAGTAGCGCTAATCCAAGAAGCGAAAACAGGGTCAGAGAAGACCAGCAGACAGAATACTATACGAGAAGTGGAGCAGAGAAAGACTATAGAAGCCTAATTGAAAATATCTCGGTCTCTATTTTTGATATTGGAGTTTTACTACATCTTTCCAACCCCGTGTGCCGGTATTCTAAGCTCGTGGTAAGCTATAATTCGTTCAGAAGTTTGATGAACTGTTCTTTCGTCATACCTGCTTCTGCTATTATCTCTAGCAATAAGCCCCTCTTGATCTCTTTATGTTTTGGAACAGGTACAACGTATTCGTTTTTAACAAGGATCAGATGGCTTCCCTTTTGTCTAACAGGCTGAAAACCAGCTTTAACGAGCACTTTAACAACATCATGCCACGAAAGTATAGGGAGCTTCGACAACTACTTCAACTCTTTCCCCTTTGAGCTTATTACTTAGAAGCTCTGCTTTAACCTCCAAATAGCCTTCTATGGCCTCTTTGATGTTTTTTAACGCCTCCTCCTTTGTTTCACCTTGAGAAGCCACAGGCAGTTCAAGGCACCTGACTATATACCCACCTTCTTCAGCAGCCTCTAAAGCTACCGTAAACCTTCGAGTCACCATCGGCCTACGCACCGTAATAAAGATTCAACATCCACTTATATGAATCTATCTTTGATGACCTCGGAAACTTCTTAAGCAAAAGCTTTGTAGCCTAACGGGCTCATTTGATCAGCTCCTCGACCTCGGTTATTACGTATTCGCCTCTCCTGTATTCTTCTTCGGCTCTCCGTATCCTACGCAGCCCCCCTCATCCATCAGCTCTTCGAATGTAGCAAGCACCTCCTCGATCCTGAGTAGGTATCCTCCTTCTGGTCCGATGACCTCTAGTTTGCCTGTAACCGGGTTGGGCTTGAGCCCTAGAGTTTCTAGGGAGTAGGTGCCTAGTATAGGTGTGGGGACGTCGAGTTCGGCTACGAAAGCAGGCCCTCTTCTACCTTCTGCCTCCACTTCAGCCAAGTAAAGCTTCGCTCTAACTCTCCTCTTGTCCGCGAGGGTTAGCTCTACGTTGAAGGGTGTTTCGAGAAGCCCGATTTCAGAAATGGTTTTGGGGTCAAGCACAATATAGGCTGATCCAGTTTCAACTAACGCCCTAACATTCTTTGAGGCCCTTTCCCTGACAACGAGGTCTATGTAGAAGTAGCCCACCCCCAACCACCAGATTTAATGATCAGCATAGCTTATATGTGCTTTCATCGCTCGGGGTGGATATCCGAGAACGGTTCGAACATTGTTCTTGATAGTAACGAATTTAAGCCGTTATTACAACTTCTTCAAGGAAGAAACAGCGTTATTAAAGCGTTGCCGTCTAATGGAATAATTGCTCTAGCCTACAACGTTATTAGGGTTCAGTTAGCAGTTTTAGGGAGGTTAAGTAGTATTTTGGCCATGTTCATCACGACATTAAGCTTACTTTCGTGTTTGGTAACGCTAAGCTATCCGCCAAATACACGTAATTCTACTGCTCTTAGCGTGAATTGAGTTGGTTTTAATCTTAGGAAAAGATGCGATATAGATGCCTTTTTTCTCCGTAAGACACGGAGATGATTAAGAGGATGGAAATTCTTTTTATTTCGCTTTTATTCATGTATGACTCATGGCTAGGGAGAAGATTACGTATGTCTCCCTCTTCGCTGATGAGAGTATTCATCCAGCGTATGAGAAGGCGCTTAAGGACGTTGAGTCTAAGTATCTTGGAAGGCATTACCCAATCTACATAGGCCGCGACGAGGTCTTTTCTGAGGATGGAGAGTTTGAGGACAGGAGCCCGATAGATTCCTCCATAGTTATTGGATACTTCCAGAGGTCGAGCATGAGCCACATCAGGAGGGCTATAGACACTGCTGAGACGGCCTTCCACGAGTGGTCACGCACAGACTGGAGGAAGAGGGTAGAGATCATGAGACGCGCCGCGGACATTATTGATGAGAGGAAGTTTGAGATTGCCGCAGTCATAACGTATGAGGTGGGGAAGAACAGGCTTGAGGCTTTGGCTGAGTGCTGGGAGGCGATCGATGCGCTGAGATACTATGCCGATATCATGGAGGCGAATAATGGATATGAGAGGGAGCTCGGGCCCGGCGGTCCTGGCGAGAAGTCCAAGATGGTTTGTAGGCCTCATGGCGTGTGGGTGGTTATCTCGCCGTTTAACTTCCCATTCATGCTTCCAAACGGGATGATTCAGGGAGCACTCATTACTGGTAATACGGTTGTCTTTAAGCCGACGAGCGAGGCTCCCCTCGCCGGTCTTCTGCTTTATCAAGTGTTTAGGGATGCTGGTGTTCCTCCCGGAGTGATTAATTATCTGACCGGGCCCGGCGAGGTCTTTGAGGATGAGGTTACCTCTAATCCAAGGGTTGCCGGGATAGCTTTTACTGGTTCTAAGGATGTCGGGATGAGTCTCTTCAGGAAGTTCATGACGAGGCAGCCTTACCCCAAGCCGATCCTCCTCGAGATGGGTAGCAAGAATCCCACCATCGTGACCTCGAAGGCCGACCTGAAGAAGGCAGTCCTAGGAGTCATTAGGGCCGCGTTTGGGTACGACGGGCAGAAGTGTTCCGCGACCTCTAGGCTCTACGTCCATAGAAGCATATTTGATAAGTTTCTCAACGAGCTCGTAAAGGAGACGAGCAAGCTGAGGGTCGGCGACCCAAGGATGAGGGATGTCTTCATGGGCCCAGTAGTTAATAGACGCGCACTTGAGAACTTCATGCACTACGTTGAGCAGGCCAGGAAGGCTGGTGGGAGAGTAGTCTATGGAGGGGAGGTGCTGAGGGGCGACTTGTTTGATAAGGGCTATTATGTCCAGCCAACAATTATTACTGACCTACCAAGGGGCCACGAGCTCTGGAAGAAGGAGCTCTTCCTACCCATACTGCTTGTAGATGCCTTCGACACACTTGAAGAGGCAATCAATGAGGCAAACAACACTGAGTTCGGGCTGACGGCCGGAATATTCAGCGAGGATAAGGAGGAGGTTAATTATTTCTTCGAGAATATTCAGTTCGGCGTGACCTATGCTAATAGGGCTGGAGGAGCTACAACCGGCGCGTGGCCCGGTGCTCAGACTTTTGTCGGCTGGAAGGCTAGCGGAGCCACAGGCAAGGGGATAGGCGGTCCACACTATCTTCTCACGTTTTTGCGGGAGCAGTGCAGAACGGTCGTAGAGCAGTAAGCTTCTCCAGTAAAGTTTAAATGACTCTGCTGTGTTTTTATGTGTGATGTGTTATGAAGATTTCTAGGAAGATCTCTGAGGGTATTCTCGGCGAGGGCGCGTTTGATGTCTTGGCTAAGGCTAAGATGCTTGAGTCTAGAGGCGTGAAGGTCATTCATCTCGAGATCGGTGAGCCTGATTTTGATACGCCTGAGCACATTAAGAGGGCTGCGAATGATGCGATTATGCGGGGTGAGACTCACTATACGCCTTCTGCTGGGATTCAGCCCTTAAGGGAGGCTATAGCTGAGTATGTTGGCGAGTATTATGGAGTTAAGGTTGATTGGGCTTCTCAGGTGGCGGTCAGTACTGGTGCGAAACAGGCGATCTTTGCGACCCTCTGCTCGATCGTCGAGGAGGGCGACGAGGTTATCTGTCCTGATCCTGGGTATCCGCCCTATGCTGATGGTGTGAGGTTTAGTGGTGGTAAGCCGGTCTTTGTTAGGCTTAGGCCTGAAGATGAGTTTAGGATGACGCCTGAGGCCGTCAGCGAGGCAATCACGAGCAGGACTCGGGCCATAATTATTAACTCGCCGCACAATCCTTGCGGCTCTATGCTGACTAGGGAGCAGGTTAAGGGGATCTGTGAGCTTGCTGAGGACCACGACCTCTGGATCATCTCTGACGAGATTTACCGCGGGATTCAGTTTGATGATTTTGAGCATTATTCTCCGATGACGTTTACGCCTGAGAGGGTTGTGCTGATTGATGGGTTCTCGAAGAGGTATGCAATGACTGGATGGAGGCTTGGCTATGCTGTTGCCCCTCCCGAGATCTTGAAGAACATCGTGAAGGTCTTAAACGTGACTACTTCCTGTCCTGCGGCGTTTACGCAATGGGCGGCAATTACTGCGCTGCGCGGCCCTCAGGACTTCGTTAAGTGGGTAGCTGATACGTTCAAGAGGAGGAGAGACATTGCGTTGGCCGAGCTTGATAAGAGTGAGTCGTTGAGGTATGTCAGGCCTACTGGCGCGTTCTACGTCTTCGTCGATGTGTCTAGGGCTTTGAAGAAGCTCAATCTTGATTCTAAGGGATTCATGGAGTGGTTCATGGAGAAGAGACAGGTTGCTGTCCTGCATGGGTCGTCGATGGGGCCGAGCGGCGAGGGCTGGATAAGGATAAGCTTCGGCAACAGCGATGAAAATGTGAGGGAGGGCTGTAGGAGGCTCGTCGAGGAAGTCGACCGAATAGTTAAGTCATAGCTATCTTCCATCCCAGCCTTTTTTAGCAGATTTCCAGACCTAATGAGCCAGGGACTATGGACAAGCATCGCGAATATTCAGGAGGAAATGTAACAACTCGTGAGCAGCACTGAGACTCTTAACATCAAGATTGATGAAGCCCTACTGAGGGATATGCAGCTCGGCGAGCTACTCGTGGGGAATATGTGCTCTGCTATCTGAGACGCTCCTCGCTGAGCAGCCCAAACCCTATGTGTACCCTGTCTATGTGTTTTGAGAGCTCGCCTACGGTTCCGAAGACGGCGCCGCAGTATGGGCACTTAACCTTCTCCTCAGCCTCTACCTCGGGCAAAAGTACTGACCTACCCGTGGAGTCGCCGACAAGGACCATGAGGCTGATGATCCCCACTATCTTTTCTCCACTCATCACGACGAGCCTCCTGATGCCTTTCTTAGACATGATCGCTATTGCGTCGCTGACCTTCGTGTCAGGCGTGACCGTGATTAGCGGAGTCGTCATGACCTCTCCTATCCTCGTATTCTTCGGGTCCTTGCCCT
>Ga0080004_1128952_pt1 | contig 30030 bp, 35 predicted proteins | sample WasSprMetagenome_FD_69207 | JGI IMG/M metagenome (GOLD analysis project Ga0080004, IMG submission 69207) | Sulfidic aquatic microbial communities from Washburn Spring, Yellowstone National Park, USA - WS (SPADES assembly) (version 2) | ecosystem: Environmental > Aquatic > Thermal springs > Hot... | reverse complement strand
AATCCATCATATCCTACTAGCCCCCCCCTTTCTTAGCCTCGACAGTCGAGCTATCTACAGAAACCATCCCATGCTCTCTAATAGATGCTAATGCTTTAAGTATCCTATACCATACTCCTTCATCCTGCCATCTCTTAATCCTCCTCCAAGCAATCTTATACGATCCATACTCTAGAGGCATATCCATCCACCTACAGCCAGTGGTGAGAACATATAGTATACCGTTCAAGACCATCCTATCATCAGCCCTAGGCCTACCAACCCTAGACTTGGGAGGAAGAAGGGGCTTAATCACCTCCCACTCATAATCACTAAGCTCACGAAACTCCATAAAGAAAACAAGGAAAGGGGCGTGTCCAATAATTCGTAAACTCTTCCTAGATTACTTATAAGTGTAGCTTTAAAGTTTATAAATAGCAAATAACAGTTGGACACGCCCCAAGGAAAGAGAATCTTAAATAGTTTTGAGATGAGCTCCTATATAAGAATGGTGGAAAAGCCCCTCCTAATTCTTTTCATTAAGATTTAAATCTAACTGAGTTTGGTAAGTATTGTTTAGAGGGGTAGCTTATTGTTTCAGAGATTGTGCTCCATTGGCTTGAGAAGAATCTTATCAAGATACTGAGAAGAGTAGGTAAACCTTTAAGTTTTGAAGAAACTGCAAGTCTTCTCAATAGAGATGTTGGAACAGTAGCCAAAGCTGTTCAATGGCTTAGAGAGAAAGAGCTCGTTGAAGTAGAAGCTAAAACAATCCATTTTGTTTCACTAGGTCCAGAAGGAGAGATCTATTCTCTTCAGGGACTTCCTGAGAGGAAGCTAGTAGACCGCCTCTCGGATCTAGGTGGTTTAGCCAGTATAGATGAATTAAGGAGAGATCTCGATAGAAATCTCTTCCAGATAGGTTTACTCTGGGCAAGGAAGAATGGCTGGATACGAATAGAAACTAGAGATTCTGAAAAATTAGTTAAGCTCATCTATTATCCGGGAGAAACAAGTGAAGAGAAGATTCTTAAACAACTAAGAGAGAAGAAATCTATTGAGTTTGAAAGCCTTGATGAAGATTTGAAGAATGCTTGTCTAAATTTAAAGAGTAGACAATCCGTCATCAAGATCGATGAAGTCAAGGAATATTATGTAAGACTCACTAAGGAAGCTTTACAGATTCCACAAGAAGAGTTGGAAATAGAAGAAGTTACTAGATTGACTCAGGACATGCTTATATCGGGTTCCTGGAGACAGTATAGATTCAGTAAGTTTAACGTTAGCGCTCCATCCAAACCAGTCTACACTGGTAAAAGGCATCCTCTCCAAGGATTAATAAAAATTGTCAAAGAAATATTTGTTGAAATGGGTTTTGAGGAAATACGGGGGCCAGTTGTCGAGCTTGCTTTCTGGAATTTTGATGCTTTATTCCAGCCTCAAGATCATCCTGCAAGAGATATGCATGATACTTTCTACCTGGACCAGCCGAGGACTGGCCAGCTACCTGAAAACCTAGTAGAAAAAGTAAAGAATGTACATGAAAAAGGAGGTTCAACAGGCTCACTTGGATGGAGATATTTATGGAGGAGGGGGGAAGCTGAGAAACTAGTCCTTAGAACTCATACGACTGCTACTACCATAAGATATCTAGCTGAGCATCCAGACCCACCTATAAAAGTATTCTCAGTAGATAGAATATACAGGAATGAGAAGGTGGACTGGAAGCATTTAGCTGAATTCCATCAAATAGAAGGGATAGTAATGGATAAGGGCGTATGTTTTAGAGACTTAATTGGGTTAATTAGAGAATTCTATTCTCGTCTAGGTTTGAAAGATGTAAAATTTAGACCTAGCTATTTCCCATATACTGAGCCTTCAGCTGAAGCCGTAGTATATCTTAGAGAGAAGAATACATGGCTTGAGTTAATAGGTATGGGGATCTTTAGACCTGAAGTTACCCAGCCTCTCGGTGTAAAATATCCGGTCCTAGCATGGGGTGGTGGCCTTGAACGCCTTGCACTAGCGCTGTATGATCTAGAAGATATAAGAGCATTCTACTTTAACGATCTTAGATGGATTAGAAGTATCTCGAACATTTATCTTGAGAAGAAAATTGGTATGACATAAAGGTACGATATACTAACGTCTCCGATTTCCTTACTCTACGGATGCATACGGTGGAGGGAGAGTCTTTAAACCATTAATCCATTCCATGAATTTCATTGCTGCTTTACCCCTATGTGAAACCTTATTCTTTTCATGTACCTCCATTTCTGCGAATGTTCTTCCATCTCCTTCTTCTGGTATAAAGATGGGGTCAAATCCAAAACCACTAGCACCTCTAGGTTCGTAAGATATCTCGCCGCCAGCTTCTCCAGAGAATAATTTAATCCCAGTATATGGTGAGTAGAATGCAATTACCGACCGAAAGACTGCTGACCTATCTGTTATATTGCTCATTAACTTCAAGATGCCTATTACTCCTATCGTTTTGTATACATAGGAAGAGTATGGCCCTGGGAAACCGTTAAGAGCTCTAATGAAGAGACCAGCGTCTTCAACTAGTACAGGTTCTCTCAGAATATTGTATGCATGGATTACGCTTTCCATAGCTATCTCTTTAAGATCAATGGATTGTATTTCCTTAGTCTTTAAAAGCTCTACTCTATATTTTAGACTAGATTGTTTAAATATGGCTTCAAATTCTTTTATCTTGCCTATGTTTGTCGTAGCAAGCGTAAACCTCATTTCTTTCTCTCCTCTACATACCTACCTCTCATCCTTATCCCCTTTATCTTAGAGATTAGATCCCTAGTAAAGTTTTTTCCCATTATCTCCGCGTATCCTTGGAGAAAGCTACCCATAAATACCTCTCTTACACTGAAGTGACCACTCTCTAAGCTTCTATCTAGTAGATGAATGTCTACTGCGAGATCCTCAAGCTCGTTTGTAAATATACTTAATCCAAAATCTACAAAGTATAGTTTACCTGAATTATCTATCAAGATGTTCGATGTTGTTAGGTCGCCATGTGCAATTCCTAATTTATGCATTTTTCCAACCAGCCTACCTAGAGAATATGAAACGTTAACTATCTCTTGTTCTCCTTTTCCATTAAGCCATCTTCGAAGCTCTACTCCATCAATATACTGCATATAGATGGCTGCCTCCTCTCTATCGATGAATAATACTGCGGGGCATGGAATCCCAGCTCTCTTCAAGCTTAAAATCACCTTAACTTCGTGAACCATCCTAGATTCTCTAACCTTTCTGTCGAGCTCTGGAATTCTATACGGTTTGGGGACCCTATGCTTTGAAACAACCTCCAACCCTATAAGAGTAGATTTTGAAATAACAGCTTCCGCACCAACCCTAATAATATTGCCCATATTCTACCACACAATTTACTAAAAGCGAGTAAAAAACATGTATGAAAATCCAGCTAATCCTGTATAATCTATCCTGCATAAACATTGATGGAATTGAGATAAACTTAATGAGGCCGATAGTAGCACGACCAGGAGACAAAGTCTTAATATCTAGAAGAATCGGAGCTGGATGGAGAGATTAATAGGATATGAGTTAATGCGATAGATAAAGTAAACCCTGAGCAGTACTACCTGGCTGACAAGATCGCAGGGCAGCAAGCAAGTTATATAAAGATGTCAGGGAGATAGTATTCTATACATTAATTCATATTATAGGGGGTAGAAGAAGAGGTGGTGGAGGTAAAGTTAAGACTTCTAGGGGTTAGGATGAGGCTCTATGATGAAGTTCATAGACTTGGAAGTCTCGGGCTATCATAGAGGGATAATAATGGAGGTTGAGAGAAGTATAATATTAGAGTGTCGAAGTCTCATTTAAGTCAGTGGCTTAGAAAAATACATGATCCAAGGGATAGCATCAAGATATCACCTGAACATGTCAAGCCATCAGAAGAATTAGCATATACTGTCGGAGCAGTTGCTTGAGATGGAACTACAGGGATTAGGAAGACATATCAAAAGAGGAAAGACGTATACTATCTATACATTAAAGCTAATTCTAAGAGGAGATTCGCTGAGCTCATAGGGTTCACCGTCAGAAGGAAGATGGAGAGGCTGCTAAAAGCACTCCAGCCCTCCCCAAATCATCTCATACCCGCTCTAATAACAAGCAAGCCCGGGGAGGGATTTGAACCCCCGTGTAGCGGGTCTGCAGCCCGCCGCCTAAACCACTCGGCCACCCGGGCGCAGGTCTGTTTTTTCCCGAATTTTGAATTAGTAGAGGCTATTTAAAAATCTTAATGTTGACTTACTTATTGAGAGGCGTATCCGTCTTGATATATTGTTGAAGATTATTTAAAGAGTATGCTACTTGTTAAATTACTGGTTATGGTGAGGGTAGAATGGGTTTTATGAAGAGGAGAAGCGTCATTAATTTATTAAAGTCTAGGAGGAGCATCAGGATCTTTAAGCCTGTCAGTTTACCTGATGAGATCGTTAAATTACTTATAGAAGTTAGTGTGAGAGCTCCACCATTTTATCAGTTGTATTCATTCATATGGGTTAGGAGCTTCGAGAAAAGAGAGAAGTTAGCTGAATTATGTAAAGTGGAGTCTGTAAGAAATGCATCAATAATCCTATTGGCATGCGGAGATCTAAGAAGATTCTCTAGGATGCTAGACATACTAGAGCATAAGCATGTTCTATCTTCAGATAAGCATCCAGTCGAGACTATAATCAGTATATTCGAAACTGCATTAGCTGTAGAGAATATAATTATTGCTGCAGAATCTCTAGGTCTAGGTTCAGTTATACTTGATTGCCCTCTACTCTATGCCCAAAGTATTGCACAATTATTCGAGCTTCCTAGGGGCGTTGTTCCACTTGCATTGATATGTATCGGTGTTAGAGGAGAATCCCCTCCATTAAGACCGAGGCTTCCATTAAACATTGTTTTACATGAAGATACATATAGAGAGCCGACTGATGAAGAATTAAAAAACTTCATTTCTCTTCTCGATAAGCATATGGAGTATGAAAACTATGTTAAGAAGTATACTGGTAAGGATATTAAATTTATAGATTACATTAAAGCAAAGACAGAGTTAACTAAGCAAATAGAGAAGGAGAACGAAGTCCTAGTTAAGTATCTTAGAGACAACATGTTCAGAATTTAGCGAGGATTCTTGATTGAACGACTCATTATCAGTGTAACAGTATATATCAGCTAGTTCACCGATGCTTGGGAACTCTCTCAAGAATACTTCAAATTCTTTTATCCAGGCACCTTTAGGCTCTGGAGGCTTTTCATATAGAGAATCCATGAAGCCTCATAATCTAGGTCACCCTTTATATCCCTAGATTATTAGGTTGGAGGTTGGTGAGCCTGATTTTACGGCACCTCTAGATGTTGTTGATGAAACTTGTAGAGCTTTAAGAGAGGGTAGGTCGAGGTATCTCTCATCCTACGGTATTCCTGAGTTAAGGGAGGCTATCGCGGAAAGATCGAATAGTATGTATGGTGTAGACTTCAAGCCTGAGAATATAGGTGATGAGACTCTTGTTCCAGAGCCTGCATGGCCTTTATAGAGACAAACCTATTTAATTAAGACTTATCAAATAGAAGTGGTATGGGAGGAGAGGAAATCAACATACTTGATATCTTAGAAGAGTATGGTAAGAGAATTACAGCAGAGATAGAGAAGCTTATCCCTAGAAGAGTTGATGAAGAATCTCTATCTAGATTGATAGGTAAACCACTCTTCAAGTATGAGCCGGAATCGATAAACAAATCGGTATTGGAGCCTTTCTGGGATTTGATGAGTAGAGGTGGAAAAAGGTGGAGACCTGCATTAATGGTTATGGTTTATGAAGCCCTACGTGGAAAGATGGAAGACATCCTACCACTAACAGTCATACCAGAAGTTATACACAATGGAACACTAGTAGTAGATGATGTAGAAGATGAAAGCGATTATAGGAGGGGGAAACCCTGTATACATAAGACTTACGGTGTAGACATAGCGATAAACATGGGTAACACGATGTATTTCCTCCCCCTATTGATAATCTCCAAGATTAACCTACCAGGGGATAAGAAGCTTAGGATACTCGAGGAATATGTCAAGACGATGGTAGAATTAAGCATTGGACAGGCGATGGACATTGCATGGCATAAAGGATTAGTTGATGGCATAACAGAAGAACAATACATGCAGATGACGTTATTCAAGACTGGAGCATTAGCAAGGTTCTCCGTCAAAATAGCTTGCATAATGGCTGATGCACCTATGGAGATTGAAGAAAAAATCTCAAGATTCTCTGAATCGCTCGCAATAGCTTTCCAAATCCAGGATGACATATTGAATATAGTTGGTGAAGAATCAAAATATGGAAAAGAGATTGGAGGAGATATAAAAGAGGGGAAGAGGACACTCTTAGTAATCAAAGCTCTAGGAAACCTACCTCCTCATAAAGCTGAACGCTTAAGAGAAATACTAAAACTGAGGACGAGTAATGAAGGCTTGATTAAGGAAGCAGTCAATCTCCTTAAAGAATCTGGGTCAATAGATTACGCTAGAAAAACTTGTGCAGGACTCGTATCAAAAGCATGGAATGACTTAGATAAGGTTCTACCAAGTTCCCGGGCTAAGGAGAAGCTAAAAGCCTTAGCAAACTTCTTGATTTTCAGAGAATTCTAGTGCTTATACTGAAGTTATAAGATATCTTCTATCATACATCTCTAATCTGATTCTAATATTTACAATACAGCATGTTCTCCGAGCTATCTCTAAATTTTAACTCTATCAAAAATATGGAGTTCTACGGATAATGTAGTCTAGGTGTGTTAGTCACTCTTATGCATGCTTAATTAATACTAACTCTCAAATGTTATTCAACACTGACCTTTCATAGATATAATCTTCTCTCAAGATTTACTAATCTTCTAAATGCTTTGAGCTTTTCTTCCCTATCCATGCTAGCTGATTCAAGCATTGATCTTAGAAACCTTATTGATTCATCCATCCTTCTTCTCGATACAGGATAAGGTACACCGTCTTTTCCACCATGAGCGAATGTGAATTTTATGGGGTCTCTCCAATCTATCTGTACTCCATAGGTCAGTGTGGAGATTAGAGCTAAAGCTCTTAAGGTTGATGGTCCTATTCCCTCTATCTGAAGCAATTCTTCATATTTGCTTGGTCTTATATCGTATGCTTTCCTAACTGCTTTCCAGTTTATCTTTTTAGGCATATCGAGATGTGGGGGAAGCCGTACTTCAAGATCGGTATCTATCCATCTCGTTAATGTTTCCTGCCTATTTAGTGAGAGATTTATTAGTCTAACTAGTTTTGAAGGATTCTCTGAGATTATGTCTACTGAGATTTCTCTAGCTTCTCTACTCTTACTGGATGTTAAGTTAAGGACTACTTCTTCTACTCTATCTCCAGCTATGCCACTATGTGGTTCTTCTACGAAGCTCACTATGTTTTCACTTACCCAATGGTATCTTCTAGCATATTTAGCTGCTAGATTCATTCCCTGTTGCACTACAGCCCACTCTCCATCTTCGGTGAATATTATCGTGTGGTGGTATATCTTGTATCCATCTTGGAGAACAGCATTATCTACTTTTGCTGAGAGTTTACTAGCTTTGACTAGCCTAATCTTCAATTCTTCAGGAATGTCTACTTCATAGACCATTTGTGGAGCCCTCACTCCCATTGCTCCTTTACCCCCGACAACAGCGATTCCATGGGTATTCAGCTTGACTGCCTCTCTAAGCGCACCAGTGACTACTGTTGTTAGACCGCTAGAATGCCAATCAAAGCCTAGTAGGCATCCTAACGCCTGGAACCAGTATGGGTCCCCCATCCTCCTTAATACTTCCCGTTTTCCAAGCTCTTCTACCATAACCTTTATTATTGCATCTGCAAGATTCCTCATCCTATCCATTAGCCATGGAGGTACATGACCAGCATGGAGAGGTAGGTCAGCTGTTCCACTGATACTCAATCTACTCCCACGTACTAGATGGTCATGGTAGTAGTTAATTTTTATCTTTATATCTTTCTACGTTTAATGCATAGAGCTTATCTTAATGTTGAAGTAATATGATTTATTTGTCAAAGGATCGTGGAAGAATTAGAGGTGGTTAACCTTATGCAGGGAGATGTTCTGATAGTTTCTACGCTGTCTATTTTAGCGGGTATAGTAGGAGTCTTCATAGCAATTTTCCTATACTATCTTGTTCAAAGGTATCCGACGGGTACGAGGGAGATGCTTGAAGTCTGGAATGCTATTAGAGAGGGAGCCAAAGCATATATGTCTAAGCAGATTAAAACTATAATGTCTTTTACACTCGGCTTATCTATTACTGTTCTAGTAATGATATACGCTGTCTATACGTTCGCTATGAAGATACCTTATGATATAGCTTTAAAGGAGGCAATACTTACAGCAGTATCAGTCCTCGTGGGTGGAGCATCATCTATAGCTGCAGCCTTCTTCAGCATGGATGCATCAACAAGAACAAACGTTAGAGTAACAGAAGCGGGCAAGAAAAGCGGGTTAGAAGCATTAAAGGTATCCGTTCTCGGCGGGGGAGTCTTAGGATTCTCTGTGTATAGTCTCAGTCTACTCGGACTTTCAATATTATTCCTATTATACAGCTGGATGACAGGCGGTCTTGCAGAAGAAGTTGAGTTTAGGATGGCGTTAGACGCATTAGCAGGATTTGCATTCGGTGCGAGCCTCTCAGCATTATTTGCCCAACTTGGTGGAGGCATCTACACTAAGGCTGCTGACATAGGTGCGGACCTTGTTGGAAAGATAGAAGCAGGGATTCCTGAAGATGATCCCAGAAACCCTGCTGTTATAGCTGATCAAGTAGGAGATAATGTAGGAGACTGTGCAGGTAGGGGTGCAGACATATTTGAATCTGTTACTGCGGAAACACTAGGTGGAATGATTATTGGTTGGGTACTTTATGTATTGACTAGCCAACCATTATTCATGGTTCTTCCACTCGCTATGGGTGCTGTTGGAGTAATCTCTACGATAGCAGGATTAGCTGGGATACTCTCATACCGTAGGTTCAGAGAAGCATTTGAGCCGTTCGCATTCGGTATAGTCGTTTCAGCAATAATCTCAATATTGACATACGCTCTCGTAGTCTACTTGTTGTTCCCTCTTCAATGGCTGTACATGCTTGCAGCTGGAACAGCTGGAATAATGGGGGCCACACTCGTAGTACTCTCAACTAACAGATATACTGGAATGAAGTCCAAGCTGGTTCGAGAAGTTGCTGAGGCAGCTCAGAGTGGCCCGGCCATAAATATCTTATCAGGGCTTTCAGTAGGGTTGAGAGCTGTAGCAGAACCAATTGTAATTATAGCCGTAGCTCTAGGGGTAGCCTTCTACGCTGGAAAGAGTATGCCTTTACCTGGGGTAGCCGATGGCTGGTTAATAGATTTTATCAAGGGGGTTTTCGGTACAGCCTTGGCTACTAGAGGCATGTTATCTCTTGCTGGAACTATTATGACGCTTGATGGTGCAGGACCGATTGCAGATAATGCTGGAGGAATAGCTGAAATGGCCAGACTAGAAGAGAAGGTTAAAGCCAATCTGGATCCCTTAGATGCTGTAGGAAATACTACTAAAGCTTTGACTAAAGGCTACGCAATGGCTTCTGCAACCATTGCTACTCTCTTATTATTCCAAGCATTCATCCAAGATTATGTTGCTCGGCAGGTTGGAATACTTGAATTAAATACTTCTACTCTACTAGAAGCTATGCGTAAATTCATAGACTACATAATCCTACTGAAGCCAGACATTATAATATCAGTTCTCATAGGCGCATTACTTCCATACTTATTCTCAGGAATTGCATTGAAAGCAGTATCAAGAGCAGCCTTCCACATGGTTGAAGAAGTTAGAAGACAATTTAGAGAGATACCTGGTCTCCTAGATGGAAACGCTAAGCCTGATTATTATCGTGCTGTCTCAATAAGTACCGAATATGCATTAAAGAGCATGACCGGCCCCGCCCTCCTAATAATTATAACACCCTTAATAATTGGTGTCCTGTTCGGCGGACCTGGTATAGGCGCTCTAGTAATAGGTGCGACAGCTTCAACGATACCCCTAGCTATAATGATGATGTGGGGTGGAGCTACATGGGATAATGCAAAGAAATTCATCGAGGCGGGAAATCTTGGAGGTAAACGTTCAACTACACATCAAGCCGCAGTTGTAGGTGATACAGTAGGTGATCCACTGAAAGATACAGTTGGGCCTTCACTACACATACTGATTAAGCTGCTAAATACAATCTCGCTTGTATTCATTCCACTATACTTCTTATGGATACTACACGCTGTTATATGACCTACCTAGACGTATCCGGGTATTTTTCCTACATATTCGCCGGAAATACTCTTATACTACTTGAGTTACCTTATAATCAATGAGTTTTCTCGAAGAAATTCGAGAACAGCCCGCTCACATGTTCTCCAAGATAGAATTTGAAGTTCTAGAATACTTAGAAAGATGCTCATGGGGGGCTACGATCTATGAGATAGCAAGAAACGTGAAGTGCTCCTTTAAGTCTCTCTACGCAATTCTAAGACTTCTCGAGAAGAATGGTTGGATATTAGTTACAAAGGAGAGAAACGGCAATATTGGTAGACCTAAAAACAGATATATCCTCAGAAAGAGCCTAAGGTCTATAATTAGAGAGCTAGAAGATTGTGGATGCGGATTCAAAGATGGTAAAACAAAGTTCTTAAATCTTACCAAGATCGCATATCCATACTCTCTTACTATATTTAAGAGATCATTGGCTAATTTGAAGTATGGTGAGTGCCTTGTAACATTAATGGAAAACGAGACTATATATCCAGAATTTATCGAGGGAGCGTACAGGAAGGATGTAAAGCTGGTAGATATCTCCATCAATAACAATAGTGTGAGTATGATCTTTAAGAAGACTTAAAATCTATAACTATCAAACCCATCTTTTCATATCTTCACCTATGAACACGACGCGACCTCTAAGTTAAGGAAAAATTAATATCAGCCATATTACAATGTATCATGTTGAAAAAATCATGGAGAAAACAGATAGGAACAGTTTGTTAAAGAATCTTTCAAGTGAGATTACAAAACTCGTAGAAAGTATATCAGAGAGCGTTGCAAGTGTAGTTACTACTTCATTAACGATGGATGCTTTCCTTAGAGTCGTCCCCGTGAGAGGCGTTGGATCAGCATTCGTTATATCTGAAGACGGATACCTAGTAACTAATAGCCATGTAGTTGCAAAAGCTGAGTCTATAACACTCTTGATAGGCGGTCAGACCCTTCAAGCCAGAATATTATCGCTTGACCCATCAAGAGATATAGCGCTACTTAAAGCTGAATTCAGAAAACTTAAACCTATTAAGCTCGGGGACTCCGATAGGGTGAGTATAGGCGAGTTTGTATTAGCTATAGGTAGCCCCTTAGGTTTGCCTGGTCCGAACGTTAGTATGGGCGTTGTAAGCGCTAAGGGTAGGGCGATTGAGGGTGAAGGATTCATACTTGAAGACTTGATACAGACAGATGCTGCAATAAATCCTGGAAATAGTGGTGGCCCCCTCGTTAACATGGATGGAGAGGTTATAGGAGTTACAACAGCTATTATACCATTCGCACAAGGAATAGGCTTTGCTATACCAATAAACACTGTGAAACGTTTTATTGAAATGATCTCTAAGTATGGTAGACCTATTAGAGCATACATAGGAGTTATTACAACACCATTAAATGAGCAGATAGCTGGATACTACGGGCTACCTGTACGTGAAGGATTGATAGTCTTGAGAGTATTAAGGGGGAGCCCAGCAGATGAATATGGAATAAGAGAGGGAGACATCATTACGCATGCAGGATCCCATAAACTAGAGAATGTAAGTGAGTTAAGAAAGATAATAGAAGAATCAATAGAATTTGGTAAAGTTCGGTTAAAAATACTTAGGGGTTTGAGGGAGACAGAAATAGAAGTACCTATAGCAGTCGAGAGAGTCGGATACTGACTTTCCTTATTTTCCTATTAGCTTATGGGGGGAGTCATCTTGATAGCTTTAACTGGGCATGCAGCTTCACAAGCCATACAGAAGATGCAATCCTACTCTCTAAGGGGCTCAGACTTTATCTGTACGGTATTTTTCATAAAGCTCACCGCTTAGAGACCATAGATCATTCCCAGTACCCTTCTTACCTAGATCCAGAACCCACTCAAAAACATCCACGGGGCATTACATCCATGCATACACCGTCTGCTATACAACAATCCCAGTCTACTGCAACTTGAGCGCCTGTATGCCTAGTTTAGTTGGGTATGGTTTACCTTCTACATCAAGCCTCTGAATTCCCTCAGCTCTAACCTGATGCCCTCGATGTCTTCCAGTTATTGGGTATTCACTTGGTTTATTTAGAAAATCCACATCAATAGGTTTTGGTTTAAAATCTACAGGTCGAACCATGAATCTATCAGGGATTTATCTGTTTATTAGTTTTTCAATCACAATCCTTAACACTTAGATGCGGGAAGAAGGGTTAAACATCTTTTAATGGCTGGCCTCTCTCCACATGACTCTTTTTATTTTAATCTACGTCATTGCGAGCAAAATCGGAATTGTTATTCAAGGTATTTTTTGTAATTAAAGATATTTAAGCAGGGGTTGAGACGAAATATCGGTGAGAGCTGTGGGTGAATCTGTAAACTGCAATAAGTGTCTTCATTTTACTATTCATCCGAGTTATCCATATCTTGTAATATGTGTGGAGTTGGGGCAAGTGGTTGCTCAGCCTATAGAAGTCTGTAGGAATTATGTAGGTAAGACTTGGGACAGGTTAGTTAAACAATTATCTGAGTCAGGATTCTTGTATTGTGTCGAGTGTAGTAGACCTATATTCAACGAGGAAGAACTACGTAAGCATAAAACCGAGTTTGTCCCGTTTGAGTTCTTCACTGATGAAGTAGCTTATGAAGAGGCGCTTGCGGGAGACTAGCACTCACAAGAAAACTCAAACCTTAGTCTTATGAATAATCTGGGTAAAACAAAAAAGTTATTTAAAAACTTTCATCAATAAACCATGTGTTCAACAGGTTATCTATTATTATTGGAGGTCCGCAAGGAGCAGGACTAGAGACAAGTGCGCAGATACTCACATATTCTCTAGCCTACTTAAGATACGGAGTTATCTCAGATAGAGAGTATTTCTCAAATATTAAAGGTAGACATAGTTATGTTCATTTTCATATTTCCTCCGACCAGATTCCAACATCATTAACTTACCCAGTACAGTTAATCGCTGCACTAGACCATGAGACAGTATTCACACATTTTGATAGCTTAGAAGAAGGGGGAGTAATCACATACGATGTCTTCACTGAAGAGAAGACTCTAGATACTAGTCCAAGCATGGAGGAAGACTTAAAGATTAGACTCCGTAAAATATTCAAAGAACTCGGAATAGATGGATCGATTAAATCCCTAGTTCGATACACCTCAGAAGATAAAAAAATCCATTTAGTACCATTGAATTATTCAGAGATCATTAATGAAGCTGCAAAGAAGCTTGTTTTACCAGCTTCTCAAGCTGCCAGATACGTTAGCTCAATAATTATAGGTGCAGTCTCAGGATTAACCAACGTGGAGAAGAAAGCTATAGGGTATTCTCTAGCTAGAAGGTTTTATGATAGGCCTCAACTCGCCCAGCAAAATAAAGTAATCATAGAAACTGTTCATGATAAAGTTGTTAGAGAACATGGTCCAATACTTGAACTTGCGCCATCTAAACTAAACCATAGAGAGATGATGATAGTTAGTGGAAACGATATAGTTGCCATGGCTAAGACGGTCGGAGGGGTAAGATTTCAAAGCTACTACCCGATAACTCCTGCAGCTGATGAAAGCTTCACTATAGAATCTTATGAAAAGTTAGAAGTAGATGGTTTAGAGATTGGTTCAATACTTGTTCTACAGACTGAAGATGAAATAGCTGCAATAACCTCTGCAATAGGTGCTGCACTTACTGGTGCAAGAGCTTCAACGTCAACTAGTGGTCCAGGGTTCAGTTTAATGGTTGAAGGGTTAGGCTGGGCGGGAATGAATGAAACACCAGTAGTTATTACTTACTACCAGAGGGGTGGTCCGTCAACTGGTTTGCCTACTAGAGGTAGTCAGAGCGACCTTCTCTTCACCCTCTATGCATCACATGGAGAATTTCCTAGAATAGTTTTAGCTTCGGGAGACCATCTAGAAGCATTCCATGATGCTATTGAAGCACTCAATTTAGCAGAGAAATATCAAACTCCAGTAATTCATTTGCTTGATAAATTCCTTGCAAACTCTATTGTAACACTGCCCGTACCTGATTTATCTAATATAAATATTGATAGAGGATTAATTACTCATAATGGTGGAGCCGATTATAAGAGATTCGATTTATCTACAACGGTTTCTCCTAGAGCTTTCATAGGCTCCAACTGTATCATGTGGTATACTGGAGACGAACATAACGAACTAGGTCATATAGATGAAGACCCTGAAAATAGGGAGAAGATGTATAGAAAAAGAATGGAGAAAATAAAGATAGCTGATGAAGAAATCCCAGAGGAGAAACGTTTAACATACTATGGGCCAGAAGATGCTGATGTATTGCTTGTTGGATGGGGGTTTGTTAAAGGTGTAGCTCTAGATGCATTAAAAACGCTCGCTTTAAAAGGTATAACAACAGCATACCTCCACATAAGGATGTTCTCACCTTTCCCATCAAAGTCGGTAGAAAAACTGCTTAAAAGATTTGATAGATCAAAGATAATCACTGTTGAACATAATTATCTTGCACAAGCAGGTGAAGCCGTGCTAATTAATACGGGGGTACGGATAACTAAAGAGGTTGTAAAGTATACTGGTAGACCTATCTATTTAAATGAGTTAGTAGATGGGGTTTTGAAGATATTGAAAGGTGAAGATAGGGTGGTGTTAACTTATGGTCCGTAAACCATCTGATTACCAGAGTGATATTTGGAATGATTGGTGCCCGGGCTGTGGAGACTTCGGGATCGTTGCAGCAATGTATCGTGCCTTCTCAGAACTTGACCTACCACCTGAGAAGACAGTTATCGTAAGCGGTATTGGATGTTCAGGTAAGACCCCCCACTTTGTTAAAGTCAATGGTGTACATACTCTTCACGGTAGAGCTATACCCTTTGCTACTGGCATAAAACTTGCAAACCCAGAATTAACAGTTATCGTAAACGGAGGGGATGGAGATCTGCTTGGGATAGGTGTAGGCCACTTCGTAGCTCTAGGGAGGAGAAATATAGACCTAACCATAATACTACATAATAATACAGTTTATGGATTAACTAAAGGTCAAGCTTCTCCAACATTAAGGCGTGGATTGAGACCTAAAGCTTTACCTAAACCAAACATTCAGGATGCTGTTAACCCTATAAGTCTAGCTTTAGCTTCAGGCTTCACATTCGTAGCGAGGGGTATTCCATGATGAGTGAACACCTTAAAGAATTGATTAAAAAAGCCATACAACATAAGGGAGCTACACTCATAGATGTACTACAACCATGTGTAACATACGACAACATACACACAGTAGAGTACTATAAAAAGAGAGTATACAAGCTTGAAGATAATGGCTGGAACCCTAAAGTAGAGAAGATCGATGAAAAAGAAGAGAAAATTGTTAAAGCATGGATGAAATCTCAGGAATACGATGATAAAATACCTATAGGAGTTTTCTATCAAGATCCACACACGCCAAGTTTCGAAGAAAGGATTAAAGAAAGAATCCCATCATATCTAGAGACCCCTCCTGCAAGACAGAAGATTGACAGAGAAGGTAAAACAATAATTGATAGTGAAGCCTTCAGGAAGATTTTCTCATACTATATTGTAGAGACAGAATAAGATGCAATCGCCCATCTACACTTTATCTCTAATCTATAGGTAGAGATTATGTAACAAGTATAGTTTTCTCTTCGAATAAGTTTTTGATCCTCTCAGTAATTTTTCTATAATACGGATAGCTATATCCAACTACTACATAATCAGCTCTACTCATTTGAGGTATTAATGAATGTAGAGAGCTATATTCTCCATGTAATATTTTGGCTTTAATATTCTTCTCACCTGCCATTTGTAGTATCTTGTCTAGAACTTGATTTGCCTCCTTCAACTCTTCTTGAAAACCTTTCTCGGAAAAAGAGTAAACCAATGCTGGATGGTCTCCTACACCTCTCCTTACACTAGGTGTAGACATACTCTCGATAGTTTTCTCCTTGAAAACATAGGCTACCACAAGGTCTAAATTCTAGAAGAAGCTATCTCAACTGCTTTTTCACCAGCTCTCATTCCATATGCTAGATCAAAAATTACGAGTAAGACGTATCCCCTAACCAACTTTCCTCTATCTACCAAGGAGTACTGACTCAGAATGGTAATATAAATCTTAATCGAGGTATCTGTAAAGTAGCCCAAATATAAGTCTACTACTGTTATAATAATATACAGAAACGTTAGTGCGTAATCGAGTGGCCACAGATGCTGAAGTAGCCCTAGGGCGCACCCTGCCACCAATGAACCAGTAAAGAAAGCTAATCCAAGTGATAAATTGTATACGGCTGTATAGAACCCCTTCTCCCCCATCAGTGTCTTCTCTAGAATATATGTTAGAGAAGCTGCATCGTAAAATGCACTAAAAACACCTACTAATATATTTATCAAGATTAGGAAGGGAAGTTGAGGTGCTAAAGCATAGACTAATGGGATTAACGCCATGCCTGAACTACTTAATGTAAGGATTATAGATGTCTCACTAGTGAAAAGTGATCTCTAAGTAAAGCTAATCCTACTGCGCCTGATAATCCGAAAACAATATCTAATAAGCTTATCTCGAAGAGGTTCAACATAGATATCTTAGTCAACGTAATAGTAAAGAGTGGCCAAGCCATAGATAGGAAGGAGCCGAATGCTGTTGATAGAACTAAGAAGTAAAAGAACTTACCATGTCTCTTAATTTTAAGATTCTTTGAAGAAACTGGGTAAGCTTTTTTCGTATCTATATCTGGTTCTTCGCAGAATATCAAGACTATAATTGACCCTATAAATGTTGATGAAGCAGCTATTAGGAACCCAACTGTGAAACCATTCAAGCCGAAGAATGATGATAGACCAACTGTTAAGGTTGCCGCCACCATCCTAAGTAGTTTAAAGAATCGATATTTTCTGAGAATCTCCTCCACCTGTCTTCACTTATTATTTGCGATGAATATGCTATGAATGTAGGTATGTTCATTGACACTGCTATCGAATGAAGTATTACCAGTATGATGAAGCATATAATGTATTTCACGAATAGTAAAGATATCATGATTATTGCTGAGAAGATTCCACCTAGAATGATGAAAAAGACAAATCTCTTTATTCTATGACTGACATACCCCAAAGTAACTGGAAAAGTTTAGGGATAGGTTACTTAAAGCATAAAGTATACCTACTTCAATCGATGAAGCTCCAAGTTCTATTCCATATATTGGAATGAAAGGTGAACTTGCACCATAATGAATAGACTCTAGCAAGGCTTTAGAGTATAGAGCTTTCTCTACCCAGTGATCCCCATCTCGATTCATTCTGAATCACCTCATGCTAATAGAATTAAGCCCTAGAAGTATTCGCTGAATAGGGGCTAGCTAACTTGGGTTGTGAAATCAGTTAATCCCCTATCAGTAAGAGATCTTTACTACTATTTAACTGAAAAATTAATTAAATCCATATTTCAGTGTTATAGTATTATCGGTTATTTTTCCATTCGATTCTCATAAGCAACTCAATCTATTCAAGAATTTTTATTTCATAATCAAATCCATTTAATGAGCTTAATAACTAGGAGGATAATGATTAAGACGAGCTGAATGGAGTTAACTGAAGCGGTAGAGAAGATTAGGCAGGCTCTTCTTAAGAGGGAGGTTATAATAATTATCGGGTTATGCGAAGTATTTTATGAAGGTAGAGCGGCTTCTACTCTAGGTCTCGGGGAAAGAGTTCTCATGATAAAATCTGACCAGAGCATACTGGTACATAGACCAACTGGATATGAACCAGCCAACTGGCAGCCACCCAACTCAAAGATAGAACTAAGAATTGAGGATGATACATTAATACTCGAAGCTAGGAGATTAAACCCATCAGAAATGTTAAACATTAGATTTCATAAAATTTATCATATTCTATCTCAGAAGCTCCATGATGATGCAGTTTTCAGCATGTACGCAACTGAAGAGGATATGAAGAAAGCTATACTTGCTGAACCGTCTATAATAGAAGAAGGTTTCAAACCAATTGAAGAAGAGAGGAAGCTGAAACCTTCAGGCTTCATTGACGTACTTGGTGTAGATTCATCAGGTAGATTAACCGTAATTGAGATTAAGAGAAGAAATGCTACTATCGAAGATATCCAACAATTAACTCAATATGTTGAAAGTATCGAGAGAGAGTTCGGCGTTAGACCTAGAGCAATAATTCTTGCTCCGGGAGTTCAACGTTCTGCAAGTCGGGTGATGCAAATGAATAAGATAGAGTTTAGATGTCTAACCCCGAAGAAATCTATGGAGATTCTAAAGAAGAAGGCTGGTTTAGATGATTACTTCAACTTAGAATAGGGTTATCTTAGATGTGAGCACTAGTTCTTCAAGCTTTACTATCTTCTCTATCTCTTCCTTTACTATCTCAACTGCTTCATAGGCTAGGGTCTTCTCATCTACGTTATCTCCTGGTATGTACTGTATTGAGATTGCTAGCGGTCTACTTATAGGTCTACCTATCTGGCTTAATAACCTAACGTAGACTTCTCTCATCCCTGATACTTCATTATAGATTCTTTCTGCAATCATCTTCGCTGAAAGATTGTATAGTTTCCCCACATGTGATCTAGCGTTTTTCCCTGCTGTAGCTTCAAGAGACATCTGCCTATTTGGTGTTATAAGTCCATTAACTCTATTGCCTCTACCTGTGTTTCCGTCATCTCCGCTCTCTGCAGATGTACCTGTAACAGTAAGGTAGACAGAATTCCTGCTGGGTATGTCAGCAGTATTTACTTGAACATTTACTTCTACATCTTTCTCTTCTGAAAGTATTCTGTAAGCTAATGATTGAACTTCGTTCTTTATTTCTTCTTTAACCGATAAGTAGTGGTCTAGGTCTGGTGTTAAATGAGCTATTAAGCTATCTGCAACTGTTATATAGTATTTGTTTCTTATACGGAGCCCCATTACTTTACAATCTTCACCACTTTCAGGTATTCTAGACTTAAATTCTCTAGAGTTTATCATCCTCTCAGTTTCATAGACTATCTTCTCTAAAGGTGTTAGAGGAGCATATCCTACTCCGAAAGATGTATCATTGGCCAGAGGGATGCTCCCATCCATTTCAACAATAGTCTTCAAGTCTATGCTTCCAGGCCTAATCTTTGTATCAATGATTACATGTTCATCAGGATTTAAGAACCTAAAGTTTTCTCGAATAAATCTTTCAACTTCTTCTCTTATCAATTCATTGTATGGTATTTCCTCATCTCCTACTTTTATGGTTGCTCTACCAGCTATGACTATGTAGATTGGTGCCTCAACTACTCCACCCCCAAACCATGTTCTAGAGCTTCCACCTACTAGTAATCCTTTATCCAAGTTATGGTGAAGTATAGAGCCGTATCTCTCTTTATAGTATCTCGATAATGCTCTACTAGCGGCTTCACATGCTGAATCTATTATATAGTCTGGATGACCTAAACCTTTACGTTCTACAAACTCAGTCTGCTGAGAAGTTGTAGGCACTTTATCCATTCTCTCTACGATTATCTGTGATTTCCACATCTTAGAAACCTAGATTTACAATAATAATAGACTATTTAACTCCTATTACACTATTAAACCAGCAAAAAGTAGGATAGATTGATTTCTTCCAAGTACCGTAAAAATCTTCTTAAAATTAGCCTCGCCCATAATTCCTATTATGTATCAGAATATTTTACTTGTTGGCAGCTTAGCAACAGATGTTCCCGTTACTCTCCTTAAGCTTCAGCGTAATTTGATGGATTCCCTCATTCTATTGATTCGGGTATGAGCTGGATGTACATTATATTATTTCCACGGATCAGTATCCTAGGATACATCGCCTTCTTATTATTATCTTGATATTCTACTGCTTTCTCGATTACTAGATTCATGAAGCTATCGCATTCAACCACAGTTCCTTCATACATTAAATCATTCTTTAAAGTTACTCTAATATTTCTATTGATGTATTTTGTAATCAACGCTAGAGGTCTCTTACCAGCTTCCATAGAGGACACCACAGTATTCAAGAATTCTTCGTTATTTCATACTCCTAAGGAGGTTTTAAATCTTTCGCTAACAACACCACTGACATAGCATGCAGCCTTCACTTAGACGAGGATGCCTCTCCTAGTAGACATGGATGCCAATTCTATATTATGGTTACTAAATTGAAACTCTATTGGGGAAATCCATTTGGACTATTTTATATTAAGTGTCTCCTGCATCTGTGGCGGGATACGAATCTCCGAGAAGCATATTCCACATACGAACAGGTCTCCTGAGATTCTTTGACTTAATATTAACGGCGCGTTGCAAACAGGACATGATTTACTTGGAGCTTCTGGAATAAACATCTGCCTTCGGCATGATTCGCATCTAGTTGATCCTATCGGGTTAAGTTTTCCACAGTGAGGGCAAACCATGTCTGAAGCTCTTGAGATAACCTCAATAGTAGGCGTCTCTACTGGAGGTTTCACCTCTAAGACTTTTTCTTCTATAGGTTTCTCACCAGCCTCAATTATGTGCTCTATCTCTTTCTCGATTTCTTCTACGATGTTTTCCCCTTTAGATTTAATGCTTCCACCCGCTTCTTCTACGGCTAGTTTCGGTGCTTCCTTTCTTAAAGCTGGTCTTCTAATTACTGAAGCTTGAGTTTGATAGGAGTACTCTCTAGCAGGTATTGTTATGCCGGTTCTTACTGCTCTGACATATACTAGTAATCCTGCACCGCTAATCGCTGCGCCGATAATTATGATGTACAGTAAGTATGTGAGACCTATATATGATGTATCTAGGAATATTCGGAGAGGGTCATTTATCGGGAGAAAAGTATAGTAAAATACTATTCCAAGGATTAATCCTACGCCTACGAAACTCAATACCATGCCTACTATCATCAAGGGTGTCATCGGGTAGCACCTTTTAACAAAATCTTGTTCTAGGCTGTATTAAAGATTTCTCTCAAGACTTCATCGAGAAAACTCTGATATTTTCTCGGTATGATCTTGACATTCCATCTTCTCTTGAAGTACTTGATCAAGTTCATTAAGTCTCTCTTCAGGTACATCTTAGCCATTGGATGATCTTTCCTAACCCATTGAGGCCAATCAATCATAATTATGTCTTCTGAGGGGGTAACAAGTATGTTATAGACGCTTAAATCGCTATGGACTACCCCCGCCTCATACGATCTTATAACGTTATCTAGAATCTTAGCTAGAACTTTGGCAGGGTTTTTAATATATTGTGCAGATGGTATCTCTATGCCTCTGAATATTTTGGTTACTACTATATGCCTCTCTCTAGCTATAGGTTCGGGAACATCAATACCTCTAGGGTGAAGAATCCTTAGAGCTTCAAATTCTTTTTCTGCAGCATTTATGGATGCATAGAGATGGGAATGGATGGGGTAAAGTGTTGGTCTCTTCTTTCCATAGCTTCTAAAACTAGTCCTACCTATTCTAAAGAATTTAACTGCTAGTTTCCCACCTTTCGGTGATAATGCCTCATAAACATCTGCTTCTTTTCCAACCCCCAGAGGTTTCCCTATACTTTCAAGGATATTCTTCTTCACAAGATTCTTCAATGCAAGTAGATCTAACCCATTATAATTCAATAAACATCCTTTCTCTCTTCCTTTAGGGGACCAAACAAGCTTGTAAAAATTAAGTTTTCTCACTAATTTCTCAATGCTTTGCTCATCTAGCTTGGATTCCCTCTTAATCACTTCAAGAGGCACAGTCTCATACTTCTTCAGATTTCTCTCAATTATTCTCAAAATCTTAAAATGATCATCGTTTAAATTTAGAAAAGCTGTTCTAAGAGTGTGGAAAAGAGACATTACGTCTTCCTCACGCTTATTCTAACCACGTCCCCTTCAATCTCCCAATCTTTTACATATCCTTCAACCATACCTGTAAGTTTAACTTCCAAGCTCTGGCATCTCGTCTCCTCTCTAATAAACTCTCTAGTAGATTCTAGATAATCTCTCCATTCTTCATCAGGAGCTATTATTTCTACTGACACATAGTCTGTTACTTGTAGATTCATTTCCTTCCTCATCGTCTGTATCCTCCTAATGACCTCTCTCGCAAGAGATACTGCTATCAAGTCTCTTGTCTCTGTAATGTCTAAGTATATTTTTGCGAATTTGCCTTCTTCTTTACGTATGTTTTCTGGAAGCACTTCTTCGAACTCAACTTCACTATTCTCTATCTTTACTATGCTTCCATCAGTAAGCATCAATTCAATGAATCCATCTACTTCAAATGATTTTCTCAGCTTTTCAACATCAATTCCATTCATCCTCTCGACTATCTCTTTCATCTTCTTTCCATGCTTAGGTCCAAGTAAACTGTAGACGGGTTTTACAATATACTTTACTCCTGGATGTCTCTCTCCTACGTTCAAGACTTGCAACTCGACTGTGTTAAGCTGCATCTTTAAGAATTCTCTCAAGTTTTCAAAAGCCTTCCTAACTTTCAGATTGTTCGGAGACAGTACGTATGCTTTTACAGGCCATCTAAGTTTCTTTCCAGTCTTCTGACGTAAGGCTAGTGCATCGGATAATGTTTGGCGAACTATCTCCATCATATCTTCTAATTCATCATTTATCCATTCTTCTTCGGCTTTAGGCCACTTGAGCATATGTACGCTTTCAGGGTCTTCACTCGACTTCAGCTGCTGATAGAGTTTCTCAGCTACGTAAGGTGTTAGAGGAGCCATTAGAGTAATCAATTTCTTCAAGACATAATATAGGGTTGCATAGACTGCCAGTTTATTCCAAGTCTGTTCTTCTACCCAAACCCTCCTTCTAATTGAACGAACATATAGTCTACTTAAGTCTTCAACAATGAATTCTCTCAACGCCCTAGCGGCTGAATGTATTTCAAGTTCTTCAATCTTTCTAGTGAATACTTTAACTAAGTTGTTAATTCTAGAGATAATCCACTTGTCTTCAAGCTCCAGATGCTTTTTCGCTTTGTATATATCAATCTCTTCTGGTTTGAAGTGGTCTATCTCAAAGTAGGTTGTAGCAAATGAGAAAACATTCCAGAGTATGTTTAGCTCTTGTATTATCTCTTCTACTTCCTTTGAAACGAAGTTCATATTATCCCAGGGTGCTGATTTAGAGACTAAGTATAGTCTAAGCGGGTCGGCCCCATATCTCTCCATGGTCTCCACAGCCCATATTACGTTTCCCTTACTCTTCGACATCTTTTTCCCTTCAGCATCCATTACATGTCCTTGGTTTAAGACCATTTTATACGGTGCTTTTCCATAGAGGAGGCAAGAGGTAAATATTAATGTGTAGAACCATCCTCTAGTCTGGTCTATGGCCTCTGTTATGAAATCGTAGGGAAACAGCTTCTTGAACAGTTCCTGGTTTGTGATAGCATCAATGCTTGCTGTATGAGCCATCCCCGAGTCTAGCCACGTATCCATTACAAATATATCCCTCTTCATGAATCTACCGCATCTTGGGCACTTAAACATTACATAATCCACCCATGGTCTAAGGAGTCTTATTTCAGATGGCTTGACATCAGCTTTAAGTAACTCTTCTTTACTTCCAACTACTTTCTTTTCTCCACAGTTTGTACATATCCAGACGGGTAGAGGTGTTCCCCAGACTTTAGTTCTGCTTATACACCAGTCTTCAGCATTCTCCAACCAATCACCAAACCTATTGTATCCAGCCCACGTAGGCTTCCAAGAAACCTCCTTATTCTCTCTAATCATGATCTCTTTTATTCTATCTACTTTTATGAACCATTGACGGCTTGAGAGATAAATTAGAGGCGTCCCACATCTCCAGCAATGTGGATAGTTGTGGAGGATCTTTCCCTCCCATATCAGAAGATTCTTCTCTTTCAAGTGTTCTATTATCCTCCTGCCTGCTTCAATATAGCATAGGCCTGATAATTCTCCTCCATCACTTGTAAAGTATCCGGAGGTTGATACAGGGTTAAAGATTGGGAGACCGATCTTTAAGCCGACCTCGAAGTCTTCCGGACCATGTGCCGGAGCTGTATGTACGCATCCAGTACCCTCTTCCATTGTAACGAATTCAGCGGTTATTACCGTATGAGCTGGAGGAGCATGCTCTAGATGTCTAGGCACCCTCTCTATCAATGGATGCTTGTATCGATATCCAGCTATAGCTAACCCCTTAAAACGTTCTAAGACTTCGTAATTCTTTATCTTAACCTCGCTCAAAAACTTTTCAAGGAGTTTTTCTGCTACGATCCATTCTTCATTATCTACCCTTATTTTTACGTAGTATTCATCTGGATGGACGGCTATAGCCTCATTTCCTGCTAGAGTCCATGGTGTTGTAGTCCATATCACGATGTACAGGTTTGAGGTCCCTTCAACTGGGAATTTTACATATATTGATGGATCTTCGACTTCTTCATATCCTTGGGCTACTTCATGGCTACTTAGGGGTGTTTCACATCTTGGACAATACGGTACAACCTTGAAACTTTCTACTAAGTCTCCTTTCTCATACGCTTGCTTAATAAACCACCATACATGTTCTATGTATCTCTCCCTCCTAGTCTCATATGCATTCTCATAATCTAGCCATACGGCAAGTCTCTCAGAAGCTTCTCTCCAATGCTTAATATAGTGATCAACTAGTTTATTAGCTTCTTCGACGAATTTATCTAACCCATACTCTTCTATTTCTTTCTTTGTTGTAAATCCAAGCTTCTTTTCCACTTCTATTTCTGTAGGTAGTCCTAGACAATCCCAGCCTCCCCTCCTCCATACATCTAAGCCCTTCATTCCGTGAAACCGCAGGATGATGTCTTTGTAGACTCTACCCCGTGCATGTCCAACATGCATGTAACCATTAGCAGTCGGGGGACCCTCAAGGAAAGCAAAGATAGGTGCACCTTTATTCATCTCAAAAACTTTCTTAATTATCCTATTCTCTCTCCACCATCTAGTTATTTCTTCTTCAACTTCTAGGGGGTTATACTTTCCTACTATAACCATTCTACATACCCTCCTAACATAATCATAAATAGTTTATGCATGCCTTGAATAAACCAGTACGGATTAATTATTAATGGATTTGGCGATACATCATCCACGTTAGAGCAGAATCCTGCAAGAATTTAAATGTTTTTCCAGGCTTGCTCCTCTCTAACTCAACTATACGGCATGGTTCACCATCAATTACAATATTATGACCTACTTTTAATGAACCAAGATCTACAGGTCACAAGGATTACAGCAAGCCTTAATATAAGAATTATTTATTCAAGTATATCTTTTTCGAGGTTGATAGTCTCACCGAACTCAAGGACTATGATGAGATATACTTGGATAGCTCATTGTTTCCAAACATGTGGCAACAATAGGTAGAGTGTCAAAAGACGGTAAAGGAGATGCATATATTCTATCGAAGATCTATGAGTCATCGTTGATTAAGAGGAATACTCGTAGATACTTTAAACCTTTGACTGTTATTGATGTTGAGTTGAGGCCGCTGTTGATGAGGGAGCAGATGCTTTATAGGAGTCTTCAGAGAGTATGGAATGCTAGTTTACGATAAGTTCACATAATATGGGAAGTCTATCAACTATCTTGGATTGTACAAGGCTAGAGGTAGGGATGGCAGGGGGGAATAAGAAGTATAGCCGTAGAGTTCAGAGATACCTAGTAATGCTTGCGAATGCAATCCTGTTGAAGAATTGTGGAAAAACACCTACTAGCATTCAAGGATATGAGGAGAATCTTAAGAATGGTAATAGAAGCAAGGAGGTAGACGGGGCTCGCTGAGGAGGGGGCTGGGGTATAAGCCCCGGCAAGACCTGCACAGATAAATTTGTCGTCCTCGGCGAGTCTACGAGGCTTGAAGCGAGGACCGCAAGAATTTGTCTGTAGGTAGCTAGGGCTACTAAACCAGCCCCTCCCTAAGTTTTTTTATCAAAGACATTTTTGTTAAATACATCTCAAAACCATTTAAGCCTTTCTTTCTTGGTTTTCTTTGTGGAGTTTCGTGAGATTAGCGGTTTTGAGTAGGAGATCATAAGCCTCAGGCCCTAATAACAATAACATCCATAACCATACACCTAAAATACGGGATTTTTGAGATGAACTTTTAGACTAACCTCTACTAGTTTATTGGGAATATAGTATCAGCTTGACTCAGCTTCGAAGCAGCTTTTACTATTTGCTCCCATTCTTTCATTCTCCTAAAAGCACATGATACCCCTGCTTGAATATTCTACACTACTCTTAAATGTTGGTAGTGGTAACAGTTAATTTGTGGATAGAGAGAAGATCGACTCTTCGGATAGAATAATCCAGGCTACGTATCTTAATGGTAGAGTTACATCTCCAGTAGGTAGTGTTACGGAATACTATCTGAGGAGGGGGTATGGTACCAGAGACGAAGCTAAGAAAATCGTAGAGTATTCTCCAGTTGAAGCATTATATCTTTTGGAAACTGGTAGAATGAAGCTGAACAATATCCAAGGAGAAGAAGTTTATTTCAATCAGCTTTTAGAAGAATTATCTTTTAAGGAGCAGACTCTTTGGAGAGACTACATTGTTTACAGAGATTTGAGGAAGAGGAACTATGTTGTTAGAGACGGTTTCAGCTCAGAATTACGTTTTAGAGTATTTGAAAGAGGAGAATACTCGGAGAAGCCTGCAAAATACTTGGTTGCTATCGTTTATGAAGGTAGAGACCTTCCAATACAGAAACTAGTTGAGTGGCTGGAGGTATGTAGGAATAATAAGAAAGAACTTGTACTAGCAGTTGTTGATAGAAGAAATGAAGTAGTATACTATACGGTTAAGATTGTTGATCTGGTTCCATAAAAATTGAGCTTAAGAATTATTTCCAGGTTTAGAGTTTAGCATCATCTTACGTGGTTTCATTTATAAGTCTATCCCCCGCTCCTTTAAGATTGTTAAGATTCTGGCCATCCTCTTCCTAGTATTTCTTATGAGAGCTGTTTTCTCCATTCCTGCGCCACTAGTTCTACTTCTAAGTAAGATAAGCTCTGCTCTTAATCTATCTAATTCATCTAGCAGTTCTTCATTACTCTTCTGCTTTAGATCCTTCACTTCCTTCACCAACTTCTTCCACCACCTCAACCTTTGGTTTTGAAGATCTTAGAGCCTCAATCTTCTCTACATCAATTCCAAGCTCCTCTGGTAATGGAGCGTCAAATGGGTATACTTTTACTTTTACCCCATATATCCCTGTCTTCAGGAGGATGGATGCTTTACCAACTTTTACATGTTTTAATGCGTATTCCCCTGATTTAGGAATGAATCCGGCAGTATATTTCTCTGTTCTAGCTCTAGCTGATGTAAGTTTCCCACTTATCTCTATCTCAACCCCTCTTGCACCTGCATCCATTATTCTTCTTAACGCCCAGAATGCTACCCTCCTATGTCTTACTCCCCTTTCTATTGCTTGAGCTATCCTGTAAGCCATAACGTATGGGTTAAGCTCAGGAACCTCTATCTCCGCAACTGTTACATTCGGGTTCTCTATACCGAATCTTGTAGTTAATACTTCTGAGATCTCTTTGATAGTTCTACCTCTAGATCCAATTACTCTACCAGGATGCATAGCATAGATTGTTACTCTGGTTCCAATAGGTGTAAATACCATATCTACTCCACCGAATCCTGCATCTTTTAACTTCTCAGCTAGATACTCTTCGACTTCCGTCTTCTTCCTTCTCTTCTCAAGCAGTTGCTTAATAGTTGACATATCTATTCTTTCACCTCTCCTATCACTTCTATATGGGTGAGGGTTTTATCGTATGGTGTTGCTCTACCGAATGCTCTCTCAATAAATTTCCTCATAACTCTTCCTTTATGAGCTACTGCATATCTTATTATTACTTGTTCTGGGTCGAGACCTTTAAATTCAGCGTTTGCTTCAAGACTCTCAAGTAGTTTCAACATCATCCTCGCAATCTTCACTGGATGCCCTCCGGGACCTTTAGTCTGACCATGGTGTGCTCTATCCTTCCTATACCTTCTATAGGGGATCATCTTCTTCATAGCTATGACTTCTTCCATAAGCTTCTTAGCTTCAGGGATCTTTAACCCAATAATCGCCCTACAAACCTCTCTAGAAAATTTAGGAGAGATGTCCACCTCTCTAAGGCCTGCTTTAACTGTCTTAGCTGGATCCAATTCTTTCGCTGAGTAACCCCAATTGGGCATCATCCATCCGCCTACCATTTTCTCATTATCTACGCTGGAAAGGATGTAAGCACTATTTTAGGATTAGATGTCAGGCTTAGGGATAAGCAATTCCTCTATTTGATTATCTTCGCGGTTTCTAGATACCATAGGTATAAGTCTAGTTCTCCAAGCTTCATATTCAATCCTCGAGACACTTGCTCCAGTATTTTTTCAATTTCTAGGTATCTCTTTTTTGTTAGTGTTCTAGGTTTCTCTATTATCTTATGTTTTTCTAGGATATCCATGATATGGTGATCGATTATCGCTAAGTCTAGGCATCCTATGTTTCTGAGGAAGTGGCTTGCTTCTTTGTATCCTACACCATCAATATTTTCCACTAGCCATTCTCTAATCCGCTTATAGTCTCTTACTATTTCTAGGGTATTCTTCAGTTGGTTTATCTTTTCCCTAGCTTTAACAATATATTTTGCTCTAGCTTCAGGATATCTATGTCCAAGCTTCCTCAGTTCCTCAGCAAGCTCTTTCTCTGATAATTTCAAGAATCCATCATCAATCTTCTCTTGTATATGGAGGCTCTTCTCTGCATTATAGCCTGCTGCTAAGATGCAGAAGCATAGTTCTTTAAAGACCCTATTGATGTCTTTGCTCCCAGTTTCGATGAAGCTTCTTATTTTCTCATCTATGATATCCTTCACTTGGGTTTTTGTCAGCTGTTTAACTTGGTTTATTAACTGTTCTAAAGTCATCGGGAAACTGATATATCGAAAATAATAAAAACATTATTGGGATTTAGGCTTATTATTCTTCTAGTATTCCTTTGACAAGGTATAGGTAGAGTAGTGCTATGAAAATCATTGTGAAGAATATTATGATCGCTATAACTGAGAGTATTAGGGTGGGCTCTATTATTAGTAGTTTATTGATGAATGTTTCCATTGGTATACCTGTCTCACCTAATATGACCATGTAGGGGAGCCTACCAATATCATGGGTTATCTCTCCAAGTATTAATGAAGCTACTGCTGTGGGTGCTAGTAGGTAAGCTATCCATTTCCTAGATGGTTGGTAGTAGTAGATTATTCCAAGCGTTAGAATTGCTATTGCAAGTAGCACCATTCCTAGAAAAGTGTATGAAACATTTGTCGATGAATGACCAGTAGGTAGGAAGGATATATTTATGCTATATAATAGGTATGCGGAATGGAAGCTTAATGTACTCCAGAACCAGAATCCAGTTAATCCTTGAGGTATAATCATTAATCCTCCTAGTAGTCTCTTTTCTCTCTTTTTCTTAATCCATTGTATGCTAGTGCTCCAGCTATCCAGAACACGCCCACGATGGTCGTTGCAAGAAGCTGGTGTATTATACTGTAGTATTTCGCGTAACTTTTTTCCACCCTGTTTCCTAGTATATTTATGGTTGATCTGGTTGAGGCTTTAAGGAGGGAGAAGGATGCCCGTGTTAGGGAG
>Ga0080004_1100741_pt1 | contig 30034 bp, 22 predicted proteins | sample WasSprMetagenome_FD_69207 | JGI IMG/M metagenome (GOLD analysis project Ga0080004, IMG submission 69207) | Sulfidic aquatic microbial communities from Washburn Spring, Yellowstone National Park, USA - WS (SPADES assembly) (version 2) | ecosystem: Environmental > Aquatic > Thermal springs > Hot... | reverse complement strand
GCATCAAAACTTCCTACAAAGCCATACAAGTAGTAACTGAAGTATGTAGTTGTACCAATGTTAACTTTTATCCAAGGTTGAATCTCAACATAACTATAGTGAGAATCACCATTTTCTGGTGTGTTCATCCAAAGATGAGTTAAGAAAGGTATATTTTTATCGTATGCCATAATTAAACCAACTTTTTCTTGTTCGTCGTATGCAGCAACCCAGTTTTCACTAAGATTAAATCTTTTGCCATAAAGCCTATTTTTGTACCTTTCTTTAACTATTCCATCTTTCGTTGGAAAATAAAAAACATGGTTTGCATCTACGTTGTTACCTATATGAATCAGGGGATTTACGCCAATGACGTTCAACTCGGGATTTATAAAATCAGCTTCATATCGAACTTCTAGAAGAGAAGAACCTCCAAACAATGTAAAAGTTTTCTTTAAGATGTTTTTGTTCATGTTAGCTTCTACTAAAACAGAGGCTGAGCTACCTTCTCTCTTTAAGATTTGAATCTTGAACTTTTCGTGGCCTTCAACTGTAGGTTGCTGTATGAATTCCTCGAGACCTCCAAAGGGATAGAACCTCCTTTTTCTACCAGGGACTCTCCAGTCTTCTGGTTTCTTTGGAAAGAGCTTAAAGAGGAGTTCTGCTTCTACTCCCTTAAGAGTATACTCAAGTAATCTTCCACCTGGAGAAATAACTTTAGCTCTAGCAAACTCGTTTTCGAGAATTGCTTCTTCAAGGCCATCTTTGTCAAAATCATCAGAATAAGCAAACGCTTTGCCATTAAAACTCTGTACTAAGACTTTGCACGTTGCTTTGTGTGAAAGGCACGAAAAATCTAGGCTATACTCTCCTGAACTTAGACTAATTGGAATTATGATCTTACATTTTTCATAAGGAACAACCTGAACCTGCTTCGTTTCTCTTGCAACTTCTTTATCGTGTGAAATGACTTTCAAGGCAAGATCAATTTGAGTATTTCCAGAACTGTTCCAAATTGTAACAGGTACTTCTAGATTTTGAGTGTCTGAAACTAGAAAGGGAAGCGTGGAAATGAAAGGAGGAACCTCAATATAGCATAAGTCGTTACGCGTATAACCATTTGAGGAAAAACTAACTAGAATTAAACCATAAGAGCCACTTATGCTATAATTAACCTTAACAGCTAGAGATACTTCCTTAACTTCATGCTCTTTAATGGAAACGATTAATTTACCTTGAGATACTGTTATACCAGAAGTTGATCTTACTTCAAGTTCTCCCTCTATAGGGGTTTCACTTTTGTTTTCTATTAAAATCTTTAACTTACTACCTTCTAGCGTCGCAAGTAACGAGAAATCATTTCCGAAAATACGACGAAGATAAACTTTATCCATAATGAGCATCCGTACTATGTTTACTAAAGACGAAGACCCAACAATTTTACCGTCTTCGAACACTCCAACAGCTTTGTTTGTAAGAATCGCTTTTTTGACTTTATCTTTAAGCGAAAGCGAGTTGTCTTTGTCTACAAACAACCACATTAAAGGAGGCAATTCTCCCCATTCGATATGGTAAGGTAGAACTAGGAAGGGCATCTTCATTTCTTCTATATATTCACTATTACCCTCGTGAAAGGCATAACCATCTAAGCTATTCTTTAAATCATCTACATCTGAATCTAGAAGGTTTCCAAATACTCCAAACAATATGCCTCCCTTTTTGTTTTTCATTCTGCATGCTTCTATAATATCAGAAGATTGAGGATCAGGATAACCATCCCAGTCCAGCATAAGAGCTTTACCATCGCCTGAAAATTGTCCAGAAAGAACTGCGAAATCTAAGCCAACTTCTTTAATTTTTGGTAATAGTTCGTTTACTGCTAAGTCTTCATTAGGACCAACAAAGAAAGCCCACCTACAACCTAACCTTAACGCATTAGACATAAGTTTTGCGGGGTGTCTTGGCAATGGAGTGACCATGTACCTACCGCTTGTGCACATAGACCAACCTTTTAGAATTTCATGATTTGTTAGAATGCTTTTACTTTCCTCCATAACGTTAAATAACTTCTGAGATTGTTCAATAGTTTTTGCAACTACAAAAAAGATTTTATTAGAAGTACTATCTTCGAGTTGGAACAGAAATATTTCTTTTTCAGAATGTTCTTTTGGTACATATTTTTCTTTAAGTTTCTGGAAAACATGTGACTTATTGTCAAGGAGAACAACAAGGTTAAATTGAGATGTAACTTTTTGTAGTTCTTCTTCTGTTGGGCTTAAAATAACTTTGAAATCTCTTAGTTTTATGAAATTTTCTAAGAAGCCTTCGCTCATCCAAAAGCTTCCGAAACCATTTAAACAGGAGATATTGTTCTCGATAATCTTTATTTTTGTATACAAGTCCTCAAAACAGAAATCTACTCCAAGATAAGAACAAACAGTCCACGACTTACTTATCCACTCACGTGAGTATCCTTTAAATTCATCCTCAAATTCAGATAAGTCTCTCAGAATGTTATCCTCTCTTGAAGAATTCATTTTGTTCAAATTTTTAGTTGAAGTATCATAAAGCTTTACCTAGCCATTTAACAACTTGTTTCCAGAAAGTTTCGTAGTACTTCCACTTCATGAAGTTAATACCCCAGTGAGGTGCTGGGTCTGAAGCAAAGACAAAGCTTCGACCATCGCCAAACCTTTGAACTGCTATTAACACGTCTTTATCTCCAACTGTTGCAAGTAGCTCGGCACCTTCCTTCAAAAAGACTTTATTGTAACCTAATAGAGGAGGCACACTTTTCCAGTCTATGTTTTTCATGATAGGATGGTCTTCTTTTAAAACTCTTATACTGGCACCTTCTGGCGTCTCTACTCTGTCATCTCTGTCGAGCATCTTAACTGGTAACGCTTCTTCAACGGGAGTACCTTGCCACAACGCATGTCCATATTTTCCAGCAAAACTTTGCCAGCCTCCGAGCATTGCTAGTCCTTTACCTTTCTTAACGAATTCTCTTATGTTTTTAACTCTGTTTGGCATTGTTATAAATTCTCCATACTTGCTCGTCGTATAAAACTCAGGATAGTATATTAGCGTGTCATATTCTACATCGCTTAAAACTAGCACATCGTATTGTGAAAGTTCTTCTATAGTTTTTGGAAAATTTTTATAAGCTTCCCAAGTTGGCATGTAGGTAACGCTTATTTCTGGATCATTCTTAATTGCGTTTAGTAAAGGTAAAGCGAAGTTCCAGACTTCAAGATTTTTCTGCTCAACCCAGAAAGGTGATCCTACGTAAGTTAGCGCCATCGTACCAGAATCTCCAACGTACAACACTTTTATTTTATTCTCCATTTTTGTGGTTTAAGCTTGAGTTTGGAGTATATAAAGTTTTGAGGTCACTTATTTAAGATTAAGTTCTACAAAAACTAGAGACAAAAAGTAAAAACAGTTTAGATAAAAGGTTCAAAGAAATAAGGGTAGACTTAAAGAGCATCAACGTAAAGTTTGAAGAAAGAAGACGATTGTACGAAGAAGTTTTAGATATAAAAAGATACGTACTAAAAGAAAAAGTGCTAAACTAAAGGAATAACTAAGCAATCATTAAAAACAATACTAATTTAAAAATTTTAAATTTAGTAAAGAACAATACTTAAATATCGCGAATGTTTATGCGAGAAGTACTTTGCTTACTTCGCGAGAAAGGTGTTATAGAGCGATAAAAAGAGAGGAAGTCGACTTAATTCCAATAAATTTATGGATTGATGTTCCAGAACCATTGAATAGCTTGTTAAATTACTTTAGCTTTAAAGATAATGAAGCACTACTTGAACACTTTAAGATTGACTTTAGAGGCTTTCTACCAAGTATATCTTGGCTAGGTATTGGATTGAAAGGAGGTTACAAAGAAGAGACGTATGTGGATTTAAGTGGAAGAAGATTGCATAAGGATATGTTTGGAGTAGTTTCAGCTACTTCGCTTGACGGGTTAACAAGCATGTATGTTGATCATCCACTAAAGCACATAGAAGTAGAAAGCTATCATTTCCCAGAAGTAAAAGAAGAAGACTTTAGTTACGTTGAAAAGTTCAGAAAAAAGTACGAAAACTACTGCGTAATAGGAGGAACTTTACAATCCTTCGAAGAAGCATGTGCTTTGTTTGGCTACAATGAAATATTTAGACTAATGGTTCTAGAGCCTAGAAAAGTTGAGTTTATTTTAGACAAGCTTTTTGAAATAACTTACAAACAAGCAAAGCTTCTAGTTGAAGCTGGTGTAGATCAAGTTTACAACGGAGATGACGCTGGAGCGCAAACAACTATGCTTATTTCTCCTAAGCAGTGGAGAAGGTTTCTAAAACCAAGGTATGAAAAACTTGCTAAGATAATACATAAAGGAGGAGCTTTCTTCCACTTTCATAGCGATGGGTGGATTGAGCCAATAATTCCTGATTTAATTGAAGTAGGTGTAGACGTTCTTGAACCAATTCAGCCTGAAGCTATGAATATAAAAACGTTAAAAGAAAAATTTGGAGATAGGATAAGTTTTGAAGGAGGAATAAGTGTACAAAGGCTTCCATTTAAGAGTAAAGAAGAAGTTGAAAAAGAAGTAAGGGAAGCCTTAGAAACGCTTGGACCAACAGGTTATGTTTTGAGGCCGAGCCATACAATTCTTAGAGGTACGCCAATTGAAAACATTGTTACATTATACGATGCTGCAAATAAGTTTAGAAAAAGAATCTAACTCTTTGTTTCTTAAGTACCTTCGCACGTGAACTTCTAAAAAGAATAATTTAACATAAGAATTATAAACTCGTACTGTGCTACAACATCAAGGAAAAATGAACTCAAGAGAAAGAGTATACGCAACATTAAATGGAGAAAGAGTAGACAGACCAGCTTACGTAGACTTCCCTTGGCCGGAGACTGTTGACAGATGGAAAAAGGAAGGCATGCCTGATAATGTTTACCTAGAGGATTATTTTGGAATGGATATTTTCTTGTTTGGATGCGATGTTTCACCAAAGTATGAAGGAATTCTGATAGAAAGAAACGAAAGATTTGACATTATAAGAGATTCGTTTGGAGTAAAGATGAAAGTTTGGAGAGGAAGAAGTGGAACTCCACATCCGATAGAGGGGGTAGTTAGTAACGTTGAAGAATTTAAAGAAAGAATAGAACCTCTTCTCGACCCAGAATTACCAATTAGGATTACAAGCAGTAAGTATCCATTTAAGTACGAAATTGAGAAAGCAATAAAAGGCTATCAGGAAAAATTTTTTGTATTTGGATCTTTGCTAGGTCCTTTTGAATATGCTAGACATATTCTTGGAGAAAGTGTCGATAAAATACTAGTTTATATGTATAAAGATCCAAAACTTATAGAGTACATTTTTGAGAAACTTGGAGACTTCCTTGGAAAAATGGCAACAGCATTAGTAAACTTTGGAATAGATGGAATATGGGTCTGGGATGATATTGCATACAAAAATGGTCCATTCTTTTCTCCATTATCTTATGAACGCTACGTTTTTAAAGCTCATAAGAAAATCACATCAAGCGCAAGACCAAAATTAAATGTTGTTTTGCACACAGATGGTAACGTTACAAGACTGCTACCAAAGATAATAGAAGCAGGCTTTACTGTTCTTCAACCATTAGAAGCAAAAGCAGGAATGAACGTTGTTGAACTGAATAAGCTATACGGAGACAAGCTCGCATTTATCGGAAACATTGACGCAAGAGTCTTATCTAAAAGTAAAGAAGAAATAAAGAAAGAATTTTACGAAAAAGTTAGAGTAATACGAGAGGGAGGAAGGTACATAGTTAGTACTGACCATTCTGTTCCCCCAGACGTTAGCCTCGAAAACTACAAGTTTTTTATAAACCTAGTAAAGGAATTTAAGATCCAGTAATCTAAAACCTTTTGAGTAGCCTAGAAGACAGTTGAGTATTCTTGTAAAATGCGTTTTCCTTCGTATACGTCTGCGCTTTCAGGCGTAACCTTACTTACTATAACTCCTTTTAAGCGTAGATTATAAGATTTAAACTGCAATCGCCTTTACATATGGAACAATTCTTTTTCTAGAAAAGATTTTTTTACTTGAGAACAATAAGTAAAGCTGGCCATGTTTATCCTTGAACATTATTGCGAGGTGATAGTACTGCAATGAGCATAGACCTTTAAACCTTAAGTTGACAGTCTCCTTCCACTAGTAGGAAAAATTTATATAGTGAGAAAAAGACTGCATTATGAGATGGAGTTTACAGTAATCATAGAGAAAGATGAAGATGGCTATTACGTAGCAGAAGTTCCAGACCTGAAAGGCTGTTATACTCAGGGAAAGACATTGGAAGAAGTCATGAAGAACATTAGAGAAGTTATAGAACTTTGTTTAGAGGCTGAAAAAGAAAAAGAATTTCCAAAGAAAGAGCTAATAGGAGTTCAAAAGATAGAGATTTAATTAAACTCATCTAGACTAAATTAAGGGTTTCTGAGATGGTTTTATGAAGCTTGTTTTGGTTTCTGGAGAAGAACTGGTGAAAATTCTTTATAGAAAAGGAAGCCATGTTCAACTGGAAGACAACAAAGGGAGAAGAGTAACAGCGCCCATACATCCAGGAAGAGTTATCAGAAGAGGTTTGTTGAGAAAGATATTAAGAGATGCAGAAATTTCTGTTGAAGAATACGAAAAACTTAGACAAGAAATATGAAAAACAACCCCCTAAGAAAAACTTATTAAAAAGTTAATATCAAATTGAAGATTCTTAATTGTACTTGATAGTTTTAAAGTGCTGAAGAAGTATGGTTATTTCAAGAGAAGAATTTCTTTAAGCAACTTCAAATGCGTCAAAGAACTTTGTAGTTACATCAACACTAACTTTATCTAAAGTTAGTTCTCAACACGACACTAACAAAATCTTAGGAGACAGGTTGAGTATTCTTGTAAAATGCGTTTTCCTTCGTATATGTCTATTATCTCAGGTATGACCTTGCTTACTAGTTCTTCTGAAGGATTTCCAAGCTTTATTCCGTTACAATCTAAGTCGAGGTATATGTAGTAAATTTTATCTTTGTACCTAAACTCTGAGTCATGTTCGTTATCAAACTTAGGATAAGAATAAACTCTAAATGGAAACAGTTTGCAAACTAGTGGTTTGTCTTCTTGAATTTTGCATACATACTTACCTTCCTTTATTCTTAAAAATACACATGAACCATCTTTCTTATGTCTCAAAATGAATAAGTTTTGATCTTGAACAACGTAAACTTCGCCGTACTTAGAAACAATCCTAGCATAGTCTTCGAAGTTAAGCGGTACTCTTGAGTTGTAACAACACTTACCACACATTTTGCACTTCCAGCTTTCAACCTTTGACCAAGGAATCAGTTTCTGGCTCATAGCGTTTAACTCACCCCTAAGGCTTAGCCTAGAATTCATTAGCTTGAAGCTATGTAAAATGGAGATAACTTTATCCCTTAACATAGAGACGTACTGCGATACTTTCGTTTTAATCTGCCTCCAGGCCTTGGCTCAAACTCATCGGCCGACAAGCTCGTTGAGCGGGAGTCTGGAGGCTAAATATAAAGATAGAAAAGAATTTATTTATATTTTTTGCTGTCATTTTGCTAGAAAATTACGAAAAATATTGTAAAAAATGCGAAAAATAACGACATAAAACAGCAAAAGATTTATTAAAAGCCAGTTTATCTTCGTACGAAAATGAGAAAAATACCAAGAACCATGTCTACTCAGCACCCAGACAATGCAAACATGCCATTTTGGGCAAAGGATCAAGAAATAATTCAAGGCGACGATGAAATTTACGAAGCTTACTACTCCTTTAAAGAGTTGGGATGTCACGAACAAATGTGGGATTGGGAAGGAAAGGATGTAGACCCAAACGTAGTTAGAAAGCTACTTCAAAAGTTTCCAGATTTCTTTAAAGAAAAAATAATAGGAAAGGATGTTTTTATCACGTACAGACTACCGAATCCAAGTGTTGAAGTTACAGAAAGGAAATGGTTGTTAGAGGTACTTGAGTCAATTCCGAGAAGTTATGACGTTGCTAGTACATTTTATGGAGAAAGTGCAAGCGTTCCAATTTTTGAAGTAATCTTACCTCTCACGAGGTCTCACTACGAGCTAACAAGAATTGTACAAAGCTATAGGAAGCTTATTGTAGATTCTGAAAAGATAAGAATTGATGAAGATGGATGCGAATTAAAGGATTGGGTTGGAGAATTTAAGCCGAAAGAGATAGAAGTCATCCCACTAATTGAAGATAAGGAAAGTATTCTAAGAATAGAGGAAATAGTTGGAGGATACATAAAAACAGTAAAACCAAAGTACTTAAGAGTTTTTATTGCGAGGTCAGATCCTGCATTAAATTATGGCATTGTGCCAGCGGTAATTTTAAGCAAAATTGCGTCGAGAAGACTTAAAATTGTTGAAAAAGAAACAAACATAAGAATATATTCAATAATTGGAACTGGAGTACCACCATTTAGAGGAAACTTAAGACCAGAAAACGTAAACAATTTTTTAAAGGAATATGAAAGCTACTTTACAGTTACAATTCAGTCTGCATTAAAATACGATTATCCTTTTAATGAAGTAAAGGAGGTGATAGCGAAAATAAACAACAAGAAAGATGGCGATGGGTCAACAAACATTTCTAGCGAAGATGAAAAAATTTTACTTAAAGTTATCGAGAAATTTGAAAATGAGTATGAAACAACTATTGAAAATATTGCTAGCCTGATAAACTTTTTAGCAGAGTATGTACCAAACAGAAGAGCAAGAAAGCTTCATATTGGACTTTTTGGATACTCTAGAGAAATAAGAGGAATAAAACTACCAAGAGTAATAAGCTTTGTTTCAGCTCTTTACTCGCTTGGTATTCCTCCAGAAATAATTGGAATTTCAGCTATAGAAAAACTTAGTGAAGAAGAATTAAAAACCTTAGAAAGAGTTTACTTAAACTTAAAGGAAGATCTTGCGTTTGCAGCAGAGTATGTTTGCTATGAGAACATTAATCTTTTAACCTCAGAAAATGAATTCTATGAAAATATTACAAGAAAGTTTAAAGTTGAGGGTGGACTAAAGAGGATAATAGAAGACCTTAACGTCCTAGAAAAAAACTTAGGCATAAAGTTAGGACCAAAAAGCTTACGTAGTAGACTTCACTACAACCTATCCAACAACTTCCTTATTTCTCTGTTAACAGATGAGAAAGAAGCAAGACGATATATAGTTGAAGCGGCTAGAGTAAGAAAATTTTTAGGGTAGTTATCTTACTTCTACTTCCTGCTCTGCGCCAACTAATGTTTTCCATAAGTTTCTGTAAATGCCTTCTTCTTTCAGAAGCTGTTCATGCGTCCCTTGTTGAACTATTTGACCACTTGCCATAACTATTATCCTATCAGATTCTTTAACCGTTGAGAGCCTATGGGCAATGATTATAGTAGTTCTATTCTTTGTTAATTTCTTTAACGCTTCGTGCACAACTTCTTCAGTACTTGGATCAACGCTTGACATTGCCTCGTCTAAAATTACAACGCTTGGGTTTGCAAGAATGGCTCTTGCTATTGTTATTAATTGTTTTTGTCCAGAAGAAATGTCAATTCCACCTTCAGAAATTTGAGTGTTGTAACCATTTGGAAACTTCTCAATCACATTATGCAAACCGATTTCCTTACAAACTCTGATTACCTCCTCGTCTGGTACTTCTGGATTTGCATACTTTAAGTTGTCCATGAGAGTTCCAGAAAAAACAAATGGTTCCTGTGGAACTAAAATTACCTTCTTTCTTAGGCTTTTCTGCTTTATTTTTCTTAAATCAATTCCATCAAGTCTTATTACACCTTCAGTTGGATCATAAAACCTCACTGTTAGTGCAGCAAGAGTACTTTTTCCAGCACCAGTAGCACCAACTATCGCAAGTTTTTCTCCTGGTCTTACGGTAAGGTTGATGTTCTTCAAAACATACACTCCCGGCTCATAAGCAAAGGAAACGTTTTCGTATGAAATTTCTCCCCTTATTTGTTCCGGAAGTTCGATTGCATCTTCAGAATCAACAATTTCTGGCTCAGCTTCAAGTATAGCAAAAATCCTTTCGGCACTAGCAGCTGCTACTTGGAAATTGTTGTAAAGCATTGCAATCTCTCTTATTGGAAAGAAGAATCTAGTAATATACTGGACAAAGGCGAAAACAATGCCAATCTCAGAAGTACCATTTATTACCTTTAAGCCTCCAAAGTATAGAACTAACATCGTCCCAAACGTTTGAACTACGTTTACCACTGGCATAAAGCCAGCGGTTATCCTAGCAGCTTCAATTTCTGAAGAAGCATACTCTTTATTAACTTGTTCGAACTTATTTATTTGTTCTTTCTCTTTGTTAAATGCTTGAATAACTCTTACTCCGGTTAAAGACTGTTCAACATTAGAAGTTAGTGCAGAAATTTTTCTTCTCGTTTTCCTGAAAGCTTCCCTTGCCTTCGTACCATAGTAATAGGTTACAATTGCAAGTACAGGAAGAATTATGAAAGAAATTAGAGCTAGCTGGTAATCTAAATAGATCATAAAGGCAGCTATTGCAACGATAGTTACTAAATCGCTAATAGCGGTTACTAACCCAGTAGCTAAGACATTGTTAACAACATCAACATCACTTAACACTCTTGAAATTAGCCATCCTATCTGATGATTAACAAAGAACCTCATGGAAAGAGAATGTAGTTTATTGAAAAGCATTTTTCTAAGGTTATATATAAAATCATTCCCAAGATTTGTTATAATGTAGGTTCTATATGAAGTTATAAGCCAATCCAGTATGGAGACAAAAATAAAAAGTAAAACCATCTGAAAAAGACCATTAATGTCTGCTTTTGGTAAATAAATGTCTATGATTTGAGAAGTGATGTAAGGGCCTAAGATTGAAGTTACACTTCCTGCTAGCAAGAGTACGAAAATAAGAAAAAGCTTTTTCTTGAATGGAGAAAGCAACCTAACTATTCTAGCTAGCAACTCCTTATCTGAAAGTTTTCTCTCAAGTTCTTCATCTGTTCCCATTCTTGCCATCCAAAGACCCATTTCTAATTCACCTCTTTAGAGAAAACTAACTCTTCCATTTGTTTAGAAAACAAAGATCTAAACAATTCGCTTTTTTCGTACAGCTCGTTGAACTTTCCTATAGCCTCAACCCTGCCTTCGTTCATCAGAATAATTTTGTCTGCCTTCTGAACAGTTGAAAGCCTGCTCGTTATAATAACTGCAGTTCTACCTTCAAGTAATTTATCTAGAGCTTTCTGTATAGCACTTTCTGTCTCAACGTCTACGCTACTTGTTGAGTCATCAAGCAAAACAATTCTTGGATTAACTAGTAAAGCCCTTGCTATAGCAATCCTTTGCCTCTGCCCTCCAGACAAAGTTACTCCTCTTTCGCCAACTAATGTTTCATACCCATTTGGAAACTTCTCAATAGTGTCATGAATTTGAGCTGCCTTTGCTGCAGCTATTATTTCTTCCATTGAAGCATCTTTTTTACCAAATGCTATATTTTCTCTTATCGTTGTTGGAAAAAGAAAAGTTTCCTGTGGAACTACAGCAACCACTCTCCTTAAGAAAGATAGCTTTAAATCTCTAACATCAACGTCATCGATAAGTACTTTTCCAGATGTAACATCGTAAAATCTTGGTATTAAATTGAGTACCGTAGTTTTACCTGAACCAATTGGTCCAACTACGGCTACTTTTTCCCCAGGATTTATAACAAATGAAACATCTTTTAATGTAGGTTCATCCTTATAACTAAAACTTACGTTTCTAAACTCAACTTTTCCCTTTAAGTTAGGAAGTTCAATTGCATTTGGCTTCTCAGGAATAACAACGTTAGCTTCCATTATGTCTGTAAGCCGTCTCATAGCAACTAAAGCTCTTTTCATGCCTTCATACATAAACCCCAACATTCTAACTGGTCCAACGAACATACCCATGTAGGTAGCAAAAGCAACGACTTCACCTATCATAATCTTCTGATTTATAACCAAGAGCCCACCATACCAAATGAGCAAAGCATAGATTAAAGAGACAATTAATCCAGTGAAAGGCAAGTAAATTGAACGCACTTTAGAAGCTTGATAGTTTGAAAGTAATAAAGAACGATTTACAGCGTCAAAACGATTTATCTCTTGATCTTCAGTTGCCATTGCCTTCACCAGCTTATAGCCTGATAAGCTTTCCTGAAGTGTAGCAGTAAGCTGTCCAACTTTATTTCTTATATCCCAAAAAATAGGAGAAATCTTTCTATTAAACAAAAAAATTACAAGAAGCATAACTGGAAGAGAAGCAAGTGTAACTAGAGTTAGCTCAATGTTTAGAGTAACCATCGTTGCAAGAGCTAACACAAAAGTTAAGATACTAGAAGTGAGGAACCTTAAGTTGAAGTCAAAAAAGCCTCTTATTTCATCAACGTCGCTTGTCATCCTGGAGACTAGCTGACCTACCCTTGACCGATCAAAGAATGCAAAAGACTTTGATTGGATGCTCCTAAATAAGTCAAATCTAAGGTCTTTCGCTAAGTTATTACTAAAGTACCTAGTAGAGTATGAAATTATGAAATCAGAAACAGAGCCAACTATAGTTAGAACAATAAGAGCCACAATGTAAAATGTTAGCTGATTAAAGTTTTTTTCGACCATACCTTTATCTATTATGTTCATGATAACATATGGACCTAAGACAGATGCTTCTGAGGACACTATCGACATGAAAGCGAAGAGCAACAACAACTTCCATTGTCTAGCAATGTATTTCATCAATGTTCTAAACGGGCTAAGGTTTTTGATTAAGGACATCGCCAATATCGTTACCGACATCAGTATTTAAGCATTTCTGTTTCTTATAAGAAGAGGTTCTAAGCTACAATCATAGACTTACTTAATCTTTGAATTCATAAATCTAAAGCTCTCTGGGTTCATTATTTCTTTATTACTTATAAGCACCTATATTTTAAAGATGATCTTAAATTCAATCTTATTTCTATATGAGCCTATCTAATTGAAACTGCTGGCTAGGTTACAGTTTTGAGATTCCAGTCTATGATTTTAAAAGTTTGCTTATCCTTTTAATGGTTTCATTTGGGCATTTAGAGCTTAGCTAAAAGTACAGCTTTTGTCTACGTTAGCCCTTAAATGAGCCTTATTTCTTAAGAAAGAGCTTAAAAGAATAAAGCTTAATTCGAAGTATGCTTAAATTTAAGCAAGAAAAAACCTTTTATTTCCTCCTTGACTTAAGACAGAAAAGCTATGATAACCCTAGAGAAGAAAAGAGAATTATTTCCGTATGAATTGGACCAGCTGTTTGAGGAAGGAAAAAACATAAGCAGTTCTGAAATTGAAGAGTTAAAGAAAAAAGTGAAAGATATAGGCGAAAGGGAAATAGATAAACTGTACGAAGAATTAATTAATAAAGAAATTAGAAAAAACTGGGAATACGTAGAACCTAATGAGCTAAACGAAATAAGAAAACTTTCAAATCCCCCTAAAGAAGAACGACATTTTAGGTTAGAAGAAATAAAAGAAAAGATACGAGGAGCATGGTTTGGAAGAATAGTGGGTAACATGCTTGGAAAGCCTGTCGAAGGATGGAGTAGGGAAGATATTATCGAGTACTTAAAAGCTGCAGACTCTTATCCTTTAGAGGACTACATTCCAGAACTAATTCAAAAAAATGAGAAATTTAAGCTAAGCAATTACATAAAAGAGAGAGGATTAAGAGGAAAAATAAAGTGCGCACTAAGAGATGATGATATAGATTACACTATAATCAACTTAGAGCTTCTAGAAGAGAAGGGCTTTAACTTTACTACTTACGATGTTGCGGAGCAATGGACAAGTAAGATTCCATATGCAATGACATACACTGCTGAAAGAGAAGCTTATAGGAACATAGTAATTGGTCTTAAGCCCCCACAAACTGCAACATTCTGGAACCCATTTCGAGAGTGGATAGGAGCACAAATTAGAGCAGATGCTTTTGGGTATGTTCTTCCTGGAAAACCATGGGAAGCTGCAGAACTTGCTTATCGTGACGCTACACTTTCTCATGTTAAGAATGGAGTGTATGGAGAAATGTTTATCGCAGCTACAATTTCAACAAGTTTCTTTTTAGAAAATGTATTAGAAGCTATAGAAGTTGGACTGTCTTGCATTCCAAGAACAAGCAGACTGTACGAAGCAATAGAAAGTTGTATATCAACTTGGAAGAAGGGAAGTGACTTTGAAGAAGCATACAATAAGCTAATGAATAAATATGGAAAGCTCAATCCAGTACACACTATAAACAATGCAGTTATTGTAGTACTTTCGTTACTTTATGGAGAACTAAACTTTTCTAAGAGTATTGGCCTTGCTGTGACTGCAGGCCTTGATACTGATTGCAACGGCGCTACAGTTGGCTCTATAGTTGGAGCACTCATGGGAGAAGAGAAGATCGAAAATAAATGGAAAGAGCCATTAAACGATGTTGTAGAAGCTGGCCTTTCAGGACACAAGGATTTAAGAATTTCAGAACTTTCTGAGAGAACACTAAAACTTATTGAAAGCTATAAGAACAGAGGTTAGCTTTAAAGAGGAAGACTAACTGTTCTGCTATCAAAGTTTGAAGAAATATAAGTTGCTTGAATTATTTCTGTTGCTTTATAGCCATCTTCAACAGAAGCTAGAGCTTCCGTTTTTCCGTTCACGAAGTTAACGAACCTTTGAACAACATTTTCCCTTTCACGTGGAATATCTGGTACTATCCAGCCACCAAGCTTTTTAGAATAAACTTTAAGGCCAAGTTCAGGAGATGATGACTTGAATATGAACCCAGAAGAACCATAAACTTCAATAGGATTGTACCCATAGCTTTGCGTCCACCCTGCTTCAAGTACACCTAGTGCACCACTAGAAAACTTTACAATTGAAACTCCATGGTCATCTATTTCGTATCTCTTAGTTAGATTGATAACTAAGCCATGAACCTTTTCAACTTCACCCATTAGCCATCTCATCAAGTCAGCTCCATGAACTCCAAGATCAAAGAATCCACCGCCTCCTGCCTTTGTTAAATCTATGAACCAACTATTTCTTTCAAACCATCCATCTATAGCTGCAGAATGTGCAACCCTAACCTTCAATTCCAAAATGTCGCCTATTACACCTTGAGAAATTAGCTTCTTTATTAACATGTTTCCAGGATCAAGCCTTGAAGGAAAACTCATCATAAACTTTGGAGCGCTAGAGTTTACTAGTTCAATTATTTTCTTACCCTCCGCAACATTAGTGCACATAGGCTTTTCACAAAGGATGTGCTTGTTATGCTCAAGCGCAACTTTTATGTGCTGATAGTGTTCAGAGGTTGGCGAAGTTATTATTACAGCTTCAACTTCTGTGGAAGACAAAAGATCTTCGAGCTTATCGTAGTAACGAACGTTGTACTTCTTAGAGAAAGAGTCGCCTCGCTCTTTGTCATCATCCCAAACTCCAACAATTTGATTACTGGACTCTAGTATTTGTGAAGCGTAGTTATAAGCGTGCATATGTGCCAAGCTAATGATTCCAAATTTCATGCTATAGATAAAAACATGGGAAAATATTAACTTTTCTTTGTTATGAGTTCTTTATAAGTTAAGCTCCTGAAAACAATACCCACTTATGTTTCTGGATTAAGTTCAATTCTTTCATCTCAATTAAGAAATCGAAGTGAGTAAAGCTGAATACGCTACAGCTTAAAAATTTCTTTACTACAAAAAGAATTTATAAGCATTAATGTTACCATTTGTACTTCTCTTTCTATTGCGTTAAGGAACCAATCTTCAATCATTATGTTCTAAGGAAGTTCTGTAAGCTTTCCTTACAACAGAGCACTGATGATTTCCACGACTAAAGCCGGTATATTCTTACTCTGAGTAATAGTTTATTGCTCAATTGTTCATTGGTTGATTCATCGTCCTTCCTGTAAGCTATACTTCTTCATCTACTAACATTTTACAGAACTATTAATTGAATTCTAAATCTAAGTTGCAAAAGAGCACAAGAACTCTATTCTTGTTCGAACAGAAGACTAAATTACGAAAAATTTTAGATGTCAAACGTAACTGGAATGTTAGTCTTAAAACCAGCGAATTTTTCAATTAAGCTGGCTACTTCTTCTGTAGATAATAGAGAATCCTTTTTTGAAATTTCTTCTGAACCTCTTTCTTTTAAAGACAGAGCTGTTAATAAAAGAGGAGCTGAGCTGATAAGTGAGCCAATAAAACCTAGTATAATTCCTAAGATTGCATTACTAACTAAGATCGAACTTATCATCATGCCTCCTAAGCTTGAAGCAGTTACTATAGCAACAGAAGAAACCAACAAGAAAGTCTTTGCTTCTCTGCTTAGAGGATACTCAACAAACATTACTCTTCCATTTGTTCCATCTATTAACCCTTTGTAAGATTCATTTTTGTAGTTGTAGTAAAACTCCCAAATAGGGTAATGAACTAAGCCAACGTAATTTACATCAACTTTGCTTATCCGCGAATAGCCTTTACAACTTTCATTGGCTTCTCTTAAAACTAATGAGTTAGCTATACTTTGAGACAAGTTTTTTGCAGATTCGCTTGAAATACTTGGGGGATAATACTTTCCTCTTTCAAGTACAGAAGGTTTAAAGAAAATTCTTCCTCTAACAGAAAACTTATGAGATCTTAAGAGAGAATCGAACCAAAAACCATTATAGGCAGGAATTGCAAGGTCTAGAACCTTATGGTAAGTTGCAGTACCTTTTCCTGACTGACAAGTCGCTTCAGCTTCTGTATGAAAGACATGCAATGGTATATATTGAAGAGTTATATTTGTTATGTTTGAAGATTCGTAAAAGTCATGGGGAACACCATACCTTCTTAGTATAAAGCTTTTTAGTTTTAGCCAAGCTGAATTTTGGTTAAAGTAAACCGGAAAGAAGTAGTGGACCCACTCTTGAAGAGTTTGTAAGTTAAAAGTATAGCCACAGTAAGGACAGGTTGTGAATGATACATTTTCTATAACTTCAAAGGAGGCCCCACAATTTGGGCACTTTACTTGCTTCAACTAATGCCACCTTTCAACTCTAACGTCGCTTATTGCAGTACTTGAAAGCGAATATGCAATAATAAAGCAAACAAGACCAACCACGACAAAAAAGAGACTGCTGTTAGAGTTGCCAAAACTACCAATGTTTCTTAGCCATAAAGAAATTACGCCTACTCCAACAAGTACTGCGACCAAAGAACCAACTAAGTTTAAAATTCTCTGGCGAAAGAAAACTGGTTCTGTAGTTTTTAAAAAGACTAAATCATAGCCAGAAATTGCAGTATTGTAGACTCCATTTTTGTACTTGTATGTTACTATCCATAGTGGAACCAACAACAAATTTACTTCTGTTACAGTAGTGTTACAAGAGTAAAAATTGAATTCACTTAAATTATTACTAATCTTTATTTTTTGTCTTGTGAGATCTTCCGCTTTATCTTTGATTTCATCGACTGCCTCAGATTGGCTAATTTCAGCATTCAAGACTTGAAGCTTAATATCATCCCAGTTTGACTCTTCAAGCTTAATGTAGTTTGGAGGTAAACTGCTTACTTTTGAAATTAGTTCGTCTAAACCAAATTCTTCAGCAGTTCTTCTTGCTGGAATAGAAATTAACATTTTATCTGAAAACTTACCCTCTCTTTGGATTCTTTCTACCCTTGTTTGCTTACCAGAGGAAACTGTTCTTACTTCAACTCCGCTCCACGTAGAAAAAACTTCAACCTTAGATAGGAAAATTGGAACATAGATACCGTAAGTATCTACTACTTCTAACTCCTGAACTACTTTACTCATATCGCTATCTTTCTTCATCCTATTCCAGAATGCTTCCAGTATTTTGTCTCTAGGTTTAGAAGGTACAACAAAAATCTGAACTTTAGACTCGTCAACAAACCAATTTGTGTACCCACAATAGGAGCACACAACGAAAATGCTATCTGGAGTGTACTCTATAGGCGCACCGCATCTTCTGCACTTAACTACGGTTTCCTGCATACTTAGTTAAATCACTTTTGTTCTTCTTTTATTTCAGCACCACAAATTGGGCAAAACTTCGCATCTGGAGCTACTAAATGACCATTTGGGCACCATTTTAGTTTAGCACCACACTGAGGACAGAATCTTGCACCCACTGGAACGAAAGAATAACCACAGTAGGGGCACTTTACAAACTGTGGAGCCGTTTGTTGTGTAGCTGGAGGTGGAGGAGGCTGAGTTTGAGCTGCTTGTGTAGGAGGAGGTTGCTGAGAAGGTGGTGGAGGATACATAACTGGAGGAATTATAGCAACGCCAGCACCAACTGCAGCACCTGGACTCTTAGAAAGTTCCTTTGCAACCTGCTTTGCAGTATCCATTTGCATCACATAAGAAGCACTTCCAGTTTGTTTGATCCAGAATATTCTTTGCCTCCAGTCATCTGAAGTGTCAACACCTTCAAATTTAACATCTAACAGGTCAAGGCCTATTCTCTTGAATTCTTCTTGTAGTCTAGCGTTTACTTCAGAGCTCACTCTGTCTAAGTTAGTAAACACATCAACTATACTATACTTTGAAAGTAGCTTTATTAAACCTTCGTTGAAGTATCCTCTTAAGAAGTTGTTCAGAGACTCTGTGTCAAACAAGCTTTGGCCTCCAACGATTTCATTCACAAATAAGTTTGCATCATTTACCTTAAACCAATACGTGCCATGAAACTGAAGGGGAGCCAATTCTGTAGTTTGAGTATTTCCACCAAATTTGCCTTTAAACTGCTTTAACGAAACAAAAATTACAGTAGACCTAAATGGGATTCTATCAAAACCAGCGATTGGGGAAAGCACTTTAGTTATTAATGGTAGGTTTAAGGTTGTTATCGTATGTCTACCAGCACCAAAGATGTCGTAAACCTTTCCATCTCTATAGAAGACAGCAACTTCAAACTCATGAACTATTAGTTGACTACCCCACTCTATTTCTTCAGAAGGATATTTCCAGACAATGTCTTCTGAACTTGGATTTATCCATTCGATAACTTTTGGCATAGCTACTCACCCTTTGAAACGTCGAACATATGATTTCTAGCGTCTATTCCACTGTTTATAGCTTTGATTCTTTCCTTTAGTTCAGTTAACAAGGAAACGTTTTCTTTAATTTTTTTAGCTAGGGAAGCCAATTCTTCACAACTTGAAACAAGTTCGGCATCTAACTTTTTAAGTTGCTCAAGCTCCTTTTCTGTTACTTTTACCCTATCAAAGTAGCCAGAATAGCCTGTAGAAGAAACTCTTATCTTTGTACCTAAAGAGCTTAGATCCTTAGCAGTATTGTTCAACTCAGAAACGTTAACCGGAATTTTTCCATCTAAAGAATCAGACAAATACGACCTTATAGTTTCTTCGGCTTCTTTTATCTTGTTAAACAAGTAGTTTCTTATCAATTTGTCGTCCTCTCTTATGAGTTCTTTTTGTTTATAACCTTTAAAACCTGGAATCATCAACTCAAGCTTCTCTAGGGTCTTTAACTCTTTTGACATTTTGGGTTATATAACTCACACAATCTTTATAAACTTTTTGTTTCTAATTTTTTCTGATGAAAATTATATTGCAAAGAAAAAATCAACAGCTTGTTAAGCTAAAGTATTAAGAGCAAGAAACTAACAAAGTTGATTGCTGAGCCAAAAACGAAGGGTACCCAGTGACCATAGTTCCAAAGAACTCCAGATATAAATGGACCAAGGGATCCAGCAAACGTAGTGAAAGAATCAAGTACTCCTACTGCAGTTGCAAAATTTTCTTCTGATACATCTTGCATTATTAGTCTTCTAGCGGGCATATCCATTGCACCTACAACACCTTGAACTATCATAACTACAACAGCTAAGAGAAAAGAATTTACGAACGGATAGACCCACCAAATTAAGGAAGAAAGAAGGACATGCAATAGAAGAATAATTTTTCCACCAACCTTATCAGAAAGTTTTCCAAAGGGTATTTGAAATACTGCATTTCCAATGCTCCATATTGCAAGCAGGAGTCCAATTGTTGCATCGTCAAAATTTTGGTCTAGACTAGCCACTAATGGAATAAAGGTGTATGAAGTCAAAAATCCTATAGTGTGAAACGATAAGGCTATTGAGAGCTTTCTTACCGAAGAATTTTTTATGAAGAAGTCTAATCCTTTTTTAAAGTCGTCTAAAGTGAAGAGAATAAAATTGTTTTTTGTAGAGCTGTTAGACTTACGAACGACATAAGTTACTATAACCAATGAAAAAAGGGAAAGAACACCACCAACTGCAAACAATGATTTGTAGCCAAAGTTTTGTGCCATGATTCCGGAAAGAGTTTGGCCGATAACTTGAGAAGTCGTGGTAAATGCATAGTACCAACCAAAGGCTAAAGCAACTTTTCCTTTTGAAGAAGCTTTCGACACATAAGAAGAAATAGAGGGTCCATAGATAGCTGTTCCTATCCACAACAGAACAACAAGTATAGAAAAAAGAAGTGGGTTTGAAACTAAGTACATAAGAAAAAGAGAGATGCTACATAAAGAAAAGCTCCAAACAATAGGTAGTCTATAACCAAGCTTGTCAGCTATAACGCCGCTTGGAAGCGTTAACAGAGCAAATGCAAGCCTAGCTACAGTAACGATTAATCCAACCATGAAAGAATTGAACCCCAGTTGACTAAGATAAAGAACTAGTAAAGAAGTAGACAAATTAAAGCCTAGAATGAGTAAACTGACTGAAAAACTTACTAAGACTATGTTTCTAGTTAAGCCTAGGTCTTCGAGATTCAAGCTTGGAGGAACGAGAGGTTTTTTCTCGATATAAAAATATTGTGTTTACTAGCTTAAACCTTTACTCTAAAACTAATTAAAAAAAGGAGTTCGTAAGAGCATCGAAGAAACTATACTTATTATTTGTAAGAAGCAAAGCTATACACGATGTATTCTAAGTTAACTTTGTAACTTAAGATAATAAGCTAAAACTTATAAGTGATTAAGGTAATAAATTAAGTACAATGCAGGAATTAGCAATTCATGGTGGAAAGAAAACTAGAACGAGGCCATTTCCAAACAAAAAGGATGTAGGAATAGAAGAGCTAAAAGAAGTAGCAGAAGTTATATGGTCTGGTCAACTTAATAGAGTTGGAGGAACGAAGGTTTCAAACTTTGAAAAAGAGTTTGCAAAACTATATGGAGTTGAATACGCTGTAGCGTCCACTTCTGGAACTGCTTCGATTCATGTAGCACTTGGAGCATTGAATCTTGATCCTGGTTCTGAAGTAATAACTGGACCAATAAGCGATATGGGTTCAATAATACCAATCTTGTATCAGGGCCTAATTCCTATTTTTGCTGATGTTGATCCTAAAACTTATGCTTTAGATCCTGAAGATGTTGAAAGAAAGATAAGCGAAAAAACGAAAGCCATAATGGCAATTCATTTGTTTGGTCTTGCGGATAAGTTGGATGAATTGAGAAAGATCGCGAAGGAACACAATCTATATCTTATCGAAGACACATCACAAGCACACCTAGCAGAGTACAAGGATAAGCTTGCAGGTACAATTGGGGACATTGGATGCTTTAGTTTGCAGCAGTCGAAGCAGATGACAACAGGTGATGGAGGCATGACTATATTTAAGGACAAAGAACTTTATGAGAGAGGTTCGTTGTTCGCAGATAAAGCCTGGCCAAGGAGTGGAAATTTAGCTGATAGAGGTTACCTTTTTCTAGCAATGAACTATAGAATGACAGAACTTCAGGGAGCAGTAGGATTAGCCCAAGTAAAGAAGATTAGGAACATAGTTGAGAGAAGAAGAAAAGTAGGAGAAAAACTAGTAAAGATGATAAAAGAAGAGGTTGAGGGTGTAATTCCTCCTCATGTACCAAGTTATTGCAAACATTCTTTTTGGCTTTTTCCGATAACGTTGGATGAGGAAAAAATAAAGATAGCTCCAGAAGTTTTCAATGAAGCACTGAATGCAGAAGGCATACCTTCTAGCTTTGGTTATATAAAGAAGCCACTTTACCTTTATCCAGTGCTAAAGGAAAAAATTACTTTTGGAAGGTCTCATTACCCATTTGATTTACCAGAAGCAAGAAAGGTAAAATACAAAGAAGGAGATTGCCCAAATGCAGAGAAATTGTTGAAAAAAGTTATTACAATACCAGTAAACGAGTTTTATGAAGATGAGGATATCGAAGACATAATTAAAGCCTTAAAGAAAGTTTCAAACTACTACATAAAAAATAAGTTAAATAACCTAAGTTAGAAGCTCTTACTTCAGAAAATAACCTAGTCTTTGAAGCTTTCCCTTATCAATTCAATTGATTTCCTTACCCCTAAAAATGGGTCCTCTCTCCCTTCAAATTCTATAGAGATATATCCTTTGTAGTTTGCCTCTTTTAATATTTCGTAAACTTTTTTATAGTCTATGTCTAGAGTATACCAAACACCTCCTCCAAAGTAAGTCTTTGCATGAACTAATACTGAATACTTTGCGATTTTCCTTAAGCTTTCGTATGTATCTTCTATGAAGTTACCAGTATCCATGAGAGCTCTTAAGTACTTTGAATTTAATGAAGTTATTATTTTCACTAGATTCTCTGGACTTCTTGTTAAGCCCCAATGATTTTCAAGAGCTAAAACAATTCCATAGTCTTCAGCAACCTTTAACAGATCTTCAATAGAACTCATAACCCATTCAAACGCATCCTTTTCGGAGTAACCTTCTATTGGTGGCTCAATGCCTTTGTTTTTCATGAACTCATCGAAGCTTTTCATTGTCATCCACCTACCAGAATTTATTCTTATAGCGGGAGCTCCCAAGCGATATGCTAGCTCTAAAGATTTTTTTGTTTTCTCGATTTCTTTTTCTCTAACCTCTTTACTCGGAGAAACAAAGTTTTGATGGGTAGCAACACAATAAATATCTAAGCCAAGTTCCAATGCTTTTGTTTTTATCGAGTTCAGGTAACTTGTGTCTCTTGATTCAAGTTGAACCTCAAGTACTTCGACACCACTCAACTCAAGTTTGTAAGCTTGTTCCATAACGTACTCAATTGGAGTTCTAACTTCAGAGAAATGCCAAAACGAATACGTTGAAGTCCCAACCCTTAAGTTCATTTAAAAGAAGTAAAAGTAGAGCTATATTTAAGTTTTTTGAGTCGCACTACTCGTTGGAAAAACTTATTAATGTACAACATTCTAATAAATAGAAGAAAAATGACAAGGTTTCCCAAGGGATTCATGTGGGGAATCTCGATGGCAGCATTTCAATACGAAATGGGACATTCAAAGGAAGCTGTAGATCCAAATAGCGATTGGTACCTGTGGCTACATAACGAGGAGAACAAGAAAGGAGGAATAGTTAGCGGAGACGTTCCAGAAATGGGACCAGGATACTGGGACCTCTATAAGGTAGACCACGACTGGGCTGAGTGGCTAGGTCTAAATGCTTGGAGGATGAATCCCGAATGGAGTAGGATATTTCCTAAGTCAACAGAAGAAGTTAAAGTTAATGTAGAATCCAAGGAAGGAGACATTATAGATGTAGAAGTCACAGAGAAAGACCTTAAGAAACTTGATGCCATGGCAAATCAAAAGGCAGTAAAGAAATACAAGGAAATTTTTAAAGACATAAACGAAAGGGGAATAAAACTAATAATAAACTTGTACCACTGGCCATTGCCAATATGGATCCACGATCCAATAAAGGTTAGAGAATCAAAACTAAAAGATGGTCCAAAAGGATGGTTAGAAGAAAGAACAGTAGTAGAGTTTGCTAAGTTTGCAGCTTACATTGCATGGAAGTATGAAGACTATGCTTACATGTGGAGTACGATGAATGAACCAAACGTAACGTGGAGCATTGGATACCTTGGAGGTAATTTTCCACCCGGTGTTAACTCAATAGAAGCGGCAACGAAAGTAGCTTACAACATCACTCAAGCTCATGCTAGAGCTTATGACCAGATAAAAAGAGTAATCGGAAAAAAAGCAAAAGTAGGAATAATATACGCAACAACACCTTCTGAACCATTAACTAATTCTGAAAAAGACATTGAAGCAGCAAAGATTTCAGATGAAGTTTCAACAAAATGGTTCTTTAACGCAATAGTAAATGGAGTAATTTCAAAAAACTTTGTTGGAGAAAAAATTAAGAGAGAAGACATGAAAGAAAAGGCAGATTGGATAGGAGTGAACTACTACTCTAGAAGTGTCGTTAGATCAAAACAGGAACCTCCTGGTTACGAAAGTGTTGCCGGCTATGGTTTTAGTTGTAGTAACATGGAAAGATCTAACGCAGGTTTACCGGTTTCAGAATTTGGTTGGGAAATTTATCCAGAAGGAATAAGAAAGGCACTAAAGTTATATAAAGAGTATGAAAAGCCACTTATGATAACTGAGAATGGAGTAGCGGATAAAAAAGATAGACATAGAACATGGTACATTGTTTCTCATCTTTATCAAGTAAGCAAGGCCATAGAAGAAGATGGGCTAAAAGTTATAGGGTACTTACACTGGAGTTTAATAGATAACTTGGAATGGGCTTCAGGATTTAGCAAGAGATTTGGGTTAATATACGTTGACATGGGTACTAAGAAAAGAGTTCCAAGACCTAGTGCATACTTGTATAGAGACATCGTTACCTCGAATGAGATACCAGAGTATCTTTTAGAGTATAGCAAATTTCCAAACGTTATTACTTAACATAGAAAAGGAGTAAACAACAAATTAAAGCTTTTTTATTAGTTTAGATGCCCTAATTTAGGGTTATAGATAATTAAGAAATAAGAACTTAGATTAGATGTCCAAGTAGAGGTAGAACTCGTATGGATGCGGAAGTGATGAAACTTGCTTATATTGAGACACTTCAACTTCGGCTAAAGCATCAATTAAGTCATCAGTAAATATTGGTTTTAAGAAATCTGAATCACTTTTTAATGCTTCAACAGCTTCTCTTAGACTTGTTGGTAGCTCTTTTATTCCAAGCTGTTTCTTTCTTTCTGGAGTTATAGAATAAATGTTTTCATCTACGGGGTCTCCTGGGTCGATCTTCTTCTTTATGCCATCTAATCCTGCAGCTACTATGCTTGCAAAGCAAAGGTAAGGATTACATGAAGGATCTGGAGTTCTAAACTCAACTCTTTTTTTGCCAGCATTCTTTTCTCCTTTTTCGTAGACTGGAATTCGAACATTTGCAGACCTATTACTCTTGCTCCAAGCTATATAAATTGGAGCCTCATAACCAGCTACAAGCCTTCTGTAAGAATTAGTGGTTGGAGCAACTATTGCTGAAAGCGCACGACTGTGATCAAGCAAACCTCCAACAAAGTATCTTCCAAGCTGACTAAGCTCTGCATACTCGTCTGAAGCATCAAAGAAAAGGTTTGAAAGTTGAACTGTTTCCAAATATGGAGTTGGATCTGATAAATCTTTTCCCCACAAACTAACATGTACATGCATACCGCTACCATTGTCGCCATAAATTGGCTTTGGCAAGAAAGTTGCAACCTGATTTCTTCTGTACGCTATATTCTTTGCAACATATTTTAAGGTTACAACGTTGTCAGCCATCTTAGTTAAGGTATCGCGCACCATATCAATTTCACATTGCCCTGCAGTAGCTACTTCATGGTGATGAGCCTCGCAAGGTATGCCAAAATCGTTCTCTAAAGTAATAACAACTTCGTTTCTGTAATCCATTAACGTATCCTGAGGAGGTACTGGAAAGTAACCTTCCTTGAACCTAATTAAGTAACCGCCATCTTCTTTCGACCATGGTGCCTCTTTCGAAGTTATTGAGTAAGATTGCCCCTTAAAAGGAGAAAGAACATCCAAAGAAACCTTATCGAACACGAAGAATTCAACCTCTGGACCCCAATACGAGGTATCAAAACCTAAACTTCTTACATAATCTTCTGCTTTTTGAGCTATATATCTTGGATCTCTTGAAAAGTTTCCTTTCCCAAAGCCCATATCGACGTTACATATTAGTCGAGCAACCTTATAGTTACCATCGTACCATGGAACAATAGAAAAAGTACTTAGATCAGGCATTAAAACCATATCAGACTCATGAATCTCTGTAAAGCCTCTTATTGAAGAGCCATCAAGCTTTGGAATGCCTTCCACTAAGCTTTCTTGTGATAAGTTGGAGGTTGAGATCGTAACATGCTGGAGCCTTCCAGGAAGGTCCGTAAATTGAAGGTCTAAGAACCTAATGTTCTCCTTTTTTATTCTTTCAAGGACTTTGGTGCTTAGTTCCTCACCCTGTAGCATGCCAACAAACAAGCATACCCCTATTTAAATCTTTTGCTTATAAGTACCGTAAATTTGAACTTATTTGCACGATTGTACATAAAAAGACAACTTTTCTTCACATTTTCATAAAGCAATATTCAGGCTTTCCTTTATAGGCGTTAAAACTACGTGAGTGTTTGTCCTTACTACGTTTGGTATAGAAAGTAAAGACTTAGTGAACCTACTTAGTTCCTCTGTTGACCTAAACTTACTTATGACTACAACGTCGTTTTCTCCAGTTATGTCGTAAACGATAAAAGTGTTCGGTATGCTTGCTATTTGGCTCTCAACTTCAAGCAATTTCCCTCCAGAAACTGTTATCTCAGTAACAGCAGTAACTGAATAGCCTAGCTTTCTATAATCTACTTCGATTGTATAGCTCTTTATGACGCCCATTTTCTCAAGCTTCTTTGTTCTTGCTAACACAGTTCCGGCAGAAACCTTAAGCTTCTCGGCTATCTTTCTAAATGAAACTCTTGAGTCCTTCATGTACTCCTTTAGTATTTGAATATCAAGCTCATCTACTTTTTCTTCGCTCACATAATTTTATTTCTTAATAAGACTTAAAAAGCTTTGTTTCAAACCAGAACTGCAACCTAAGGCTTAAGGGTTAACACTAAGTTTGCTTGTTAGCAAAAGTTTTCAGTGAACTGTCCTCTACTTATTACAATCTCTTCATTTGTATTCTTCATGGAATATTCTCAAAAGAATATTCTTATTTTTTTATGATTTATGAGTGCACCATTTCTTGACTCTATCAAGTTGGCTACTGCTTGGCGTTGAAACTTTAGTTCTTTTTAACATTCCCCATACTAAAGTCATGAGATTCTCAAATTCAGAAACTGTTAACCACGACACATTCTTAAAGAGATTAACTTTAAGCTATAGCCCAAACTTTCTAAACACATAGTACTTTGGAAAATCAATGAGAAGTGTAAAGAACATCGAATATCCTAAGATGACCAATATTTCGTATACTGTTAATGGATAGATGAAGATGCCAAAGGCTCCAAGTATCATGAATCCAATTATAGTTGCCGTACTTGTAATAAGCAACTCTCTACCTGGACGTGAAGACCAAAAGTGCCTTCGCTCCCTTATGATTAATACTCTAAACTGACTATTAAATACAAGATTTAGTAGTACTAAACTACGAAGGTGTTCCATATTTAAATGGAAATACTGGACTCCTGTGAATATTACAAGCATACCTTCCAAAACTAAAAATGCAGCGGGAACTAATGATGCGAGTGTAATGTTTTTCACATTCCATTTGTTAGGACTTTTTGTATGCTCAACGTTATCTGTTGCCAGCGACATTGTTACAAAGTCATTTGCGAATACAAGTAAGGACATGCCAAGAAGGGAAAGTACAAGATCGTGTAGCCAGAAAAAGCTTAGAGTCAACACAGAAATAAACTCTATGACCTTTGTAACCTTGTTGATTACCCATGAGAGTGCACGCTGATATGTTTGTCGACTTACTTTAATTAGGTCAACTATTACACCCATTCCAGGCTCAGTTAAGACTACACTTGCAGAAGCTTTAGCTACATCAGTTGAGTTACTCACAGCAATACCCATTTCAGCTTGCTTCAGCGCAGGAGCATCATTAACACCATCGCCAGTCATTCCAACCATATGACCCTTAGACTGAAAAAGTTTAACTATCTTGTATTTGTCCTCAGGATATATCTCAGCAAACCCATCTGCTTCTTCAACTATTTTTTCTTGTTCCGCTTCGCTTAAGCCTTCGAGGTCAGGTAGTCTTACAATTTTATCGCCAATTCCCACCTGACGTGCTATTTCTTTGGCTATAGCAATGTTGTCACCAGTTAACATGACTGGTTTTACTTCGAGCTTTCTTATTTCTTCTATCATACTTTTCGAATCAGGTCTAGGAGGATCGGCCAGCGACAATAGGCCTACAAGTTTAAGATTATCGTTGTTGTTCCCTTCAGACTTAGCAACAGCTATTGCTCTATAGCCTTTACGCGAGAACTCTTCTATCATTTTGTTTGCTGAATCTATAGTTTTTTTATCTACATCTTCACACAACGACATGATAACTTGGGGTGCTCCTTTAACTACCTTAAACTGATCTTTGCTTACTTTGACGATGGCTTCTGTTCTCTTCGTAGAGGGATCGAATGGCTTATAGGAAACTTGTTTGTACTTGCTGAGGTCAACTTTAAGATCTTTAGCATAAGAGATTACCGCGAGGTCTATTAAGTCGAGACTTTCCTCTCTTGATGCTAGAGCCGCAAGAGCTATAACTTCTTCTTTTTTGTATTCATAGAAAGGTACAACATCAACAACAGATAACTTGTTTTGAGTTATCGTGCCAGTTTTATCAAGGCATAGAATGTCTATTGAGGCCGCATCTTCGATTGAATCAAGCCTCGTTACAAGAGCTCCTTTTTTAGCAAGCTCTACAGCTCCAACAGCTTGAATTATAGTTAATACTGCAGGAAGCGCTACTGGGACTGCACCCATAAGAAAAGTCACAATAAAAGTTAATACTGTTAGCAAATCTACATTAATAAGCAAAGCATAAGAAGAAACTAGGAGCGACGCCGCAACACCAAAATACATCATGTACTTAATTACAGCCATCATTATTTCTTCTTGATGCGATTTTGGCTTAGCTATTTTAACTAGTTCAGTTGTTTTACCGAAGTATGTGTTTGCTCCAGTATTAACAACAACACATATTGCTTCGCCGCGCCTCACTATTGAGCCAGAATAAACAACATCAGACTCATGAACGTCAACAGGAAGAGATTCTCCAGTTAATGCAGATTGGTCAACAGAAAGTTCACCACTTATAATCTTAGCATCTGCAGGTACTATGTCTCCAAGTCTAACAGAGATGACGTCACCAGGCACTACTTCTCTAGCCTCTTTTATTGTCCAAGCGCCATCCCTTAGAACCTTTGCTTTTATGGCTAGCTTTTTCTTTAAAAGCTCAACTGCCTTTTGTGAACCACGAGCGTGCCAATGGCCTATAACTGCGTTAATCGTTAGTAGCACGAATATTATAATTCCTTCTATATAGTGTCCCAACAAGAGCGAAAGTACTGCGGCTAGTTCAAGTAACCATGGCATAGGCCCCCAAAAACGAAGTAGAAAGTCAACGACGGGATTTCTCTTTTTCTCTACCACTTCATTATACCCAAACACTTCAAGACGTCTTTTTGCTTCGGATTCAGAAATGCCTTTTTCAGTAGTACATAACAGTTTCATAGTTTCTTCAATTGAAAGATTTTTGAAATCAGACGTGCTTTTTGCCTTCAGCTAGCGCCACCTCCATACGAAGTCTTTAACATTTAACTTTAGCATGCCCGTTTTCTTCCGCTTTATAAAGTTTGTGATTGAAGTTAGGTGCTCTGTTAACTTAAGGTTTTTCTAGGCCAAGGATTACCTTTTTCTTATGCTCAAAGTATTCGAACTAAACTTTAGGAGGCAGAGAACTAACCTTTCCTTAGTTCTCTACGCTCTTTACTTGGTAACCCTTGGCCTAAGTTATAGAAAAGCTTCAAACGCTATTAAAGTTTTCGTTGAAAGAAGTCACGTGACAATTTGGAAATGGGTTCAAAGAGTTCATGGCTTTAGAAAAATATTCAAGGTAAACTGTAGAGTCTCTATTTTCTTGGTGGATGAAACAGCTG
>Ga0080004_1133841_pt1 | contig 30039 bp, 33 predicted proteins | sample WasSprMetagenome_FD_69207 | JGI IMG/M metagenome (GOLD analysis project Ga0080004, IMG submission 69207) | Sulfidic aquatic microbial communities from Washburn Spring, Yellowstone National Park, USA - WS (SPADES assembly) (version 2) | ecosystem: Environmental > Aquatic > Thermal springs > Hot... | reverse complement strand
AAACACAGGAATTTTATTCTTTGCTCCTCTACTGCCTTTCCTTTTTCCTCCAAAATAACTTTCATCCATTTCTACCTATCCTGATAAAAGCTGGTCATCTTTTGAGACAAATTTGTATATACACTGTAAGCCAAATCAAGCTCTTTATGTGCTTTATGAGCCAAATAGTTTTACAGCCAATATGAATTTAGAGAATGGAATTTTTAAATCTTTAAGAATGCTATCTTTTCTAACACTTCATTCTTTTTAGAAGTTTCTTCTGATTTTACCAAAGCTTTTGGCATTACAGAAGAGACAACTATTAAACGTTTTAAGTACGCCTTTTTCTCTTAAAAATTACTCTGCTTTTTCTTCAGATGACGCTATTTGTAATGTTTTACTTCCTATGCAACTTATCATTATAGCATAGGTGGATTATTTTGAGCAATTAACTTTTTTTAAAATTTTGTAGCACAATGTGAGGCTACTTGCAAAAATCCAAACTGTCATTCTTCAGCCGGCGAATAATCTCGTACATTTCTTTTCAAGTCAAAAATCAAAAAAGGACCCTTCGGACTAAAGTCCTCAGGATTACACGGAAAGATAGGCTAACAAAAATTTTGGAACACTCTCACTTTCAATTCATTATCTAACTTTCAATCTTTATATATTTCTAATTTAATTAAATTTTGGCTTTTATCTAACACAGGATTTACATTGTAATTTGGTAGAGTTTTTATTTCTATCTCAATTTCACCTTCTTGATTTTCATATAAAGATAAACTTCCGATTTTTCTTCCGTTAACTTCTATATTTCTGCTTACTTTTATGACTTCTATATCTCTATTTCTATTGGAAATAACTAATTTTAAGCTTTTAATTCCATTTCCTTCTCTCAATGTTTCAACGTCCTCAAGCTTTCCAATGTTTTTTGGTATAAAAAGATTTAAAATTTTGACCGGTTCTTTAGCTCTAACTGTTTTATCCGGAATAATTTTCTCTTTTGTTTCTGGTTTTTTTACTATCTCCGGTGATTTTTCTTCTTTTGGAGTTTTTTGTGATAGTTCTTTTGGCTCTTCACTATAAGATATTTTTTCAAATCCTTCAATTGTGGGTGTAATTTTAATTTGTTCATTTTTTGTATAGATCAGCTTTACTATCGCTATACCTTTAGAAAATTGCTGAGGATATACAATATCCGGTATTAGTCTTCCTGAACCATTATGAGTCAATTTTATAGGTTTTCCTATCTTATCATAGACTTTTATTAACAAACCGTTTTGGTCATAAACGCTAAGTTTTACTTCAAACTCTTCACCGGCTCTTGTTTTCTCCGGCATTGAAATTTTTATATCTTTTGGAATTTGTCTAACAAAAGCTAAAGTTTTCGACCCAAGTAAAGACTTATTTTCATCGAAAACCTCTATTTTTATATCATGTAACTCAGAAGGAATAAATTTTATTGTTTTTCTTCCGTTTTCAAGCTCCTTATTTCTTACGATGGTTTTAAAACTCCCATTAGTTTGAATTATTAGAGATTGCTCACCATAAGAGGTATCATTAACCAAATTTCCAAATTTATCATATGCAACGATAGAAAATTCTTTTTCATACTCAGGTATAAATTCAGGAGAAGTTGTGATTTCGACTTTAGAAATTTTATTGTTTAAAACATAAATGTCAAAATCATTTAGAAAACCGGATGTGTAAGAGTCTTTTATCTTAAATAGCTCATTTTCTAAGTAAATTTTAAAATTGTATTTTCCGGCTGTTTCAGAATAGAACTTTAAACTTCCAACCCCGCTTGAGAAAGTAATAACTTCATCTTTATTATTGATTTTTAATATAGCTTTTCCTGAGAAATCTGCAACATCATTATCAAAAGGGTCTTTAGCAGTAATAGTGATAGTGGTCTCTTCTCCGGCTCTAACAGTTTTCTTATAGTTTACTTGAAAATAAGATATATTACCTGATTCAACTTTTATCTGTGCTAATGCATACGTTGAATAAAAGACAAATATTAACGATAATAACAATTTAATACGATTGAACAACATGATATTTCCCTCCTAAAATATAAAAGATGGTTCGAGTACAGTAATATTCTATCACAATTAAATGATTAAAAAAATCGGTACATGCCTTGGGTGAAAAATTAGTGGTTTTTATGAAATTTAAAAAGGAGATTCTTCGTACTTACGCCCTCAGGACGAGTCAAAGGTTGGTTGATAAATTTCAGAGAAAGGGAAGCCTTCTTTGTCATTATGCAGCCGACAAAGAATCTCATACTTCTATTACTTCTATTGAATTTATCACTCGACGTATGATTAAATGATTGAAGTATTTGTTTATTGGTAAATAGGCAAAAATTAAAACGTTTGTTATACATGAAGGGGTTCCAAAATTTTTTAAGCTGCCTTTCCGTGCCATCCTGACGAAGAAGTCTTAATATTTCATCTTTTAACTTTTTGATTAATAAAAAGAAAAATAGTAGATTCATAACTTCTCTCAGTATGACGATGTGGATTTTTGGAACAGTCTCGTTATACATTTATATTTATCTTATTTGCTCTTTAATTAACTCTTTTGTAAAAGTATAACCTATTTCTATAGCCTCTTTTGCTTTCCAAGTAGCAAACAATGGAATATTTACAAGTTCTATTGGCTGGATAACCAGATCGCAAAGCTTTTTGCTTGCTTCAGTGTTAGACCTAATGGCAAGATAAAAACTTCTTATGCCTATTGAGATTATATTATTAAAATCTTTCTCTTCTTCTAAGAATGGATTTACCTCCACACCTATTGCAAAATCTACCTTATCTCTTAAAGATTCTACCGGAAGGTTATTCATAACACCCCCGTCAACGTAGAAATATTTATCAATCTTAACAGGTTTAAACATGACTGGAATACTGCAGGAAGCCTTGACTGTTTCTATTAAACTTCCACTTTGAAAATATTCTATGGTTGCTCTATTTAAATTTGTTGCTGCGATTATTAGAGGAATATTTAAATCTTCAATATTTATCTTTCCAATGTATTTTTCCAAAAAGCTTTCTAATTTATCTAAGCTAAAAAGAGCTTTTTTAGAAATAGAAGGAAGCATGAAGCTGTTTAAATTGGTTTTTAAAGCAATCTCTTCCATCTCTTTGGGAGAATATCCTGCACAGTAAAAGGAACCAATGATAGAGCCAGCACTAACTCCGGAGACTATATCTGGCTTAATGTCAAACTCTTCTAAGGCTTTTAAAACTCCAATATGAGCGAGTCCTCTTACTGCACCGCCGGATAATGCTATTCCTATTTTCAAGTTATTCCCATTCTATGGTTGCAGGTGGTTTTGAAGAGATATCATAAACTACCCTATTGACACCTTTCACTTCGTTAATTATTCGTCTCATCATCGTGTCAAGTAAATCATACGGTAGCCTTGCCCAGTCAGCTGTCATTCCGTCCGTGCTTTCTACTGCTCTGATTGCTATTACTTTCTCGTATGTTCTATAATCACCCATTACTCCGACTGTATGAATTGGCAGTAAAACTGCAAAAGATTGCCATAAATCCTTATAAAGTCCTGCCTTTTTTATTTCTTCTAAAACTATTGCATCTGCTTCTCTTAGAATATTTAAATCATTTTCATTTACTTCGCCAATCACCCTTATAGCCAAACCTGGTCCTGGGAATGGTTGTCTATAAATAATCTCTTCTGGCAATCCAAGCTCTTTACCAAGCTCTCTTACTTCATCTTTGAATAATTCTCTTAGCGGTTCTATAAGCTTTAAGTTCATTCTCTCCGGTAGCCCGCCAACGTTATGGTGAGTTTTAATAACTGCTGATGGTCCTTTAACTGATACGCTTTCTATAACGTCTGGATACAATGTGCCTTGAACTAAGTATTCTACATCTTTTAATTTTTTCGCTTCTTCTTCAAAGACTTCTATGAAAAGATTACCGATTATCTTTCTTTTTTGCTCCGGGTCTGTGATTCCTTTTAATGCCTTTAAAAATCTATCTTTTGCATCTACTACTATCAATGGAATATGGAAATTGTCTCTAAATGTTTTCTCTACCTGATCTCTTTCACCTTTTCTCAAAAGTCCATTGTCAACAAAGATGCAAGTTAAATTACTTCCAATCGCATTATGAACCAAAACTGCAGCAACGGACGAATCAACACCACCAGACAAAGCACAGATTGCTTTTTTGTTACCTACCATTTTTCTTATTTCAGCCTGCTTTTCCATTAAGAAATTACCCATAGTCCAGTCTTGTTTACATTTACAAATTCCGACTGCAAAGTTTTTAAGCATTTCTTTACCAAGAAGTGTATGGCTCACTTCCGGATGGAACTGAACGCCCCAAATTTTCTTTTCTTTGTTTCTTACAGCCGCAAAAGGTGCATTGAACGTTCTGCCGATTACTTCGAAACCTTCCGGTAGTCTTACTACTTTATCTGCATGACTCATCCAAACTTGTGTATAGTGTGGTATATTATAAAAAAGGTCTTCGTGGTCTAAAACTTCTAACTCAGCTTTACCATACTCATGCTTGTCAGCCTTTATTACCTCTCCACCAAAATGATGAGTTATAAGCTGAAGTCCATAACAAATTCCAAGAATAGGCAATCCTAAATCATAAACTTTTTCATCCGGCTTAGGTGCATCGGGCTCATAAACAGAAGCAGGACCACCAGAAAATATTATTCCTTTTGGATTATGTTTTAGTATCTCTTCTATCGATGCGTTAAACGGCAAAATTTCGCTATAAACATTTAATTCTCTTATCCTTCTTGCTATTAACTGGGTGTATTGAGAGCCAAAATCTAAAATTACTATTCCTTGATGCATCTTAACTCCTTTATATTTTATTCTTCTATACGTCGGGTGAGAAATTCATTAAAAACATGAGATTCTTCGCTTCGCTCATAATGACAAGTAAAGTTGCCCTTTATCTGATGTCTATCATTCAACCTTTCTCTGTCATCCTGAGGACGAAGTCCGAAGGATCTCATATTTAAATTTTACAAAAACCGCTAATTTCTCACCCAAGGTATCCTAACTCCTTTATATTTTATTCTTCTATTTCTACATCAACTTTTTTCGGTGGCAGTTTTATTGTTTGATTAGATTTTAGATATTTCCTTGGTATAGAAATTTTTATATGAAGATAATTAGCATCCTTATAAACATTTACCTTATAGTCAAAATTTTTTCTTTTTCTTGGCACGTAAGAATTTTTTTGCTTTTTGGAAATTGGGACAGAAATTTCCTGCTTATATATAGGAATTTCTATAACATTTTCATTTTCGATTGTCTCTTTTGGTTGATTGACAAGATTAAGAATAATAGGGATTAGGATTATCTTTTCTATCATTTTTCTACAACCTTAACTTCAATAGTATTTTTTGAATCCTTTAACAATGAAGCTTCTGCTGTATAGTCATCTTTCAAAGATATATTTAAAACTATGTTATGGTCTTTATCTTCAACAAAGTTTAGTTTTCCTACATTTTCTTTTTCTATAAAAATATCTTTTTCATAGTTTCTTACTTCATACTCTAAATTTCTCTTTGAAAAGTAAATCTTGTATATATAATTACTTTCTTTTGAAGAAATTAGGTTTACTTTGCTAATTATTCCAAGTTCTAATGGAAATTTTAATTTTATAGTGGTGGTTTTCTTTTCTTTTTTTTCCGGTATTTGCTCAGGTTTTTTTTCTGTTTGCAATTCTTGTTCCTTTTTAGGTTGCTCTACTATATTTTTCTCTTCTTTTTGAATCTTTTTCTCTACATTAATGCCTGCATTTAATCCAAGTATTACAGGCTCTATATTGATTGTCTCGCTTTTTGTATAAATAGCTTGAATTTGGGCTACGCCTTCAACAAACGCTTCTTTTGGAATTATATCAGGAATTATTCTTCCAGAGCCGTTAACTTTTAGCTTTATATCTTTACCGATTTTGTCGTATACTTTTATTAATCTACCTTGAGTATCATAAACTTTTATTTCTATATCAAATGGTTTTCCGGCTTCTGTTTCTGATGGAGCAACTACCTCAATTTTTCCTATGGTTTGTATCTCAGGCTTTATAGTTTTTGACGCCAAAATGTTTTTATTAGATTTATCCTGGACAACAATGTTAAAATCTTCAACCGTAAAAGGTAATATATCAAATTTGTACACATTTCCATTAAAATCATTTATATTAACCTCTTTGGTACTTCCATTGGTATTAATAAGGAATGTTTGATTAATATGTGATTTTTCTAATATTGGATTTCCTTCTCTGTCAAAAAAGCTTATTCTTATTTCATACGGATAACCTGGTAAATAATTATCCTTAGATTCTATTACCGCTGTTTCTGCTTTATTGTTTATTACTCTAAAATTCATAGATGATGTTAAGGCTTCAAGTGGTAAAACTTTAAGAATCAGTGGTTTTTCATCCAAAAAAAATGTTAAGCTATAAAAACCGGCCTTTTTTCCTTTAACTGTAATAGTTGTATCCCCGTTTTTTATATCCCCCGGATAAATCTCAGATTTACTAATTTCAAGGCCGTTAGATACTACTTTTATCTTTGATCCAAGACCAAAATTGTTAGATGGGTTTCCAAAAGCATCTGTAAATTTCAAGGTTATATTGTATGTTTCTCCGGCTACTAATATATTGTTATACTGAACTTCTATATATGATATTTCGCCTGGTTTGATGCTTACTTGCGCAAAGGAGGAATTAATTACAAATAAAATGAATAAAAAAAGCGCTTTTATTGATTTAAGATTCATAATGCCTCCACATTAAAAAACATTTATCTATCATTATTATACCACTTTTTTAGCTTTATAAATTTCTGCTAATATTTTTGCTACTGCTTCATAGAGATTTTCTGGAATGTAATCTCCAATTTCACAACTACTGTATAATGTTCTTGCTAATGGTGGGTCTTCTACTATTTTAACTCCATGTTCTTTTGCTACTTCTTTAATCTTTTGGGCTATTAAATCTTGTCCTTTTGCTATCACTTTTGGTGCATGCATTTTTCCTCTTTCATACTTTAATGCAACAGCATAGTGTTCTGGGTTTGTGATTACAACGTCTGCTTTTGGAACTTCTGCAATCATTCTTTTTAGTGCAAGTTGTCTCATTCTTTTTCTAATCTCTCTCTTGACTAATGGGTTTCCTTCGTAGGATTTTCTCTCTTCTTTAACTTCATCTTTTGTCATTTTAAGGTTTTCTTCGTATTCATATCTCCTATAAAGAAAATCGGCGATGGCTATTGGTACAGATAAAAAAGCAAACGACATTACAAGGATAATGATCGTTTTACTCAAAATATAAATTTGATTGTTAATGGAGCCTGTCATGTAAACTAAAAAGTCATTTAGTAAATACTTTACAAGAAAATAAGATAAAAACAACGCCGCAGCTAACTTAGCAAGATTTTTAATAAGCTCAAATAAAACAGTCAAAGAGAATAATCTTTTTATCCCAGAAATAACATTTAATTTATCAAGCTTTGGAGTAAGAGGTTTTAGCGTAAATAAAAATCCAAACTGCATAACATTTGATGCAATCCCGACTATAAAAAGAATAAGAATGACAGGGAGTATCAATATTGCCAATACTTTAAGTGTAAACCAAATAAACATACTCCCATTTTCTGGAATTAGATATAACGGATTTGAAAACGTATATTTAAAGTATCCAAGAAGATACTTGTACGCAAAAGGTAAATAAAATATTAGAACAATAAAAACGACAAACAATGATACAGAAATGGATACGTCCATACTTTTAAGAACTTGTCCTTCTTCTCTGGCTTTCTGCTTTCGTTTCGGGGTTGCTTTTTCCGTTTTACGTGGGTCTTTAGCCATTTTTTACCTGCCAAAAATTTTCATTAAAGTTAAATAATAATTTGTCATTCTATCAATAAAGTTAAGACCTACGCTTATTATTAATGAACTTGCAAATATTAGTATGACAAAACCTATAAAAATCTGTGCCGGAAGACCAACAATAAAAATGTTTATTTGAGGAATCAATCTGTTTATCAATGCCAAAACTATATTAAAAACAAGTAAGACTAAAATAAACGGAAATGCCATCTGAAAAGACAGTAAGAAAATATCTGAACTTTTTTTGATGATAAATTCAAACACTCCATTATTTATATTAAAAGAAGAAAGAGGAATAACTTCAAAGCTTTTAAACAAAGCTCCTATAAAAATTTGATAAGCTCCGGATACAAAAAACAAGAGATAAAATAAAAAAAGAAAATACCCAGATAACACAGAAGTTTGACCAAAAGCTGGGTTAAACATATTTAAAACTGTTAGCCCCATGAGGTAGCTAATTATTTCTGCAGCGTAGGAAAAAGCTCCAATAAATATATTAACTATTATTCCCAAGGAAAAACCAATAAAAACTTCTTTTAGAATTAGTGTAAGGAATATCAACAAATCGTATTCTTTTATTTCTAACTTTATATTGAAATTTAGCATTGTAAAGTAAGCAAAAGAAACGACTAATAAAACTTTTACGTTGTGAGGAATTATTGGAGATGAAATAAGCGGAAAAGCCATAAAAAACGCAATTATTCTTGAAAATATCAGTGCAACTGTTATAGCTTGGTCGGGTGTTATTAGTACCATTTTTCACTCATTGTACAATCTTTAAGATCATCATCAATACTTCTTTTGTATAATCAACTAGTTTTGTTGTCATCCATGAGCCAAAAATTATTAAACCTATCACTGCAGCAATGATTTTTGGAACAAAAGTTATTGTCATTTCGTTTATCTGTGTTGCAGCTTGAAATATGCTAATCAAAAGTCCAACAATAAAGGTTATCAGAATTACCGGAGCGCCAACTAAAATAGCAATTTTAAACATGTCAGATGTTAAATTAACTGCCATATCGATCGTCATTGTTGCACCTCTAACTACTTATAACTGCTAACAAGAGCTTTGACTAAAAGTTCAAAGCCATCTGCAAGGACAAACAGCATAAGCTTAAAAGGTAAAGATATAAACATCGGCGGTATCATCATCATACCCATGGACATCAAGATGCTTGCAACTATAAAATCTATAACAAGAAATGGTAAGTATATTATAAAAACAATTTCAAAGGCAGTTTTGATTTCACTTATCATGAAAGCCGGAATTAAGGTTGAAATACTGATATCTTTTGGAGACAATGGTTTTTCATTGGCTAAATCTAAAAATAGTTTCAAATCTTCTTTTCTTGTGTTTTTTAGCATAAACTCTTTTAAAGGCTCTTTTGCGTTTTCTATTGCTTGTATATCAGATATCTGTTTTTTTAGATATGGTGAAATGCTAACTTCATTTATTTTGTCAAAAGTTGGCTTCATTACAAAGATGGTTAGAAAAAGTGCAAGACCTACTATTACTTGGTTTGGCGGTGCCGTTGGAATACCAAGAGCATGTCTTAACAGTGATAATACTATTACAATTCTTACAAAGGCAGTCACGCTTATCAGCAATGCCGGGGCTATGCTTATGATAGTGATTAGTAATAAAATTTTTAGGGTTGTATCTAAACGGTTAAATCCCGCCAAAGTCTCCGAAAGTGTATCAGCATAAGATAAAGAGAAGTTTAAAAGCGTTAAAACAATGGTTATAGATATTATGATATATAGATTGTGTGAGAAATTCAAAATATCGTAAGATTTTTTTCTAACTTCAGAATGAGGGATTATTTTGTTTGTTATATCAAAGTAATTAAGCTGAAAATTTAAATGTTTTAAAAAGAGTAGATTCTTTGTTATGCTCAGAATGACGTAGTAGTGCAAAGGAATAAAAATCTTTGCCGGCATTGGAAACGTACATCCTTCACCTTTAACTTTCCTACCTATCAAGTCATATAGAGGAAGATGTCTTACGGATTTCTGTTTTGGTTCTATAAAAATTCCCAATTTTTCACCTGATTTATCACAAGATTTTTATTTTTTAATCTATTCTTTATGCTCAAGATTTTTAGCAGTTTCTTTTTCACTGATTTTTTCTACTTTACCATTGTGAAATGCAAGTAGAATTATTTTATTATCAAACTCGATTGTAACTAAGCCTATATCCCTGGAAATAAATTTAACGTCCCTGATTTTTATATCTTCTTGACCGGATTTGCTAAATGGTGTTGAATATTTTTTAAGAAAAAATAAAACCCAATATAGTGTTCCAATTACTATCAGCAAGGATAAAATTAACTTAAGAATTATTGAAAAATCTATCATTTTATTAAATCTACTAATCTTACCCCGTACTTTTCATTTACATTAACAAGTTCACCAAATCCTATTTTTTCATCTAAAAAATATATGTTTACAAAATCCTCAATGTTTTTTTCAAGGTTTATAATATCACCCTCTTTTAAGTTAAGTAGATACTCAAAATTCTTTTTTAAACTTGCCAGTTCTATTACAATAGGTATATTTATATCTTTTATCAAGCTAATTTTCTTATATAATTCATCTACTTCCATATCTTCATGCATAATATATTCTCCAATTTAGCTTGTTTGTATTATGAATTCTGTAAAGTAGACATCTTTAACTCCACCAAGGGGTAAAATAGCATTTGTTCTCCTAATTATCTCTTCTTTAAGTTTTTCAATTCCTTCCGGCGATTTTAGTTCTTCGCTTGTTTTTGTGAATAACAGTGTATTAATCGCATCTTTTATCTGAGGCATCCTTTTTGTAGCCTCTTCCTTTACTCTATCATCTTGAACTTTCATAACTATAGTAACTTTTATATATCTATCAGCATCTTTATCAGCCAAGTTCGCTACAAAAGTTCCAACCTCTAACTCTACTCCTTGCTCTTCAGCTTTTTTTATTTCATTTGCAATTTTCTCCGGCGGTTTTTCTTTATCTTCTTTTGCAAAGAAAGTTTTATATGCAAAAAAACCTCCACCCCCCAATACTAATAACAAAACAGGGATTAATATGATAATTAACTTCTTCTTCCCGCTACCTTTTTCTTCCTGCTGCTCTTGATTTTCCTTCTCCTCAGCCATTACCTACCTCTTAGTGGTTATATGTGGAGTTGTAATGATTTTTATCTCTTGATATTCATTGCTTCTTGAAGTATTTGATCATCTGTAGTAATAACTCTTGCGTTAGCTTGATACGCCCTTTGTGCTGTGATGAGGTTGATAAACTCCCTTGAAATGTCAACGTTTGAAAGCTCTAAGAATCCACTTCTTACTTTACTCAAAATTCCCCCAGGTGTAATGATTGGAGTGTATGTTTGAGTATTTGGTAAGTATAAGTTATTACCTTTTCTAACAAGCATTTCTTTATCTTTAAACGTTGCTACCGCAAGCCTTGCAACGTTTTTAATATTTCCGTTTGAATACATACCTTTTATAGTGCCATCTTCAGCAACTGCAACCCCAATTAAATCTCCTTTAGCAAAACCGTCTTGATTTGCATAGAATATAAAATCTGAAGCTACTTGTTTTATTTTGGAAACATCAACGGTAATTGACTGTGGAGAAGCTGCTCCATTCGTTAAAGTTAAAGATAATGTGAACGGAGAACCTGATGTTAAATTTCCATTTGTATCAAATTGTAAAGTTGAACTTCCTACTTGTGTTGTTAAATCGTTATCCATATACGCATAAACTGTCCAGGTGTTTGCAGCCGTTTTTTGAAAATAAAAAGATAAAGTATGTGGATTTCCAAGAGAATCATAAATAGTCATTGAGTTTACATAATTGAACGTTGTTGAATCTGTTGGGTCAAAAGTTGCAGATATAACATTTGACCTTGAGTCTAAATTTGTTGGTTCAACAAGATTTATTTTTGTTGTTATCGTTGGAGGAATAGCATAAGGAACGTTTATTTTATCTAAAGCCCCTATAATATTACCATTGTTATCAAGCATCCATCCTTGCAATTTCATTCCGTCAACGTTTACTAAATCTCCGTTTGCATCCAATCTAAACTGTCCTGCCCTTGTATAGTAAACAGTTCCTTGGTTATCTTTAACCATAAAAAATCCTTCTCCGTCTAATGCAAGGTCTGTTGGAGAGTTTGTATTCATAAAAGACCCTTGTGAAAAGTCTTTCGTAGTAAGGGCAATGAAAGACCCACCACCAATTTCTGTGTTTTTAGGCGTACTGTTAGCAAAAGTTGTTAAGCTATGAGCAACTAAATCTTCAAAAGTAACTCTTTCTGATTTAAAACCAATTGTATTAACATTGGCAATATTATCAGATATCACGTTTAACCACTGCTGATTTCCGTTTAATCCGGTTATTGCTGTATAAAATGATTGTAGCATGGCTGTCCCTCCTTTACATACTTATTTCCAGTATTTTATCTAAGGATACGTTGACATTATTAATCTTCGCACTTAAACTACCGTTATCTTTTATTATACCGTTTACAATTCCCGTTGAGTAAATAGTTGCTTGAACTTCTTTTCCGGCAGAATCTTTTGCTGATACTAATACTTTATAATAACCATCTTTTAAATTTTGATTTTCTATTGATAAAGGATAAGTAGTGTTTCCATTTAAATTTGTAAACTCCTTTTGCTCAACTATGTTGCCGTTAGAATCTACCAATGAAACTTTAACGTTTTGTGCCGGAGCATTTAATTTAAACTCGATGCTTGATTGACCCTGCGATACGTAAGTCTGATTTCCTTCATACTTAACTTTTTTACCTATCATTGAAGATGCGTATATTACACTGTTTGTAAACATCGAAAGTGTATCTACTAATTTTTGTATACTGTCTAAAGATTCCATCTGTCTAAGTTTAACACTATTGTCTATGAAATCTGAGATATCCTTAGCGTTCAATGGGTCCTGCCATTTTAAATCTGCAAGAAGTACTTTAAGAAAATCATTTCGACTCATCTTAGAGTTGTCATAATTAGCATCAACTACCTTTGGTTTATTGGACGTAGCTAAATCTGAAAAAGTTGTTAATGAGGTGTCTATCATCTTAATTCACCTCCTATGTTTGTAAAATAGTTTAACACATTTTTTAAATCATCGATGCTTTTTTTGAAATCAATCTTTTCGTTTATATCTTGTTTAATAAAATCTTCTATAACTGGATGCATCTTAATCGCCAAATCTACTTCTTTGGAAGACCCTTCTTTATAAAGTCCCAAGTTTATCATATCTTCCATTTCTCTATACTTTGCCTCTAAGCTTATAATTTTTGATTGATATAACATTATTTCATCATTAACAAGTTGGGGCATTAATCTGCTTATACTTTTTAGAATGTCAATAGCGGGATAAATTCTTTTATTTGCGATTTGTCTTGATAATACAATATGACCGTCTAAAAATGAAATAGCGGCATCCGCTATTGGGTCGTTTTGAATTTCATCACCTTCAACCAAAACTGTGTATATTCCTGTAATACTTCCTTTATTTTTAAAATTTCCGGCTTGCTCTATGATTCTTGGTAGAAGTGTAAAGACTGATGGAGTATATCCTTTTGTTGTTGGTGGTTCTCCTGCAGATAGTCCTATCTCTCTTTGCGCCATAGCTACTCTTGTTAAAGAGTCTAAAAGATAGAGTACGTTCTTACCAATATTTGAAAAGTATCTCGCTATAGCAAGAGAGGTCATCACTGCTCTTATTTTTGCTAAAGGCGGCATATCAGAAGTAGCTACTACAACCACAGATTTTTTTAATCCCTCTTCTTTTAGGTTATCTTCAATAAACTCTCTGACTTCTCTACCTCTTTCACCTATCAAAGCTATTACGTTTACATCGCTCTCTGTAAATCTTGAAATCATTCCTAAGAGGGTGCTTTTTCCTACACCCGCACCGGCGAGAATTCCCATTCTTTGTCCTTTTCCAACGGTAAACAAAGCGTTTATTGCTCTAACTCCTAAATCTAAGACCTCTGTAACTCTTTCTCTTTCTAAAGGATTTATAGTTTCAAGTTTAAGATAATAACTATTGGAATAGTTAATTTTTACTTTATTTAAAGGTCTTCCAAAAGGGTCTACAATTGTTCCAAGTAAATCCAAGCCTACAAGTACAGACGGCCTTGTGTAACAAACCTCTACAGGACTATTAACTTTTATGCCGTCCAAATTTTCATAACTCATTAACAATGCTGTACCGTCTTTAAATCCAATTACTTCTGATTCTATAGATTTATCTATTATACATTTGTCTCCAATGCTAACTTTTGGGATAATTGCCTCTATGGTATTACCTATAACTTTTTTTACTTTCCCAATTGCTTTATATTTCGGATAGTTCTTTAATCTCTCTTTTAATTTCATCTTTTACAATCTCTATTTTTTCTCTAAATTTATTTTCTATTTTTCCATTATCAAACTCAATAATAAAATCATTTCCTTCTAATTTTTCATCTATTTCTAAAGATATGTTAGATAGAAATCTTTGCAACAATTCTAAATTTTGGTCTTTACTGATTTTAATTTTTAATACTTTAAATTCCCTTAGCTCTTCTAATATCTCATTTATTTTTTCAGCAACTTTTTCGGGGTCTTTTTCGTGAATGCATAGAAATTCTAAGATTTCTGCTATACTATCAGAGATTATTTCCGATATTTTTGCTAAATATGTTTGATAATGCTGTTTTAAGCTGTTTTGTATTTTCTCAATAGTATCTTGAGCTTGTTTAATTTCGGAGCTGCATTTGTCATTAAAGCTTGCTTCTATTTCTTTTATTTTTTGTTCTAATATATCTTCATACTTTTCTTCCAAAGACTTTGTAGCATCTTCAAAGCCTTTTTTATAAGCATCCTCTTTCTCTATTTCTATTTGTTTTAATAATTGATTAATTTGATTTTTTAAAACTTCAATTTCTTTCTCTAAATTATTGTCATTTTCTTTTTCTTCAAAATTTTCAGAAATATTTTTAAGCTGAGAAAAATCAGTTAAATTTAACTTCATTTTTTAGTATCTTCTTTAATCCATTTTGTTATGATATTAGCTATCATCTGAGGATTTTCTTCAGCTATTTCCAATATTTTTAGATATTCAGGTAATTTTTCTATTTCCGACACTAAACTTTTTTCTTCTTCATATTTTTTTGCTAATGCTTCAGCTGCAACCCCAGCTAATGGTGCTGAAAGAGTAGTAGCGGTAATAATCTCTTCTTTTTTCTGTTTTTTCTTTTTGATAAAAATAAACGCTAATAAACCCAGTATAAGTAAAAGCAATATTCCTGCAATTGCGTACATTATTAAATTTTGCTGTCTAGTAGATACCTCTTCCTGCGCGGAGGTAGCTTCAAATGGAACGCTGATTACAGTAACTTGGTCTCCTCTGTTTGGGTCAAATCCTATAGCACTTTTGATTAAATTTTCATAGGATTGTAGTTCTTGCTGACTTCTTGGTTCAAATTGTTTTATTATATTGCCATCCTTATCTTTAATTTCTTTATACCTTCCATCAATCATAACACCAACGCTTACTTTTTTAATGGTAAACAGTGGTTTTTGTGTTTCTATCATTGACTTAGAAACATCGTAATTTGTTGTTATATCACTTTTTTCTTTTTTCTTTCCTCCACCACCCATTAGAGGTGTATTCATTACAGGGGGGACGTTTGTTGGTGTACCCGGCGGTGCGTTTATTGTTTGAGATTCTTCTGTTTCCGACTCCTTAATTTTTCTCTCGCTAACTACCGCTACTTTATCCGGGTCATAGATTTCATCTTTTTGATGGACTTTTCCTGTTTCAAGCTCTACGCTGGCTTTAACTACTACTCTCTCCGGACCTACTACCTTAGCAAGCATAGACTGAATATCTTTTTCAAGCTGCCTTTCTAATTTTCTTTTTAAGTCAACGGTTTTGTCTCCAGATTCATTGGCTGATTCTTCATCTATTAAATCAGAAAGAACCCTGCCTCTATTATCTACAACTGTTACATTTTCTGGTTTTAAGTTCGGTACAGCATGAGAAACTAAAAATACAATAGCTTTAATTTGCTCTTTTGTTAAGTCTTTGTCTGGCCAGAGTTTTATAACTACAGATGCTTTTGCCTCGTCTTCTTGTCTGACAAAAATCGAATCCTTAGGAAGGGCTATGTTTACCTTCGCATCCATCACAGCATCTAACTGTTTGATCGTTCTTGTTAATTCTCCTTCTACTGCTCTTATATAATTAACGTTTTCTTGAAATTGCGTTGTTCCGAGCTTTGGTTCTTCAAAAATCTCAAATCCTACAACTTTTCCGGAAGGCAATCCCTTTGCAGCCAACTTTAAGCGGGCATCATAAACTTTATCTTTTGGAACCATGATTATGGTTCCATTGCCTTCTAATTTATAGGGTATGTTTTCTTGTGATAAAGCAGTTAGAACATTGCCGGCGTCATCCGGAGCTAAACCTGAATATAAAACAGCATAATCTTCTTTATGCAAATTCTTTGTAATCAGTGTTGCCATAAGAATAATTAAAAATAATCCTACAAGACCACCAATAATGTATTTCTGCTTAGCTTTATCCTGAAATATATCTTTTATTTTGTTTATTATTACCTCTTTATTTATAGCCAAGAGCCTTTACTCCGCTAGACTTGCATTCTCATAATTTCTTGATAGCTTTCCAAAGCTTTATTTCTAATTTCTGTTAAGAGTCTAAATGAAATATCGGCTTTTTCTATCTGATACATCGCATCTTGGATGTTTTGGATTTTACCCAGCGATAAGTCTTGTTCTATATTCTTAGCATTAATCAAATCATTGTTAACGTCTTTTATAAAGTTTTGAAGCAAATCTAAAAAAGATATTTTACTTTCTTCTTTTCTTTCTGCATCTAACTTTAGCGGTATTCCATTTAGCCCTTCAATTCTCATGTCCATCCTCCATCTTTACTTTCATACTATAATTATACGTCGGGTCAGAACTTAAATAAAGTTAGGAGAATCTTCGCCGGTTGCAAAAGATAGATTTTTATTTCCCTTGTCATCCAGCAGCGAAGTGAAGGATCTCATGTTTTGATTTTTTAAATGAGATTCTTCGCTACGCTCAGAATGACACCATTTGGAAGTTCCTCGCCATCCTGAGGACCTTAGTCCTAAGAATCTCATTTTTAAATCCTATAAAAATCACTAATTTCTCACCCAATGTATTACTTTTATACTCTAATTATTTCTAAGCTTTTTATTAACATATCTTTATGTGTATTGAATGCCGTTAAATTTGCTTCATAGGTTCTCATCGCAGTCATCATATCAACCATTTCTCTAATTGGGTCAACGTTTGGAAGTCTAACGTAGCCATCAGGTCCGGCATCAGGATTGTTTGGGTCAAATTTCAATTTAAATGGCGATGGGTCTTCTTGAACATCTTTAACTCTAACTTTGTAAACAGGAATTTGAGATTGAGCATCTAAAACTGCTTCAAAAACCGGCACCTTTCTTCTATAAGGCTGTCCATTCTCAGTATGAGTAGAATTTACATTTGCAAGGTTGCTTGCAGCTAAATCTATTCTAACTCTCTCGGCTTGCATACCGGATACAGATATTTCAAGTCCTTTAAAAAGCATCTTATCCCTCCTTATTTTCCTGATATAGCTAATTTTATCTTTGATAGTTCTTTTTTCATAACTTCAACAAGGAATTTATACATTATTGAGCTTTCTGCAAGTTTAGCCATCTCTTCTTCAACATTTACTTTATTTTGGTCATATCCTGTAATGATACCGTTTTGATAAGGCTTAATTTTTATGAAATTATTAGTTTCTGGCTGAATATGTCTTTCATCTGTTATTTTTAAAACTGTTTGGTAATTCAAAACTTCTTCAAAGGTTAAATCTACCGGTTTATAAAAAGGCGTGTTTGCATTAGCTATGTTTCCCTGGATGACTTTGGTTCTTTCAAAATAGAAAGAAGACATAATGTTAATTTTATCCAACTCATCAAACATTATTTTCCCACCCCCTGTATTACTTTATAGCTTTCGTAAATTTCTTTTGCAATAATTGATAATTCATCATTACAGCCTGCTAAATAATTATAATACATCTCTATGTTTTCTGTTTTGTTTGTTTTAATTTTAGAGATGATAGACATGCTTGCAAATTTGCATATATTTTCTTTCTTTAATTTTTTAAAATCTATTTTGTCTAAGATGCTGGCAACTTCATTATACTTTTTCATTTTAAATAAATTCTCTATTAGAGAGTTAACTTTGTTATTGAATGTATCATTTTTTTCATACATTTCTATAAATTGAGTTTTGTTTTTATCAATTAACTCTACAAGTTTCTCATAATTATTTATAGAATAATAATAATCAAAAGCTATATAAAATGGTAAATTCTCCACATCACATTTATTTTGAATTGAATTTAGCTCCTCTTTATAGTCCATTTTCATATTAGATTTTGCAACAATTGTGAAAATATAATAATCGCAATTTCTATCTTTTACTTTCTCCAGCGTATTTAAAGCATCATTATATTTTTTATCGCTGATAAAAGCTTTGGCAAGTTCAATATAGTATTTATCCTCCCGATACTTTTCAGCCATGAATTTTAGTAAATCGACCTTTTGCTTTATATCTTTTTCATCAGAAAGACTGGTCAAAATTTTATCTAAAACATCTCTATCAAATATATCTTTAAAAAATTTTGGATTTGACAGATATAACATTCTTAATTTATCCGGAGAGAGTTTTAAAAGATATTTTGTCCATAAATTGGCAATATATTCAGCTTGTTCGTAAGTAAAGTTAGCAGGATACATTAGCGATAGCTCATAGGATAACCTTTTAAATAAAAAATCTGTTGGATTTTGAAAAACCAAAACTCCAAAATTGCCGAGTGCATATTTACCAATATAATTGGTTCTGTTTGATATTAAGGTTCTAACTATAAATCTTATCGGGTCTTCAAGCTGTTTTATAGATTTAATTTTATTTTCTAGCTCTGGATACTTTAATCCTAGTGCAAGCATTTTTAGTCTGGCAACTGTATTCTCTTGAGTTTCTGGGAATCTATTTATTACTACAAGATAATTTTGAAAAGCTTCCATTTTGTCATTTTCAATTGATGCAATATCACCCAGTCTCAAATAGGATTTTCTTATTACATCATCATTTTTTACATATGAAATGATCTTTCTAAAAATACTTTTTGCAAGATTGTAATTCTTTAATCTATAAGCGGTTTCGGCTACAGTGTAATAAAACTCGGGGTTGTCTAATAAATAATCTTCAAAGTTTGTAATTGTGTCTTTAAAGTATTCAAAAGCAGTTTTGTAATCTTTTAGGTAAAAGGCTCTCATTCCCATTAAAAAATTTAGCTCCTTGCTCTCTTTAGATTCTAATGGTGCTAAATAAATTATATATCTTGTGACATTGTCTATGTTTCCAAGCAGTATAGAAGTTCTCATTATACCGAGAATGATTTTATTAGTTAAATTACTGCTATTGCTGGAAAATAAGGCTATTTTGTAATTGGTAAGAGCTCTTTCATAAAATCCTAATCTTTCATAAACTAAACCTTTGGTATAGTAATAATCTTTATTAGCTTCTCCGCCAAATGCTATATACCGATTCAAGAAATACACTGAATCCCATAAATACTGTTTCATTCCGGTCTTTTGACCAATACTTAGATAAATCTTGGCAGCTAATAATAATGCTTGTCTGTAGTCTTTTGACTTTTTATCCGCTATAGATAAAGCTTTTGATATATTTTCTAACGCACTATAATAAGAACCTACATTGTATTCTTTTAAGGCATTATTTATAAAATCTCTTGGATTTTCCTTCGAGAAAGAATGAGAATAAGAAAGTAGATTTATTAAAAATACAATATTAATAATAAACACACATTTCTTGAAAAAAAATTCTTTCATACCGCAAGGTTTATCCCGGAAGTGTTAGAATTATTAATTGCTTTATATTCGTATAGTTTTAAAACTTTTTCTCTATCTTTGATTGTTATATTATGGTGTTTAAATCCACTATCTTTCAATATCTGTTGTATTTGAAGAATTGTAATATCATCTAAAATAACGTCTTTTGTGTTAATAACAAGGTTTAAAGCATTTGATGCTAAATTAGCAGATATATATGTCTGATTGTATGAGAATACGAAGGAGTTGTTACTTTGATTTTGCCCATTCATATTTTTATTGAAATTGTTATCGTTTTGGTTATTTTGATAGTTTGAATTATTATCGTTATAATTGAGAATGTTGATATTTAATGATTGAGGTAGATTATCGTTATAATTTGTAGCGGCCGAATTGTTTCCATCATTATTTTTGTTAGTATAAAAATTAACTTCATTGGAATTTTGCAAGCCTTCTGCTCTCAAGTTTTCATTAAAATTATTAATATTTATTCCAAGTTCTGACTCTTTATTTGATTTAAGAATATTAAGCTCTTTTAACTCCCCGGATTTTTTATCTTCAATTTTTGATGCAAGTTTTTCAAACTCTTCTTTTTTCTTTAGAAGGTTAGAGATGGCATCTTTTTGTAATTTATTATTTACGTCACTATTTGATTTATTTTTATCATCTAAAGGTATGTTAGTTTTATCTATTGTAAGATTGTTTATTTTATTTAATTTTTTTAAAGTAATTTTAGAAAGCTGGTGTAAGTTTTCTTCTTCAATGACATTTAAATTTTCCCTTTTAATGTCTTGTTTAATATTTTCTATTTGCAAACTTATTTTATCTTGTAAATGATTAAATTTTATAATACTTTCTATCTTCTGTTGTCTGATTTCTAAGCTTTCCTGACCCAATTTAAGGTCTTTAATTTTATTTTTTTCACTTTTAACATTCTTTAAATTTTCTGCATTATTATTAACTGTGTTATAACTAAAGGCTATATTTAAACTTGAGACTATTTCTAAATCCTTATCGTTATTTTTTGCATCTATATTCTTTTTAACCGATCCTTTTTTATCCACAGATTTAGCAATAATATCATCGAAAATATTTTTTTCTAGATTTTGCTTTTTCTTTTTATTGCTGCTGCCTTTTATTATTCCTAAGCCTTCTATATATTGCGTCATTAAATTTTCCATTTTTTATCCCTCTATATTATCATACAGGATTTTTTTTAATTTTTCCACTGCTCTTGATTTTAATTGTGAAATCCTCCCAAGGCTTATATTCATAATTTCCGATATCTCTTTAGGATCTTTTTCTTCAAAGTATAAATATTGAATTATCTTCTTTTCATTATCATCTAAGTATTTATCAATAGCCTCTGAGATTTTTTCTAGTAATTCTTTTTGTGCATACTCTTCTTCAGGTGTTTTAGATTTAGATGCAAATAAATCTAAAAAAGAAAATTCTTCTCCATCTTCAGAAATAATTTTATCTAAACTTAGCATTATTGCATTTTTAGAAATAGGAAGCTCATCTCCAAGTTTATCTGCATACTCTATGGTGATTTTATCTTTTTCCGTTTTTGGCATAATATCTTGCTGTCTTAGAAAATCAAGAATTTCTCCTCTAATTCTGATGTATGCATAGGTTGAAAATTTACCTTTATCTTCATCGTAATTTTCAAGAGCTTTTAATAGCCCAACAATGCCGGTTTGCACCAAATCATCAAATTCAATCTCACAATCCGGCAATCTATAAAATATTTTTGAAGCAACTTTTTTAACTAAGCCAATATATTCTTCAACTATTTGCTTTTTTTGTTCTTTACTTAAGTTCACATCCGCCTCTTTCTTACTTATTCACTTAATTTATTTAATAAAAGAAAACAGTTTTTTAAAGAAGCTTTCTTTATTTTCTCTTTTGATATCTTCTCCTGTTTCTCTTTTTGCAATTTCAATTAAATTTTTTGTAAAGGAGTCTGTTTTATAACTTTCAGAAATTAATGTTCTTGATATAACACTCTTCTTAAGATTTTCAGAAAATGGCAATATCCCTGCAAGATTTAATTCTATATTTAGAAATCTTTTACAAGAATTTGAAAGTCTTTCGAAAGTTTCTATCCCTTCTTCTTCACTTCTACTCATGTTAATTACTATTTTAAAATTAGAATAGCCATAAATTTTAAAGACAGATTTTATTAGACTATAAGCATCTGTAAGGGCTGTAGGTTCAGGCGTTGTTATGATGTATGTTTTATCCGAAGGAAGGATAAAGTTTATTACTTCTTTACCAATTCCTGCAGCTGTATCTATTATGATGTAGTCATATTCTCCGGATATTTCGTCTAATCTCTTTACCAAATGATTTAAATCTATGTTTTCTATATCGCTTATATTATCTATGCCGGAAAATCCTGGTATTAAATCAAAGTTTTTAACTTTTATTATGTTCTCTTCTATATCTTTACCCTCAAAAAATTCTTTTAAAGATTTTATTGGTGGAATGTTTAATATGACGTGAATGTTACCAAGTCCGATGTCAGCATCTATCAGAAGAACTTTTTTGTTAAAATGGTTTGCCAATATATAAGCCAAGTTTATCGAGAAATTTGTTTTTCCTACTCCACCTTTGCCGCTTGACACGCATAAAAATTTTGGATTTTTTTTCGTTTGTATAGTTTCAGGACTTGCTTTATTAACAAGTTCTTTTAATTGTCTTAACTGTTGCTCCATCATTCATTCTCCATAAGCAGATATGAAGCAAGTCTTTCAGGAGTAATAATTTTTAAATCTTCGGGAACGTTCTGACCTGTGCTGATGTATGTTAACGGAAGTTTAGTTTTATATGCTAAATTTAATATCGTACCGGGATAAGCTGTTTCATCAATTTTTGTAAAAAACAGATAACTGATATTAAAGAATTTTCTATATTTTTGAATTAAATTATAACTTTCTTTATTTTTCCAGTTGCAGCTTACCACCATCATATACTCTATTTCATCAATCAAGCGTAAAGTTTCCTTTATTTCCCCAAGCTTCCAATGGTCGTAATGGCTTCTTCCTACAGTATCTATTAGTATAACATCTACAAAATCAAAATCATCTACAGTTTCCCTTAGCTTTTTAGGGTCGGATAAGATCTGGAAAGGTATTCCAAGTATATTGCAGTAGCTTCTTGCTTGGTCTCCTGCTCCTGCTTTAAATGTATCTATCGATATAACAGCAACCTTTCTGTGTTCTTCTAAAATAAGCTTTGAAGCTACTTTAAATAGATTTGTTGTCTTTCCAACACCGGTTGGCCCTAAAAAAGCTACAATTCTCCTTCTGTCAGAATCTTTAAAAATATCTCCTTTAAAAACAAAGCTTTTTTCAATACCTTCTATAAGAGATTCTCTATATGTAAAGTGTTTTAAATCTAACTTATTTGAACCTATTTCTAAGCCACAAGCATTTCTCACAATTTCTTTAGCAACATCTAACTCAACATCCTTTTGAATCAGTAAATTAATCAAGTCTAAAGCTTTTCCTGTAAACTCTTCTGTGATTTCTTTGTATATTATATTGTTATCGTAATACTCTTCTTTTATATTTAGTTTTTGATTCAAATCATTATGGGCTGTAGTTTTTATAATAGGTTCAACTTTTTCAACAGCCTCCTGTCTAATTTCTGCTTTAAATGGGTTGTAAACTTGCACTTCATCTTCTTCGTTTTCCTCTTTAAGATTTTCAGATAAGATATCCTCAAAAGAAATTTTATTCTCTATTGGTTCAACTATGAGAATATATTTTGTTTTCTTTAAAAATGGAATTCTCGTTTTTTCTTTTATCTCATTTTGATATAGAATTTTAAACTCCTCACCAAAACTTTCTTTTATTTGGGTCATCAATTTTTTTAAATCATAGCCTTCAAAGATTTTTATTTTAGGTTCCATCTACTTCCATAACTCCAATAATATTTAATTTTATTTTACTATCAATCTCTGAATAAGACAAAACTTGTAAGTTAGGTATATAGTTTTCGATGATTTGTCTGATATATCTTCTTATGTTTGGAGATGTCAATAATACAGGGGTTGTACCTTGAATAATAAAGCTTTCTAAATGTTTCGATATTTCTGTTATCAACTTTTGGACAAAAACAGGATTTAATGGTGGCATTTGCCAATCGTTCTCTTTGAGTAAATTTAATAAATATTCTTGAGTTTTATTTCCAAGTATTAATGCTGTAAGTTGTCCGTTTTTGGCAAACATGGAAGTAATCATTCTGCTTAATGCTGCGCGAACGTACTCAGTTAAGATGTCAGGGTCTTGTGTTTTGTTTATATTATCAGCTAATGCCTCTACAATAGTAATGATATCTGTAATTGGAATTCCTTCTTTTAAAAGATTTTGAAGAACTTTATGGAGTATATTTAAAGGAACTTGTGATGGAATGATATCCTTTATTATAGGATAGCTTTTTGCAATATTATCGATGATTTCTTTAACTTGCATTCTTGTAAGTATTTCGTAAGAGTATCTTTTAATTATTTCTGATAAATGAGTAACTATTACGGTAGGTAAATCTACTACTGTGTATCCGTTTAGTTTTGCCCTGTCTTTGTTAGCTTCATCTATCCATAAAGCATTTAATCCAAAAGCCGGGTCTTTTGTTGGAACACCTTCTACTTTTTCTCTAATAGAACCTGTATCCAATGCAAGATATTTATCCGGTTCTACTTCATACCTTGCTACTTCTACACCTTTAATTAAAATTCTATACTCATTTGGCTTTAATTCTAAATTATCTTTTATATGTACAGGTGGAACTATCAGTCCAAGCTCTTTACTTAATTGTTTTCTTAAATTTTTTATTCTTTTAATAAGCTCTCCACCTTGTGATTCATCAACTAATTTGATTAACCTGTATCCTATCTCAAAAGTTAAAACTTCCGGTGGAGATATATAGCTTTCTGGTTGCTCCTCTTCTAACTGTTTGATAACTTCTTTCGCTTTCTCTTCTTTTTCTGTTTTTTCTCTCTCTTTAAGTGTTAGATACATTATGTATCCTGAAAATCCAAGAATTGCCGAAAGTATTAAAAATGGTAAAGTTGGCATGCCTGGAACAATTCCCATAGTAAACACAGCACCTGACGCCATCCATAAGGCTTTTGGAATGCTTGTTAGCTGTGTAAAGATTTCTTTACCAAGGTTTGTTTCTGAAGCAGCACGGGTAACCATTAAACCTGCAGCTGTTGACGTGATTAGAGCCGGTATCTGTGACACCAATCCATCACCTATTGTTAAAATGGTAAAGTTCTGTAAAGCCGATTGGAAATCCATTCCTTTTTGAACCATTCCAATTATAATTCCACCAATCATATTTATAAAGATAATGATTATTGCAGCTATAGCATCGCCTCGAATAAACTTAGTCGCGCCATCCATTGCCCCATAAAAATCTGCTTCTCTTTCAATTTCTTGGCGTCTTCTTTGAGCTTCTTTCTCATCTATTAGACCGCTGTTTAAGTCTGCGTCTATACTCATCTGTTTACCCGGCATAGCATCGAGTGTAAATCTTGCAGCTACTTCTGAAATTCTTTCTGTACCTTTTGTGATAACGATAAAGTTGATGATTACAAGCACTAAAAACACTATAATACCAACTACATAACTGCCACCAACAACAAACTGTCCGAAAGACTGTATAACATGCCCTGCTGCATCTGAACCTTCGTGTCCATGTAGTAAAATTCTTCTTGTTGATGCAACGTTTAAAGATAATCTAAATAACGTTGCAAGTAATAGCAATGAAGGAAAAGAAGATAATTTTAAAGGGCTATCAACATAAACTGTAGCCATCAAAATTAGCATGGAAAAGCTAATACTCATTGTAAGAAGTATATCAAGCAAAAACGGTGGAACCGGTAAAACTAAAGAACCAAGAATTATAAGTATAAAAACGATAATTATCGCATCTGAATTTTGGTTTATTTTGTCAAAAATAGGTAAAACTCTATCCAATTTTAACCTTCTGGTTTGGAGTTTTTAGTGTAATTGTTAATAGCATTGAGTATATAATCCTTAAGTCCAATTTGGTTAGAATCCGCCATTACCTGAGCAAGCTGCATAAAAAACATATCCATAAACATCTTATTTCCAAAATCCGAAGATGAAAATTCAAAAAGGCTGTTTTTCATCTCTTTAAGCATCATTTCAAAGAAGATTGTTTGAAATGTATTTGCAACTTCTTCCGGTGTTTTTGATTCTTGTATAGATTTTAAGTCAAAGTACGATTTTATAGGTTTTATTACATCTTGTTTTGGTTGGTTTAAATATGTCTGCAGAGATTTATCAAAGCTGTTGTTATTATTCTTATGAGGTTTTATACCTACATCTTTTATATCTTTTAGCTCCTTTATCAAATCTTCTAACGGTGGAAGGTCTTTAAACATTTCAATTTCCCCCTTACATTACTTTTATTTCTGCGTGTAATTTACCTGCAGCTTTTATGGCTTGCAGTATTGCTATTAAATCGTATGGAGAAACTCCTAAGTCATTCAATGCTTTCACTAAATCAGAAAGTTTTGCTGATTCTATGGATATAATTCTACCTTTTTCTTCTTGAACTTTGGTGGTTACCCCTTGGGTCACTACCGTTTGGCCACCGGATAAAGGTGGTGGTTGTGAGATTATAGGCGTTTTTTCTACTGTAACATAAATACTTCCATGCGATACGTAAACAGGAGTATCTATAACTACATCTCCACTCATTATTACGGTTCCTGTTTTTTCATAAAACACTATAGTTGGTACATTGTCTTTATCCGTCTTTATTTTTAGGTCCAAAATCTCTGCTAAAAATTCTGTTTTATTTTTTGCTTGCGGCAGTCTAACTTTTATTGAAGTAGGGTCTTGAACAACCGCTAATCCTGGATATTTTTGATTTATTACGTTTGCTATTTCTTGAGCCTTAGAAAAGCTTGGATCTTTAAGACTTAAAGTCACTTCTGTCATAGAATTAAAGTCAAATGGCAATTCTTCTTCAACGATTGCACCGTTTGGAATAATGCCTGCAGTTGGAAATCCTTTTTGAACTTTTCCACCTTTATTTGATTCTAAAAAGCCGCCGCCGGTTGAAACAGGTCCTTGTGCAAAGGCGTAAATCTTCCCATCAGGTCCATAAAGAGGCGTTCTTATCAATAAACCATTGACAATATCTTTTGCATCACCGATTGATGCTACCTGGACATCTATTGCCATCCCGGGCTTAGCAAATGGTGGTAGATTAGCAGTAACCATAACAGCAGCAGCGTTTTTTGTTCTTACTTGAGCAGGGTCTATGTAAATTCCAAGCTTTCTTAACATATTAGCTATACTGATTAATGTGTATCTGCTTGTGGTTCCATCGCCGGTTCCATTCAAACCAACAACTATACCATAGCCGGTAAGATAGTTTGGTCTAAAACCTTCAACGTATACTTCGTCTCGGATTTTTACTTCAGCAGCAAAAGAAAGGCTTGTTATAAGAACTATTGCAATCAAAACTCTTTTCCACATCCCTTCAATTCTCCTAAAAATCATCTTTTTAAAAAGATATGTAAGGTAAAAAATTCAATAAAAGCAGGAGATTCTTCTCCGGCTGCAGAATGACAAAATTAGATTGTTTCTTGTCATCCTGAGGCCGTAAGTCTAAAGGACCTCATTTTCAAATTTTACAAAAACCGCTAATTTCTCACCCAAAGTATAAAAGTAATTTTATAATATTTTTATTGTGACTGCCACTTATAAGCATTGTCTTAAAACGGCCAGATTCTTTTTAAGAATTGCGCTAACCAACCCGGCCTTGAGCTATCTGCCATATAACCTTCTCCATTGTACTCTACATACATATCCGAAATTCTTGAAGAATCTACAGAGTTATCTTGCATTATATCGGTAGGCTTTACAATGCCTGAAATTACAAGTGTTTGATAGTCATCGTTAACTTTAACAACCTTTTTTCCAACGATAAATAAATTTCCGTTTGGATAAACCTTTGTAACTCTTGCAGAAATTGTTGCTATTAGAGTTGATTTTCTGTTTGTAGATGCAGACCCTTTATATGTGTCTGAGTTTTGCTCTGTTATGCCGGCTATTGGTGTTTTATTTATTAAATCTTTACCCATTAGCTTTGGCGATGGAACGTTTAAATCCATCTTCTGTTGCTCTTGTGTATTTGTATTGGAAGCAGTCTGTCCGGCTATGTTTTCAACGACTCTTATTGTTATAATATCTCCAACCGTGAAAGCTTTAGAATCGGAAAATAAATTGTTATAGCTGCCTGTGTATAAAGAGCCGGGTGTTCTAACGACTTTTTCTTGTTCTATCTCGGGTGGATTTGGGTTAAATGGCTTTCCATACTCTGACGTTTTTTTAGCACACCCTGCTGTGATAAAGCCTATAACTCCTAATAATAGTATTAACCTTTTCATATTTTTACTCCCCGCTTGCTTCTATTAAAACAGTATCATTAGAGATAACTTTTCCTACCAATTCTTTGCCTGTAGATATATTTTTAACTTTAATGTAATCCCCTTCTTTACCGTTTTCAAGAGCTACGCCAAGCATTTGTATCTTTATGTTTTTATTTAAATAAACTATGCCGACTTTTTGATTTTTTACAATTGTATACTTTGTACTACCTGATATTCTAAAGGTAATAGGGATAGTTGCAACTATCTCTTCATCTTTCAAATAAGTACAATCTAAATACAGATAAATACTGCTTTTTCCTTTGCTTTTACATTCAACTTTATTAAAATCTTTACTTAACTTCTCTTCATAACTCTGTGGTATTTTAACTACATCTATTATCTCAACATCTTTATAATTTTCCTTTGCATACTCTAAAGCCATATTTTTAGCTTTTTCAAGCCTTTCACCGGCTTTTACATAAAAATTTGTAATTAAAACAAGCAATAAAACTATGTTCCAAAGTTTTGCACTCAATTTTTTATCCTTAATTTATTTAATCTTCTAAAAATTATCAATTTTTCATCAAAGTAATTATTCGTTAATTCTAAATATACGTCAGGTAATAAATTCAATAAAAATAGGATATTCTTCTCCGGCTGCAGAATGACCAATTCTATGATGCTTGTCAACCAACCTTTTCCTGTCATCCTGGGGTCGTAAGTCCGAAGAATCCCCTTTTCAAATTTCACAAAAACCACTAATTTCCCACCCAAAGTATTAATCTAAAAATTATTAACTTTTCAATGTAGTTACAGTCTTAAGCATTTCATCTGCTGTAATAATACCTTTCGAGTTAACTTCGTAAGCTCTTTGTGCTACTATTAGATTTACCATCTCCTCTACTATGTTTACGTTAGACATTTCTAAAAATCCTTGTGTAAGCTTTCCAAAAGCATCAGTATTTGGGTCTCCTTCTATAGGCTGTCCGGAAGCTTCTGTATACTTAAATAAATTTCCCCCTATTGCTTTAAGTCCTGCAGGGTTTATAAATTTGTAAAGCTTTATATTCCCAACTTCTTCTGTTGTCTGTTGCCCTCCGCTATTTCTAACTACGATAACTTTTCCATTTGGGCTTATAGAAATGTTTAAAACTGTTTCTGGAGCTGAAATTTGTATGTTTGGACTTAATCTGTATCCTTCCGGATTTACTATATATCCTTCGTTATCTATTTGGAAATTTCCAGCCCTTGTAAAAGCTTCGCTTCCGTCAGGCATTTCTATTTTGAAAAATCCTTCGCCTTGTATCGCAACATCCAAAGGATTATCTGTTTTCATCAAACTTCCCTGAGAAAACATTTTTGCAACATCAGACACTTTCACACCTAAACCTATCTGAATCCCTGCCGGAACTCTATTCTGAGTTGAGCTCAAAACACCCGGGTCTCTCACATCTTGATAGATCAAATCTTCGAAATTAGCTCTACTTCTTTTAAATCCAACCGTATTAACGTTAGCTATGTTGTGGGAAATCACATCTAAATTTGTCTGTTGTGCTTCCATCCCCGATGCTGATGTCCATAATGCTCTTAACATTTTTTAACACCTGGTTAACCAAACTGTACAAAACTGTACAAAACTGTAAAAAAGTAAAAAATCAGTTTGCACAGCTTGGGTTGGGGTATTTGTATTCCGCCATTTCAGACACTCCCAGTCCCGACAGGCGGTATTTTGGAAGTGTCATAGTCCCTGCACCAAGCACAGGAGCTAACCTGTTAGCCACTGCTATCCAATCCTTT
>Ga0080004_1123294_pt1 | contig 30066 bp, 45 predicted proteins | sample WasSprMetagenome_FD_69207 | JGI IMG/M metagenome (GOLD analysis project Ga0080004, IMG submission 69207) | Sulfidic aquatic microbial communities from Washburn Spring, Yellowstone National Park, USA - WS (SPADES assembly) (version 2) | ecosystem: Environmental > Aquatic > Thermal springs > Hot... | reverse complement strand
CCGGGGACAATGTTAATATGAGGGTGGTGTTGCAGAAGCCGGTGGCATTGGAGCCCGGTTTGCGTTTCGCTATCAGGGAGGGTGGAAAGACGATAGGCGCTGGCGTTGTGACGCAGGTGTTGGACTAATATGCCCGGGGATAGAATAAGGATAAAACTAAAAGGGTACGACCATCGCTTGGTTGATGAGTCCTCCAGGAAGATAGTGGAGACCGCAAGGGATACAGGAGCTAAGGTAGCAGGTCCTATTCCCTTGCCTACGAAGATAAAGCGATGGTGTGTTATCCGCTCTCCCTTTATAGATAAGACCTCTATGGAGCATTTTGAGATGAGGATACATAAAAGGCTCATAGATATAATAGAGCCTTCGCCGAAGATTGTTGACGCCTTGATGCAGTTGGAGTTGCCGAGTGGCGTTGATATAGAAATTTCCCTTTAGGTGAGTGATATGAAGGCGATATTAGGAAAAAAGATAGGAATGATTTCATATTTCACGAAGGAAGGCGAGATGCTGCCCGTAACGGTAGTTCAGGCGGGTCCCTGCGTTGTTGTTCAGAAAAAAACAATTGAAACAAACGGTTATGAAGCTATCCAGATAGGATTTGAAGAGGTAAAGAAGGAAAAATTAAACAAACCGTTGCTGGGTCATTTCCAAAAGGCGAATGTCCCTCCTATGAGGTTCCTGCGAGAGGTTAGGGGGAGATTTGATGACCTTGATGTGGGAAGCGAGATAAAAGTGGATATCTTCACTCCCGGGGAAAAGGTGGATGTTGTGGGCATTTCAAAGGGAAAGGGCTTCGCTGGCGTGATGAAGAGATGGGGGTTTAGCGGAGGTCCGGCTACCCATGGTTCAATGTCTCATAGGAGACCCGCTTCGGCGGGACCTCAGCAACCTCAAAGGATTATAAAGGGGAAGAAAATGCCCGGACATATGGGGGCGGAAAGGGTAACAGTGCAGAATCTTGAGGTAGTGGATGTAGACCCTGAGAGGAATCTCCTTCTTCTAAAGGGAGGGGTGCCGGGGCGGAAAGGGAGTTTATTGTTAATTCGCCAAGCGATAAAATCCCAAAAACTTGTCAAGGCAGGGAAAGGAGAGTAACCGATGCCCACGGTGGAACTGCTTAATCAAAGAGGAGAGGTAGTAGGCGAGCTCCAGCTGAAAGAGGAAGTGTTTGGCGTGGAGCCCAACCATACCCTTATGCATCAGGCTGTCCTATCCTATCTTGCCAACCAGCGTCAGGGGACTCATTCCACAAAGACGAGAGGAGAGGTAAGGGGTGGAGGGAGGAAACCATGGAGGCAGAAAGGAACGGGAAGAGCGAGGCAGGGTTCCATAAGGGCTCCCCAGTGGGTAGGTGGTGGCGTCGTTTTTGGACCTCGCCCAAGGGATTACTCTTTCTATCTATCAAAGAAGGAAAGGCGTTTAGCTCTTCGCTCCGCCTTATCAGCGAAATTGGCTGATGGCGAGATAAAGGTTGTAGAAGAGCTGGAGATTGAGGAGCCGAAGACAAAGAAGATGGAAGAGATTCTTCGTTCTCTGGGAATTGAGGGAGAAAACACATTGATTGTTACGGAGGAAATGAATCCTGTGGTCATACTGTCTGCCCGAAACTTGCCCTATGTTGTAGGGGTAGTTGAAGCTAAGGACTTAACCACCTACGATGTCCTTTCCGCTAAATATTTAGTAATGACAAAGAAGGCGGTGGAAATCGTTGAGGATAGGTTAAAGGAGGAGGAAGAATGAGGGACCCAAGGGACATCATCATCAGACCTCTTATAACAGAGAAGTCCCTCCGTCTTGCGAGGGAGGGCAAATACAGCTTTGAAGTGGCAAAGGATGCGAATAAGCAGGAGATAAAAAGCGCTGTGGAAAGGCTCTTTAGGGTAAGGGTGGAGAAGGTGCACACGATAAATGTAAAGGGTAAAACGAGGACTATGTTCTGGGGGAAGAGAACTACGGGGAGAACAAAGGATTGGAAGAAGGCAATAGTAACTGTTAAAGAAGGAAAAATAGATATATTTGAGGGATTATGATAAGGAGAGTGTTGTAGGATGCCTATCAAGGAAGTAAAGCCGACATCTCCGGGAAGAAGGAACGCCAGCTACCCCACATTTGAGGAGATAACGAAGAAGGAGCCAGAGAAATCTCTCGTTGTTCCTCTCAAGAAAACGGGAGGAAGGAATAATCAAGGTGTTATAACGGTGCGATTCAGAGGAGGGGGTAGCAAGCGTCTCTATAGGATAATAGATTTTAAGCGGGATAAGGATGGAATTCCCGCTAAGGTAATAGCGATAGAGTATGACCCTAATCGCACCGCCTATATAGCGTTACTTCAGTATGCGGATGGGGAGAAAAGGTATATATTGGCTCCGCAGGGATTGAAGGTTGGGGACACGGTGATGTCTGGACCGGATGCTCCCCAGAAGGTAGGGAATGCCCTTCCCTTGAGAAATATCGCCTTGGGAACTTTCATTCATGCAATTGAATTGGTTCCCGGGGGAGGGGCGAAGCTCGTGAGGGCAGCTGGCACAAGCGCCCAGTTAATGGCTAAGGAGGGCGATTATGCCCAGGTTAAGTTGCCTTCTGGGGAAATAAGGTTGATACATCTTGATTGTAAAGCCACGATAGGAATAGTGGGGAACATAGACCATGAGAACATCAGATTGGGCAAGGCTGGGAGGAGCAGGTATCTTGGGAGGCGTCCCCATGTAAGGGGTTCCGCTATGACGCCAAGGGACCATCCCCATGGGGGTGGAGAGGGTAAAGCCCCGATTGGATTGCCCCATCCCAAGACACCCTGGGGTAAGCCAGCAAGGGGAGTTAAAACGAGGCGCAGAAAGGTTACGGATAAGTTCATCTTGCAGAGGAGGAAGTGAGCAATGGGACGAAGCAAGAAGAAAGGTTACTTTGTTGACGCTCATCTCCTTGAGAAGCTACAAAAATACGATAAGGAGACGATAATAAAAACTTGGTCTCGCCGCTCTCACATCATTCCCGCGATGGTCGGGAGGACAATAGCGGTCTATAATGGGAAACGGCATATCCCGATTTATATCACTGAGAGAATGGTGGGGCATAAATTGGGGGAATTCGTTCCCACTCGCACCTTTAGAGGGCATGGTGAGACCAAAGAAAAAGAGGAAAGAAGGAGAGGTAAAGAATGAAAGAGTTAGGAATGGAAGCGAAGGCAATTGCAAGGTATGTGAGAATTTCTCCTCTTAAGGCAAGGAGGGTAGCTTCTTTATTGAAAGGGAAGAATGTGAAGGAGGCAGAGGCTTTACTTGGACTTCTTTCCACTAAGGCGGCAGCAATAGTAAAGAATGTATTGAAATCGGCTGTGGCTAACGCGACGAATAACCATAATATGAATCCTGATAGACTGATTGTGAAAAATGTAATCGTTGATATGGGTCCTTCTCTTAAGCGTTTTAGACCGCGCGCGATGGGGAGGGCTTACAAGATAAGGAAGCCCTCCAGCCATATCACGGTAATAGTGGAGGAGGTATAGAAAATATGGGACAAAAAGTAAGTCCGATTGCTTTAAGGTTGGGAATAAACAGGGAACCTGATTCCCGCTGGTTCGCTACTGGCAAAAGATATACCGAGTTATTGCAAGAGGATTTGAAGATAAGGGATTTCCTGAAGAAGAATCTAAAGAATGCCGGGGTTAGCAGAATAATCATTGAAAGGGCATCTGATACTATAAATATAACCATCCACACTGCTCGTCCCGGCATAGTGATAGGGAGAGGGGGGAGGACTATTGAGGAATTGGTTCGCGCTATTTCGGATATGACGGGGAAAGAAGTAAAGATAAATGTGGAGGAGATAAGATTTCCTGAACTTGATGCTCAGATAGTAGCGGAGAATGTAGCAAGTCAGATAGAGAAGCGTGTTGCCTATAAAAGGGCAATGCGACAAGCGGTTTTGCGGGCTATGAGGGCGGGAGCGGGTGGAATAAAGATAGAGTGTTCGGGGAGGTTAGCTGGTGCGGAGTTGGCAAGGGATGAGGCAGTAATGGAGGGGAATTTGCCTCTCTCTACTCTTGATGCCGATATAGATTATGGTTATGCGGTTGCCTTAACTAAATATGGAACGATTGGCGTTCAGGTCTGGATTTATAGATTGAAGGAACAACCTCAGGAAAGGGAGGAGATAGAGTATGCCCCTGCAGCCGAAGCGGACGAAATATAGGAAACCACATCTTGGCTGGCTCAAAGGCAAAGCAACTAAGGGGACAACCCTTGCCTTTGGAGAATATGGTCTACGCTCCCTTGAGACGAAATGGCTATCCGCGAGGGCTTTGGAGGCTGCGCGGGTAACAATAAGCCGTTATCTTCAAAAGGGAGGGAAGATATACCTCCGTGTTTTCCCTGACCGTGTTGTTACGAAAAAGCCAGCGGAAACGAGGATGGGTGGAGGCAAAGGTTCTCCAGATGAATGGGTGGCGGCGGTGAAAAGGGGAAGGATAATACTGGAGGTTGGGGGCGTTGATAGGGAAACCGCTTTGGAAGCCCTGAGGCTTGCTTCCTACAAGCTTCCCTTCAAAGTGCAAATAGTGGAGAAGGAAAAAGAGGGGGTTGCGGCGCAATGAAGCCGACGGAATTAAGGGAGAAAACGAATGAGGAACTGCTTCAACTCTATTCAGATTTGAAGCAGGAGCTGTTTAACCTCCGCATTCAGAGGGAGACGAAACAGCTTGCAAATCCCAAACGAATGAAAATGGTGAGGAAGGACATAGCTCGCATCCTTACAATCCTGAGAGAAAGGGGGATAAAACTATGAACGCTACTGCTGGTAAGACGAGAGGAAAGCGAAAGGTCTTCCGAGGCGAGGTAGTGAGCGACAAGATGGACAAGACCATCGTCGTCGCGGTTACACGCCTCGTCCGCCATCCCCTTTATCCTAAGGTTATAAAGAAAACAACGAAATTCAAAGCACACGATGAATTCAACGAAGCGAGGGAAGGGGATATAGTAGAAATTATGGAAACGAGACCCCTCTCCAAGACGAAACGCTGGAGATTGGTTAGAATTATAAAAAGGAGAGAGGAAGAATGATAAAGCCATACACTCGCCTTACAGTCGCTGATAACACTGGTGCTAAAATAGTTGAATGCATCAGGGTGCTTAAGGGCAATGCCAAGTATGGGAGAGTTGGGGATATCATTGTCGCTACCGTAAAGGACGCTATTCCCAATTCTCCCATAGAGAAGGGCACCGTTGTGAGGGCGGTAATCGTGCGCACTCGCGCCCCCATAAGGCGCCCTGATGGAACCTGGGTTAGATTTGATGATAATGCGGTGGTCATCTTAGACCAGCAGGGTGCCCCAAGGGGCAGCAGGGTCTTTGGACCCGTCGCAAGGGAGCTGCGGGAAAAAGGATTTACCAGGATAATCTCTCTTGCTCCGGAGGTAGTGTGATGAAGGCGAAAGTGAAAATTCCACGCTATAAATTGAAGAAGGGCGATACGGTGGAGGTAATAAGTGGTGTTGAGAAAGGGAAGAGGGGGACGATTATAAGAGTCATTCCCGAACGGGGAAGGGTTGTGGTGGAAGGCGTAAAATTGGTGAAGAGGCATATGCGTCCCTCTCAGAAGATGCCCCAAGGCGGGATAATGGAGAAGCCCGCTCCAATCGATATTTCAAATGTTATGCTTGTCTGCCCTCATTGCAACAAGAGGACCCGTCCCAGGATGGTCTTCGTTAGAGACAAAAAGGCGAGAGCTTGTAGGAAGTGTGGTGAGTTGATAGATGAAGTCTGAGATGCCCCCTATTAAGGAGAAATACATAAAGGAAGTCGTCCCCGAGATGATGCGTATCTTTGGCTATAAGAACATAATGGAGGTTCCTCGTATAGAAAAAGTGGTTGTAAATATGGGGGTAGGAGAAGCGGTGCAAGACCCTAAAGAGATAGAGACCGCTAAGAAGGAATTGGCGTTGATAACGGGGCAGATGCCTATGGTTTGCAAGGCGAGAAAATCGATTTCCAGCTTTAAGCTGAGGAAGGGGATGCCCATAGGATGCAAGGTAACCCTCAGGGGAGACAGGATGTGGCATTTTCTCCAAAAGCTTTTCGCCATAGTCTTGCCTAGGGTTAGGGATTTCAAGGGTTTGCCCCAGAAGATGGATGGGCATGGCAATTTCAGTTTGGGGCTTGACGAGCAGACAATATTCCCGGAGATAAATTTGGACCAAGTTGAAAAGGTTAGGGGAATGAATATAACGATTGTTACTACTGCGAAAAGCGATATTGAGGGCAGGACATTGTTGAAGCTTCTTGGATGCCCATTCAGGGAGGAGGGTAGCAGGATATGAAGGAGTATACGACCCAAAATATTAGGAATGTCGTCTTCGTTGCCCATTCTGGGGCAGGAAAGACCTCCCTCATAGAGGCTCTACTTTATAAGGCAAAGATGACAACGCGGATGGGGAAGGTGGAAGATGGCAACACGGTGATGGACTACGAGCCCGAGGAGATACAGAGGAAAACATCCATCACCCTTTCACTCGCCTATCTCGATTGGAATGGAACGAAGATAAACATAATAGATACCCCTGGTTATGCGGATTTTCAAGGCGAGGTTTTGGGGGCAATGAGAGCCGCTGATGCGGTGGTGTTAGTGGTTTGTGCTGCCTCAGGAGTGGAGATAGGAACGGAGAATATGTGGCGTCTTGCTCAGGAGCATTCCCTTCCCGTTTTGATAGTGGTTAATAAGATAGAAAGGGAAAATGCTGATTTCAATAAGGTTCTAAACCAGTTGCAGGAATCTTTTGGCAAGGGAGTAGTAGCGGTGGGCAGCGTTGCGGAGCGTCTCGTTGATGGTTATAAGGAGAAGCTCTTGGAGGCGGTGGCGGATGTCAGCGATGCTCTGCTGGAGAAATATATTAATGAGGAGGAAATAGAGGAAAAAGAGATAGAGGAAGCTCTTGTGGAGGGAGTGAGGGCAAGACAACTCTTTCCTGTTCTCGCTGCCTCCGCTTTCTCCGGTGAGGGAGTGGAGGAGCTATTGGAAGCAATCGTAAAGTATCTTCCCTCTCCCTCCGATAGAGGAAGCATAAAGGGGATGGCACCGGGGAATGGGGAAGAGATAGAAGTTAATCCAAAGGATGAGGAGCCGGTTTGTGCCTTCGTTTTCAAGACAGTTGCCGACCCCTATGTGGGGAAGCTCTCCTATGTGAGGGTTTATTCTGGGCTACTTGCCGCTGATAGCGTTCTTGTAAATGTTAACAAAAATGTCCAACAAAAAGTGGGGCAATTGTTCCTGCTCCTCGGCAAACAGCAACAACCTATTGGTAGAGTTCACGCAGGGGATATCTGCGCCATTCCCAAGCTCGCCGAGACCTCAACTGGAGATACTTTATGTCATCCTTCAAGGCTCGTGATGCTTCCCCCCATAAGCTACCCCGAGCCCGTCTATCAGCTGGCAATTGCTCCCAAGAGTCGGGAAGATGAGGAGAAGCTGACGATGGGTCTCAACCGCTTGACCGAAGAGGACCCGTCTTTCCGTTGGTGGCGAGATAACGAGATGAAGCAGACGATTATGGCAGGGATGGGCGACTTGCATCTGGAGGTAACTATGGAGCGTCTCAAAAGGAAGTTTGGGGTAGATGTAGAGCTATCCACACCCAGGGTTCCTTATAGAGAAACGATAAGGCGCTCAGCGAGTGCGGAGGGCAAGTATATAAGGCAGACAGGTGGACATGGTCAATATGGGGTTGTCTATCTCACTGTTGAGCCCTTGGAAAGGGGAAGTGGCTATGAGTTTGTAAATAAGATTGTCGGAGGAGCCATTCCCCGTCAGTATATACCATCCGTTGAGAAAGGGGTGCAGAAGGCGCTCAGTGAGGGAGTGCTGGCTGGCTATCCGGTCGTTGATGTGAGGGTAACCCTCTATGATGGAAAATATCACGAGGTGGATTCTTCCGATTTGGCATTCCAGATAGCTGCCGCTATATCCTTCAAGGAGGCTGTTAAGCAGGCTGACCCCGTTCTCTTGGAGCCGATAATGAATGTTGTGGTTACTGTGCCGAAGATGTTCACTGGTGATGTGATTGGCGGATTGAACAGTAAGCGAGGTAGGATAATCGGTATAGAATCCGAGTCCCCTTTAATTGACCGCATTATAGCGCAGGTTCCTATGGCTGAGATGCTCAAATATGCTATAGACTTGCGTTCCATAACGGGAGGGAGAGGAAGTTTCACTATGTCCTTCTCCCACTATGAGGAGGTTCCTCCCCACATAGCGCAGCAGATAATAGAAAGCTCTCGTAAGGAGGAAGAATAGATATGGCGAGAAAGGCGAAAATCGAAAGAAGCAAGCTCCCACCTAAATTCAAAACGAGGCAGAGAAATCGCTGTTTCCGCTGTGGAAGACCAAGAGGATATATAAGGCAATTCGGTCTCTGCAGGATATGTTTTAGGGAGCTTGTTTATCAGGGATTGATACCCGGCGTGGTGAAGTCAAGTTGGTAAAGGAGGGAGCTATGGTTCTTACTGACCCTATAGCCGATATGCTTACCCGCATTAGAAACGCCTTGATGGCGGAAAAGAAGGAGGTCTCCGTTCCCGCCTCAAAAATCAAGATCGAGATAGCGCGGATATTGCGTAAGGAAGGATATATCCACGATTTTCAGTTCATTGACGATGGTAAGCAAGGCATCTTACGCATCTTCCTGAAATATACACCTGAGGGGGAGCCGGTGATAAGCGGGTTGAAAAGAGTGAGCAAGCCGGGAAGCAGAATTTATGTGTCCAAAGATGAAATTCCCCGTGTTATGGATGGATTGGGGATAGCCATTTTGTCTACCTCCAAAGGGGTGTTAACCGATAAGGAAGCCCGACGGCTTGGCGTTGGCGGAGAAGTTATATGCTATGTTTGGTGAGGTGATTAAAGGTGTCGCATATAGGTAGAAAACCGATTGTTATACCAGAGAATGTGAAAGTGAAGTTAGAAGGGGACCAGATATATGTTGAAGGTCCCTTAGGGAAAAACAGCCTCGCCCTCCATCCTCTTATAGAGGTGGAGCTTGCGGATGGCAAAATATATGTGAAAAGGAGGGACGACAGGAAGGAGAGCCGTTCCTTACATGGTTTATTCCGCACCCTTATCGCAAACCTCATAGAGGGTGTAACAAAGGGGTTCCAAAAAACCTTGGAGATAGTGGGCGTAGGCTACAGGGCAACGAAGCAGGGTGAGAACCTCGTCTTGAACATAGGCTTCTCCCATCCTGTTGTCGTGGAACCCAAGCCGGGCATAACTTTTGAGGTAACCCAGGACCCCGATACGCGGCAGACTTTGATAGTTGTTAAAGGTATTGATAAACAAGTTGTGGGACAGCAGGCAGCGGAGATAAGGGCAATCAGACCTCCGGATGCCTATCACGGAAAAGGCATAAGATATAGAGGAGAAATAGTTCACCTCAAGCCTGGTAAAGCAGCGAAAGTAGGAGGTGCTAAATAAAGTTAAGATGTTGAGCAAAGTTGAAGCGAGAAAGAGAAGGCATTTAAGGGTAAGGAAAAAGGTATCGGGAACAAGCGAGAGACCGAGGCTATCGGTCTTCCGCTCCCTTAAACACATATATGCCCAGCTGATAAACGATGAGATAGGGCATACTTATTGCTCTGCTTCCTCCCTTGACCCCGAAATAAGGAAGATTGCCCCGGGAAAAAGCAAGACGGAAATTGCGAGAGAGGTGGGTCGCCTTTTAGCCAAGCGGGCTTTGGAGTTGGGAATTGAGAAAGCTGCTTTTGACCGGGGAGGTTATAAATATCAGGGGAGAGTGCGTGCTTTGGCGGAGGGAGCAAGAGAAGGAGGATTGAAAATATGAGGATAGTGACAAAAAAGCGCAAATTCGTTCCCTCAGATGATACCAAATTGGAGGAAAGGATAGTCCTCTTTAAGAGGGTATCCAGAACGCAGAAGGGAGGAAGAAGACAGAGGATATTCGTTTTAGCCGTGGTTGGTGATAAGCAGGGTCATGTGGGAGCGAGCATAGGGAAGGCGCATGAGCTTCCTGATGCCCTCCGTAAGGCAGTTAATCAGGCTAAGAAGAATATGATTGAGGTTCCCCTGCTCGGTAATACCATTCCCCACGCGGTTATTGGGGAAATTGGGGCAACGAAGGTTCTGCTAAAGCCCGCTTCTCCGGGAACGGGAACAGTTGCCGGGCGTGCTGTTAGGGCGGTGGTTGAATTAGCGGGGATAAAGGATATATTGACTAAGTGCATCGGGTCAACTAATCCCGTTAATGTAGTTTGGGCAACCCTTAAGGCTTTGAGCTCCCTCCAAACTCCCGAGGAGGTAGCGCGCAAGAGGGGAAAACACCCTTATCAATTGCTACCCTGGCTCAAAAAGATGGAGGTGGAAAAACTTGAGGAAGATGTTTCTGCTGAAGTTAAAGAAGAGCCCCATCGGACACAAGTTTTGGAAGAAGAGAACCCTCCAAGCTCTGGGATTGAGGAGAGTGAACCAGGAGGTCCTAAAGCCGAACAATCCCCAAGTGGAGGGGATGATAGAGAGAGTGAAGGACCTTCTGGAAGTGAGGATAGTGGAGATTGAGGAGGTGCAAGATGCAGATACACGAGATAAAGGTTGAATATCCGAGGAAAAAGAAAAAGAGGGTGGGTAGAGGCATAGGTTCTGGTCACGGGAAAACCGCTGGAAGGGGAACGAAAGGGCAGAAGGCACACGAGAGTGTCAGCCTCCATATGGAAGGTGGTCAAACTCCCCTTCACCTTCGCCTCCCGAAGCAGAAGGGTTTTAAAAATCCCTTTAAAAAGGAATGGCAGGTAGTAAATGTTAAGGACTTAATGCGTCTGGGAGATGTGCAAGAAATCACTCCCCAACTCCTCTATGAAAGAGGTTTGATAAAGGAAAAGGATATACCTGTGAAGATATTGGGTGAAGGGGAAGTGAAGAGGCCGCTAATCGTAAAGGCTCATGCTTTCAGTGCCTCTGCTAAGGAGAAGATAGAGAAGGCTGGAGGGAAGGCAGAGGTGATAGGTTAAATGCTGGAGACATTCGTTTCCGCCCTTCGCTATCCCGATTTGAGGAAGAGGATATTGTTCGTTTTAGGTATGTTTGCCCTTTATGTTGCTGGTCTTCATATCCCCATTCCGGGAGTGAACAGACAAGCTCTTGAGGAGCTTTTTGCTCGTGGTGGAGGTCTTTTCTCCCTTGTTGACCTCTTCTCGGGAGGGGCGATGCGCAAATTTACCATCTTCGCGATGGGGATTTATCCCTATATAAACGCCTCAATCATAATGCAGCTGTTAACTATGGCTATTCCCAGCTTGGAGGAATTGGCTAAGGAAGGCGGGGAAGAAGGAAGAAAGAAAATCGGACAATATACGCGTTATCTAACCGTTCTCCTTTCCCTAATGCAAGCAACTGGTATGTGCATTGCCCTTGGGAGAGCGCAGAATATACTCCATTTTACCACTTTTGATTATTTCCGCGCTGTAATCGCTCTCACGGCATCAACCTGTTTCCTCCTCTGGTTGGGCGAACTAATTACAGAGAAGGGAATAGGAAACGGCGTCTCTCTAATAATACTCTGTAATATAATGGTCAGAATGCCCTATGATATATACAACACAATTCAGGCTTTAAGGGCGGGCACAATCACATTTTTCAATGTCCTTCTTCTCGCTATTCTTTTCCTGGGAGTTGTCGCAGCTGTTGTAGCCGTGCAGAACGCTCAGAGGAAAATCCCCGTGCAGTATGCGAGGAAAGTCGTGGGGATAAGGGCATATGCTGGTTCCCAGACATATTTGCCGCTTCGCCTAAACAACGCCGGCGTCATACCCATAATCTTCGCCATCGCAATCATTACTTTCCCCTCCACCATTCTCCAGTTCTTCGGCAATCCCACTCAGCAAAATTCCTGGGTATATAAGCTCCTCTATTACTTCAGCCCCGGAATGAGCGTCGTTGCCTCCATAATCTATGCCATTTTAGTGATGTTATTCACCTATTTCTATACCGCTGTCGTATTCAACCCCTCTGATATAGCCGATAACTTGAAGAAAGCGGGAGGTTTCATACCGGGAGTTCGTCCTGGTCAACCTACCAAAGAGTATATAGATAGAGTTCTTTCAAGGGTTACCTTCGTAGGAGCCTTGTTCCTAGCCGCCATAGCTTTATTGCAGTATTATTACTCCAATATTACGGGTGTTCCCGCGAGGGTTTTCACGGTAGTAGGTGGAACTTCCATATTAATTCTTGTAGGTGTAGCGGTGGAGACCGTTCAGCAGCTGGAAGCCCAGATTGCTATGAGACGCTATGAAGGTTTCATAAAATAGAAGGGAGGAGAAGGGATTGGTCATCTTGTTAGGAGCACCTGGAGCAGGCAAAGGAACACACGCAAAGAGGCTTTCCTCTTTGTTGGGCATTCCCCATATATCAACTGGGGACATCTTCAGGGAGGAGATGGAGAAGAACAGTGAGTTGGGTCAAGAGGTGAGAAGATATGTTGAGAGGGGGGAGCTTGTCCCCGATGAGGTTGTAAACTTGGTAGTGAAGAAAAGGCTTTCGCAGGATGATTGCAAAAGGGGGTTTATCCTTGATGGATATCCTCGCACTCTCCAACAAGCGGAGGCTTTAGAGGAGATTTTAAAGGAGCTCTCCTTGCCCTTGAAAAAGGTGATAAATCTGGTTGTAAGTGAGGAGGAGATAATAAGGCGTCTCTCGGGAAGGAGGATATGTCGCAATTGCGGAGCAATCTTCCACATCGTCAATATGCCACCAAAAAAGGAAGGTATTTGCGATTACTGTGGAGGGGAATTATATCAGAGAGACGATGATAAACCGGAAGCGATACGCCATCGTTTGGCTGTTTATCACAAGCAAACGGAGCCCCTCATCCGCTTTTATGAGGAGAAGGGGCTTTTGGTCAATGTGAATTGCGAGGTTCCCCTTGAGCAATCTGTGGAGGAAATCGTTCGGATATTGAAAGATGATAGTGATTAAGAAAGAAGAAGAGATAAGGAAGATGAGGAGGGCGGGTGAGATTTTAGCGGAGGTTTTGGATATATTAGAAGCAAACGCCAAGCCCGGTATTTCCACAGGGGAGCTGGATTCCCTCGCTGAGGAGCTCATCCGCTCGCGTGGAGGGAGACCTTCCTTTAAGGGCTTCAACGGATTTCCCGCCTCCATCTGCGCCTCCCTTAATGACGAGGTCGTTCACGGGATTCCCTCAAAGAGGAGAATCTTGAAGGAGGGAGATTTGTTAAAGTTAGATGTGGGTGTGGAGTTTGAAGGATATCATGCGGATGGGGCGCGCACATTCGTCGTGGGGAATGGAGAGGTTGATGAAAAAGTTATAGAATTGATAAATACGACGAGGGAGGCATTGGAGAGAGGCATTAGGGCAGCGAGGAAGGGAGCAAGGTTGGGCGACATCGGTTATGCCATTCAGAGCTATGTGGAAGGAAAAGGTTTTTCCGTGGTTAAGGCGTTAACCGGTCATGGCATCGGTCGGAGTCTTTGGGAAGACCCCCCTGTCCCCAACTACGGCAGTAAGGGGAAGGGGATAATTCTGAGGGAAGGGATGACATTGGCGATAGAGCCAATGGTGAACATTGGGAGTGATAGAGTATTCACAGCGGAAGATGGTTGGACGGTCAAAACTGTTGATGGTAGTCTTTCCGCCCATTTTGAGCATACTATTGCCATAATGGGCGATGGATGTTTGATATTGACAAGGAGGTAAGAGGTGAAAAAGGAGACTATAGAGATGGAAGGCGTAGTGATAGAGGCCTTGCCGAATGCGGCTTTCCGTGTTAAACTTGATAATAACCTTATAATCACCGCACACGCATCCGGCAAGATGCGCCTTCACTACATAAAGATTCTGCCCGGCGATAAGGTAAAAGTAGAAGTCTCTCCTTATGACCTGACGCAGGGCAGGATACTTTATCGTTATAAATAAGAGAGGTGAGATTTTTAAAATGAAAGTGCGTCCCTCTGTGAAGAGGATATGTGATAAGTGTAAAATTATAAGGAGAAAGGGCAGAGTGATGGTCATCTGCTCCAACCCTAAGCATAAGCAGAGGCAGGGGAGGTGAGAAAATGGCAAGAATAGCTGGAGTTGATTTGCCGAAGGATAAGAATATCTGGATTGCCCTGACCTATATATATGGTATAGGGCGGACGCTCAGCAAGAAAATATTGGAGGAAGCGGGCATTGACCCTAATGTAAAGGTGAAGGACCTCTTGGATGAGGAGGTGGCGAGGCTCAACAATATAATTGAGAGCAAATACAAAGTGGAGGGAGATTTGCGAAGGGAGGTAGCTGCTAATATCCGCAGGTTAATTGAGATAGGTTGTTACAGAGGTTTAAGGCATAAGGTAGGTCTGCCCGTGAGAGGGCAGAGGACTCGCACGAATGCGAGGACGAGGAAAGGACCTCGCGCCCGCATAGGGGCAAGGAAATAAGGAGGTAAGGAGTTATGGCTAAAAAGAAAGCAGCGAAGAAGAAAGAGAGAAGATTGGTTACCCATGCGATAGCCCATATAAAGGCTACCTTCAACAACACCATTATCTCAATAACCGATAAAGATGGCAATGTCCTCTGCTGGGACAGCGGAGGAACTGTGGGATTAAAGGGAACGAGGAAGGGCACACCCTACGCAGCTCAATTGGCAGCTGATTCTGTTGCGAAAAAGGCTATGGAAATGGGAGTGCGAAAAGTTGATGTTTATGTAAAGGGAACGGGACAGGGAAGGGAAACAGCTATAAGAGCTCTTCAAGCCGCTGGTCTTGAAATCAACATCATTAAGGATGTGACACCTGTTCCTCACAATGGTTGTCGTCCTCCAAAGAGAAGAAGAGTGTGAGGTGAATAACAAGTGAGCTTATATACTGGTCCACGCTGTAGATTGTGTAGAAGGGAAGGGATGAAACTCTTCCTAAAGGGGGATAAGTGCCATACCCCCAAATGCCCTCTGGAAAAGAGAAACTATCCACCCGGAATGCATGGTCAAACTCGACCTCCCAAGCTCAAGGATTACGGGTTGAGATTCAGGGAGAAGCAAAAAGCAAAGAGGATGTATTGGTTGACGGAAACGCAGTTCAAGCGCTATTTTGAGATGGCGAGCAAGATGAAAGGGAGGGCAGGGGAAAACCTGTTGATGTTACTTGAAAGAAGGTTAGACGCGGTTGTTTATAGATTGGGTTTTGCCGCCTCAAGGAAGCAAGCTCGCCAATTGGTAACCCATGGACATATACTGGTGAATGGGAAGGTGGTGGATATCCCAAGCTATCAGGTGGAAGTGGGTGATATAATAAAAGTTAAGCCTGATTCCCCCGTGGTTCCGCTCGTTAAGGAGGAGGTAGCGAAGAAGGGAGGGAGGTGCCCGGAGTGGTTGAAGTTGGATGAAGAGAAACTCGAAGGGCAGGTGGTGGGGTTGCCCGTGCCAGGGGAGATAGAGGTTCCCCTTAACGAGCAGCTGATAGTGGAGTTTTACTCCCGCTAAAATGGAGGTGTTGTAAATGTTATCTGCTACTGCCAGGAAGGAAAAGGAGAGAACGAACCCGAGGATAGTGATAGCGAGAGAGGATGGTAGGGAAGGGAAATTTTTCATTTATCCCTTGGAGAAAGGTGTGGGGCATACAATTGGCTCAGCGTTAAGGAGGGTGCTCCTTTCCCAGATTCCGGGTGCGGCTATAACTGAGGCAAGGATAGAAGGAGTCTATCATCCTCTTTCTACACTCCCCTACATCAAGGAAGATGTTACATTAATTCTTCTCAACCTAAAAGAAGTAGCTATTAGGGTCAAGCGTCCCTTCTCGGGAGCGCTTATGATGAAGCTGGATGTGCAGGGAGAGGGGGAGGTTTTAGCAGCGGATATAAGACCACAGCATCCCGAGATAGAGATAGCCAATCCCGAGCAACACATAGCAACACTTACGGAGCCAGAGGCAAGACTAAATATTGATTTGAAGGTAGAGATGGGGAAGGGATTCCGTTTAGCCAATATGAGGGAAAGCAAGTCGCAGGTAGGTTTTCTACCATTAACCGCCATCTTCACGCCGATAAGAAGGGTTGCTTACTATGTGCACAATTATTACTTTAAGGGTTGGGACGCGGAGGAAGAAATGGGGCAAACTTACCTTGGTCAACTTGCTATTGAGACATCCTTGCAGGAAAAGTTAGAGCTTGAGCGAGTGACATTGGAGATAATCACAAATGGTGCGATAACTCCTTCCGAAGCCTTGCTCCAGGCAGCGGGAATCCTCAGCAAGTATTTCCAGATAACCTCCCTTGTTGAGCAGAAGATAGACCAACCAGTTGCCACGGTATCCCCATCAAGTGAGCCGGAGGACCCGGTTGATTTGGAGAAAGAAGCACTTCTTGACCTTTCCCTTGAGGATTTAGATTTGCCGAGCAGGGCTTTTAATGCCCTTCGCAAGGAAGGAATCACAACGCTCAGGGAGCTTTGTAAATATAGCGAGAAGCAGCTCTTAGAGCTAAGAAATCTCGGGAAGAAGAGCCTTAACCAATTAAAGGAAATTCTCGCCGAGATGGGCTTTTCCCTTGCTGATGAGGAGGGTAGAAAATGAAGCATAGGATAGGCTATAAGAAGCTTTCAAAACCAACCGACCAAAGATTGGCTCTTTTGCGCTCCTTAGCTAGGGAGGTAGTAAGGAGAGGGAAAATAGAGACAACCCTCCAGAGGGCTAAGGAAGCGAGGAGGATTGTGGAGAAGCTCATAACTTTAGCTAAAGAAGATACTCTATCAGCGAGGCGCCACGCCTTCCGCATCCTCCAAGATGAGACGCTCGTTAAACGCCTATTTGAGGAAATCGCCCCCAAGATGCAGGGCAGGGAGGGTGGTTATCTCAGAATTACGAGATTGGGATACAGAAGAGGAGACCACGCGGAGATAGCCCTTCTCTCCCTCGTAGAATGATGGCTTCTTTTTATGCGCAATATCGTCTTGGGTGTTAGCTATGATGGGACAGATTTCGCCGGCTTTCAGAAACAAAGAGGACTTCCCACTATCCAGGGAGAGATAGAGGAGAAGCTGGCAAAATGTTTGGGTGAAAGAGTAAGGGTGATAGCCGCTTCAAGGACAGACGCAGGAGTTCATGCTAAAGAGCAGGTGATAAATTTCTTGACCAGCTCTCCCGTTCCGGTGGAGAAAATTCCCCGCATACTCAATGACCGCCTCCCATCTTCCATTAGAATCATATGGTCAAGGGAGATGGGAATTTCTTTTCATTCCCGCTTCAGCGCGAAAAGCAGGATATATAAGTATTTCTTGTTAAATAAAGCGGTTGTATCTCCTTTCCTTTCCCGTTATGCCCTGATTTTTCCCCAAGAGCTTGATTTGGAGGCAATGAGGGAAGCGGGGAAGATGCTGGAAGGAGTTCATAATTTCTCCGCTTTTACCCCAGAGCGGACGAAAACGGTGAGGAACCTTATTCGTTTTGACATAAAGAAAAAACACGATATAATTATTTTTACCTTGGAAGCCAACGCTTTTCTAAAGGGAATGGCGCGTAACCTCGTTGGGCTTCTCCTTCAAATCGGCAGGGGGAAATACCCCCTTTCTGTTGTAGAGGAATGCTTGGAAGGCAAGAGAAGTGCGCTGAATTTAACCGTTGCTCCGCAGGGATTATTTCTTTGGAAAGTAAAATATGACGAATTCTAAGGAGGAATAGAGTATGAAGACATATCTACCAAAAGAGGAAGAAATAGAGAGGAGATGGTATCTCATCGATGCCCAAGGGCAAACCCTTGGGCGCCTTGCTTCTTTTATCGCTCGCCTTCTTATCGGCAAGCATAAGCCCTATTACACACCAAGTCTTGATGTGGGTGATAGGGTAATCGTGATAAACGCGGAGAAGATAAGGGTGACGGGAAAGAAGCTGGATAAGAAAATTTATCGCTGGCATTCGGGTTATTTGGGTGGTCTTAAGGAAAAGAGTTTGAGAAAAATGCTCGCCGAGAACCCCGAGAAGGTTCTCTATCTCGCCGTGCGGGGAATGCTTCCCAAGAATCGTTTAAGGGATAAAAGATTGCGGGGATTGAAGATATATCGGGGAAGCGAGCATCCTCATATAGCGCAGAATCCCGTGCCAATATCTATTGAGGGAGGTAGATAAGAAATGGTAGAGCAGAAGCTCTTGATGGATTATTATGCGACTGGGCATAGAAAGACGGCTACCGCTAAGGTATGGTTGATTCCTGGTGGCGAAGGGAAGATAATAATTAATGATAAACCTATGGAGGAATTCATAGGTGGGAGGGTGGTATGGGGTAAAATGATTCAGCAGCCTCTCGTTTTAACCAACACATTGAACAAATATGGAGTAGTGGCAAAGGCGGAAGGGGGTGGCATTTCCGCGCAGGTCCAGGCTGTTAGACACGGAATAGCCCGGGCTTTGCTCAAGGTCAATCCTTCCTTTAGAAGCGTGCTAAAGGATGCGGGGCTTCTTACGAGGGACCCGAGGGTTAAGGAACGAAAGAAATATGGGCGCCATCGGGCGAGGCGCGGCTTCCAATACTCCAAGCGTTAAATTTTCCCTTTTAATTCTTTTCCTTCTCGCCTCCATTGCAACCACCTCCCTGGGGGAGCGTTTAGTGATAACCCTCACGCTCCCCCAGGAGGAGAAAAAAGAGGAACAGAAAATATGGGTGGTAAGCGTTGTGAGGGAAGGAGCGGAGGTCTTTGCTTCTCCCTCTACTCGTTCTCGCCTTTATTATAAGTGCCCGAAAGATATGCTTCTGGCAGTTAAAGAGGAAAGGGATGAATGGCTCGGAGTATTAATGATTGATGGTTCTTTAGGATGGGTTAGAAAAAAAGACACGAGGAAACTACCATTCGTAAGCGATGTAATGCTATACATCCCCGGGAATATCAACAAATCCCCTAATTCAAGAAATGAAAGCCTTGAAGAAAAGATAGTGAAAACAGCCTTGGGTTATTTGGGTGTTCCCTATAGATGGGGAGGGCTTTCCTCAAGGGGAATGGATTGCTCGGGTTTTGTGCAGAAGGTTTTTTCCTCCAATGGGATTTCCCTTCCCCGCACGGCTGAGGAACAATTCAGAGTAGGAAAAGCGGTGCCACTTGACCAACTGCAAATAGCCGACCGCTTATATTTCGCTAGTAGGAATGGAAAAATTGACCACACGGGAATATACATTGGTGGTGGCTTGTTCATTCACTCCGCTCGCTCAAAGGGTGGGGTCAGCATTGATAGCATAAATGACCCAAAATGGCGAAATATGTTCGTGGGAGCGAAAAGGCTTTAATTAAAACTTTTTTACCCCTTTTTGCGTCTATTATATTGAATGCCAATCCATTCCATTATCCTGAAGAGATAGTGGAAGTGAATAAAAAGATGTTGAGCAAGAGGAAGGATTTCGTAATTTATCAAATTGATTTTCCTAGTCCCATCAAGACGAGATGGGAGGAGGACAATAGGGTCTTTGTATATCTTTTTTCTCCTCCCGATCCCAAGGGGAAGGTTTTGGTTCTTCATACCTTGGGAACAAAGAATCTTGATTTAGAGGAAGAGATATGTAGGAGATTTGCTCAGCTGGGTTATGAGGCGGGCGCCTTGGTTTTGCCCTACCACCTCCAACGCCGCCCAACGGGATTGAGCAGGGGTTGGGGATTCACCGCCAACCCATCCATTATGCGTAAGACTTTAATCCAGAGCGTGGACGATGTGAGAAGATTTTTGGATATTTGGTGTGAAGGAAAGAGCGTAGCGATAGTGGGGTTAAGCCTTGGCGCCATCGTTGGGGCTTTAGTAATGGGGGTTGATAAAAGGATAGAGAAAGGGGTCTTCATAATGGGAGGTGGGAATTTGTCCCTTCTTATCAAGCATAGTCTCTTGCTTTCTCTTAAATCTTTTAAATGGTCAGAGGAGGAGATTTCCCTGCTTTGGGATGTGGACCCCCTCAAATATGCCCATCTCATCCCTCCACGCCCTGTCCTCTTGATAAACGGCAGGCTGGATTTTGTAGTCCCTTATAATTGCTCTTATGCGCTCTGGAAGGCGATGGGAGAGCCTCAAACGGAATGGCTTTGGTGTGGTCATTATGGAGCCTTGCTGATAAAGGACAAAATTCTGCGAAAAGTGCTAAAATTTATAAAGGAGGTGCATTAATTATGCGCTGGAGAATAGCTCTAATGGTTCTCCTCGCGGCAACAATTGGGTTGCTGGTTTTTTATCCGCTAAAACTGCAGAGCGGACCCCAAATCCCCTCAGGGGTGCAGGAATTTGAAAATGCTTTGGTGGAGATTGCCAAGAGGGTGGAACCCTCGGTCGTTAACATAAGTGCGGAGAAGACAGAGAAGGTAACAGTGCCCTCTCCCTTTGAGGAATTTGAGAACGACCCCTTCTTCCGCCGCTTTTTCCGGGACTTCCAATTCCCCTCCTTCCCAAGAGAACAGGTATATAGAAGGAGGACTCTCGGCTCGGGATTCATTGTCAGCTCCAATGGCTATGTTCTAACCAATGCCCATGTGGTGGAAGGATTTGACCAGGTAACGGTTATAACCCACAGCGGTGCATCTTATAAAGGGAAGGTTGTGGGAAGGGATGAGAGGAGCGACCTCGCCCTCGTTAAAATTGAAAATCCCGGCGAACCCCTTCAGCCTGTCGTCTTGGGGACATCTTCAAACTTACAAGTGGGGCAGATAGTAGCTGCCTTCGGCAACCCCTTCGGGGTAGGACAAAGTATGACGCTGGGCATTATCTCCGCGCTTAACAGAAGCCAAGTCGTGGAAGAGAAGTCATATTTCAATCTCATTCAAACGGACGCCGCCCTTAATCCCGGAAACAGCGGTGGTCCGCTCGTCAATTTGAGAGGTGAAGTGATAGGGATAAATGTGGCGATTGCCTCGCCCGGCGCCTTCAATGTAGGTGTGGGCTTCGCCATACCCATAGATATAGCGAAGAAGCTCCTCCCTCAGCTTGAGAAGGGCAAGGTTACCCGCGGTTATTTAGGAGTGAAAATCCAAAGCGTCACTCCCGATATGAAGGCAATCTATGGTGCAGGAGAAGGGGCGTTAGTCGTTGAGGTCGTTCCCAATTCCCCGGCGGAGAAGGCGGGAATAAAAGAGGGAGATATAATCGTTAAAGTCGATGATAAACCCATTCGTTCCGATGCCGACTTGGTTGAAACAATCGCCTTCACTTCCCCTGGCACAAGGGTAACCCTCACGGTGATTAGGGATAAGAAGGAGATGAGGATTCCCGTCACCATTGGTTCAGCTGAGGAAAGCACTGAAGCTTCTCTCCCCAGCGAGGAGGAGGCTATAAAGGTGGAGAATATAACCCCTCAATTAAGAGAGCAGTATCACATCCCCTCCAATCTGCAGGGTGTAGTAGTTACAAGCGTGGGCGCAGATAGCCCATTCTACAGCGCGGGAATTAGAGAAGGAGATGTTATATATCGTATCAATGATAAAAGAGTGAGAAATGTCTCGGAATTCAACAGCGCCATTGCTGAGGCGAAGAAGATAGGAAGAGCTTACATCTGGGTGAGGCGTGGCTCCGATACTTTTATGCTCACTGTGTATTTCTGATTAGGGTTAAAAGAAGATTAAGGTAGGTATGAGGGGAGCCCTAGGGCTCCCCTCATACCTTAGAAACAGAAAGTCCCGCATAAACGAAGGAGAGAGGCAATAAGCGTAGCGACGGAAAGGGAGAGAAGGAAGGAATAGAGGGTGTATTTTGCTCCCAGTTCCCTCCACATAACCGCAAGGAAGGAGACGCAGGGAACATAAAAGAGGACGAAAGTGGTGAAGACCAGTATCTGCAGGTGGGATAATGCGGCGGGTATATTCGTCGTCCCTAAAACATTCGTCAAAAGTATAAGAGTGAGCTCCTTTCTCAGTATGCCGAAGAAGAGCGTCGTTCCCACGACTTTCGGCAAGCCCAAGGCTCCAACAGTTAAGGGAGAAAGCAGGGAATTTATAAAATTATCTATTTTATAGAAACTTAGTAGGCTCATAATCAGGCTGGCGAAAATTATCACCGGCCAGGCGAAGACCACAAATTCGTAGAGGCGAAACCATGTCTTCTTACCGATGTAGCGAAGGGGAGGCATCTTATATGTCGGTATATCCATAATAAATGCTTCAAGGGAGCCAGGGAAAAGCCCGCGCAGCAATTTCCCCAAGAGAGCTATAATGAGCAAATTGAAGAAATAGAGGGCGAGGGCGAAGGGAGCTCCCAGATAGGCGCCAACTAAAGCCAAAATCACTACCGAGCGTGCGGAGCAGGGGATAAAGGAGACAAGAAGGCTCGTGATCAATCTATCTATGGGGGAATCAAGGATGCGTGTGGCGACGAGGGCGGGGACATTACAGCCATAGCCCAAAACGAAGGGAATCACAGATTTTCCATGAAGCCCTATGCGATGGAAGAGACCATCAAGGAGGAAGGCTACCCTGGGCAGATAGCCAATATCCTCAAGAAGAGAGATGAAGAAGAGAAGGGGAACGAGGTAGGGAAGGACAATCCCAATTCCTCCCCCTATCCCTTCAATCAATCCCTGAAGGAGGGAAAACAATAAGGAGCGTTGGCTAAGTGGTTGAAGGATTTTCGTCAGACCATCAAAGGGGAGAAGGACATAACTACCTATTAAATTGCCGAGCTTGAAAACGAGGAGGAAGACGATTCCCAAGACGATGAGGAGGAAGAAGTAGCCCGCTATAGGATGCATTACATAGCGGTCTAATAAATCATCTATGCGTTCCCTCGGCGGATGAACTACCTTACAAGCTTGCTCGAAGATATCCAAGCAAAGGGCGTGTCTTTCAGAGGATAAGACGAAGCTGAATGGAGCACCATGGGTTCGTTCTATTTCCCCTGCTTTTTCCTTTACAACCTTCAATATTTCTTCCCCTTCCTTCAATTTCTTTATTTCCTCAATATATTCCTCTTCCCCTTCAAGGAGGCGAATGGCGAGGAAGCGGGCGGGAAAGGGAAGCTTCTCAAAGATATCTTTGGGAAGAACATCCTGAACCGCCTGGATAGCGTCCTCAATATCCTTATGAAATCTCGGGATTATCCCCTTTCTTGCTTTATGCAAAGCCGCCGACATCAACTCCACTATCCCCATCCCCCTTACAGCAACTGTTGATACAACTGGCACTCCCAAGACCTCCGATAATTTCTCCTCATCTATCAAAATCCCCTTCCTTCTCGCCTCGTCAACCATATTGAGGCAGAGAACGAGGGGTTTCTCCAATTCCAATAGCTGGAGGGTTAGCTCAAGGGAGCGGGAGAGAACGGAGGCATCAACTACATTTATCACCACATCAATATCTTCCTTTAACAGGAAATCCCTCGTGACTTTCTCCGCTATATCTGAATAGGAGAGGGAATAGATTCCCGGAAGGTCTATGAGCTCTACTTCCCTGCCGAGGAAACGCGTCTTGCTAATTGTGTAGCCGACGGTCGTGCCTGGGAAATTGCCAGAGAGGGTCTTAAACCCGGCGAGGTTATTGAAGAGAGTGCTCTTTCCGCTATTCAGCTGTCCAGCTAAGGCAATTCTAAGGGGTTTCATCTACAGGTTCTACGATTATTCTTCTCGCCATTCCCCTGCCGATGGCTATTTTCGCTCCCGTTGGTATATGTTCAATGAGGATTGGTCCTCTAAAGGGCGCGGATTCTAAAACCCTTAACAGGTCTCCTTGAAATATACCCAGGCGGGAAAGGTTGAGGAAAACGCCCCTTCCGCCTTCAATAAGGGACAATTTGACAAGTTTACCAGCTGGAACCTCTGAAAGCTTCATATCTTCTCCATTTCGCAAGTATAAAATTATAACCCTCCCCCAGCTTAAAAACAACATTTTTAAGGATTTGTTAAAGCCCTCTTTATAAACGCCTGTGCAACTTACGGTATATATAACAAAGCAAGCGACCGTATAGTTCGCTGCTTATCAGAGACTTTGCAAACATAGAATCTTCACAGGTGTATATGGTATCCTCAAGGTCATTGAAGGCTTGTTCCACAAACTCATCTTGGGGGAATTTTTTGATATATGTCTTATAAGCCTCAATCACTTTTCTCTCCATATCCATATCTACTCGCAGTATATGCTTCAATTCACTGCGAAGCCACTTCTCTCGCAGAACTCTCGCTTTCATATAAAAGGCATATGCGAGCTTTTCGTTGTTAGGGTAATTTTTTATGAATTTTTCAAAAACTTGTAGGGATTCATCGTATCTACGCAATTCAGCCAATATGCTTCCCTCTTTCAGGCAGGCTTGGGGTGCATACTCGCTATTTGGATATTCCTTCTCTATTTCCCTATAAATGGAAAGCGCCTCATCATATTCCCCTAACTCCGAAAAGCAATTCCCAATTCTAAACTTGATTAGAGGGGCGAGCGTTGTATCAGGGTGCTTTTTGAGCACCTTTTCGTAAAATCCTATCGCTCCTTTATAACACTTGCTTTTTTCGTAAACTTCCCCTATTTTCAACAGCTCTGAAACGACGCTATCGTCGGAGCTTCCGCACCATGCCAGGCGAGACACAAATATCAGCAATACCAATAATCCTGGCAGTCTCCCAAACATTTCTTTAGCACCTCCATTTTTATAGATTCTTTAAGTGGAATTGTATTATTTAATTTTGAACCTGTAAACATTTTGTATAAACCCTAATATTATTGACTACTTTATGCCATTTCAAGCGATAGGAAGTAATCCCTGTCGAGATTGCCACGCCTTCTGCTACGCAGAAGGCTCGCAATGACAGAGGGGTTGATTGCCACGCCCGCCTTTGGCGGGCTCGCAATGACAAAAAGAAATCATTTCTTTGAACAAGTTTCATCTCAAGGGAACAGTCTTTGATTCCTTTTCGTTAAAGTTTCCAATAGCCAAACTTCATAACACTCCTTTCCCTTTGAAACATACGCTAACATCTCGTCATCCTCGCTCCACTCCACTGTGGATATCGGTTTGTCAGAAATTTTCAGGACTTTTCCATTGCTCAAATCCTTGAGTAAAAGCCATCTTCCCCCATAGGCGAGGGAAAAGCGACCATTGGGAGACAGGGAAAGGCGAGAATCCCTGGGGAATCTTGCATCGCCGCAGTTTATCGTCTTCAAGAGCGCTATCTCTCCGTTCTTCTTTTCGTAGCAATAGCATTTATAAGTGGATGGTGGATATTGAGGATAGAAAATCCCAGCGAAAGATAGGGGCGGGTAAACGAAACCATACCTCAATGGTTTTTCTTTCCTTATCCTCAGGTCAAATGTGCCCTTGTAAAAGAGCTCCTCTTTTTGGGAAGGATTGTCTATATCCACCCTAAAACTTTGCGGTCAATATTATCTAAAACATAAATTCCCTTTTTATCCTCCGTTATCCCGAAGACCGTCCCGCCTTTCACAAGGAGCTTTTCCTCTCCCGTTTGTATATCCACCGACCTTATTTCAATACTTGCGGAGCTTTGGTCAAGGTATTTCGCATTCTCTTTCAATTTTTCCAAATCTTCCTTGCTCATTTGTTTTAAGATTTTGTTCTCCAGCTGCTGTAATTCTTGCCCTTCCTCGGGTTTCAGCTTCCCAGCGAAGTAAAGGGAAAACAATTCAAAATATCGCTCAACCTCCTTCTGGCCCAAGTGCTCAAAGGGGATTGACCAATCCAATTTTCGCCCTTTTTCCAATAGTTCTTTGTCTTCTCTTTCTATAATGAGATGTCTTTCATCCAAGAATTCGGGCATGAATACAGATAGAACTTTCCCCTCTAAGACCTCTGGCGCCACTTGCTTTGCTATATGGGTTTCCAAATCCAAAAGCCAAATTCCACCCATATCCTCTGCTCCGTGATAGCCAATATATCTTCCCTCAGGTGAACAAGCTATCCAATCCATTTCGCTGTTCAGCCAGAGGATTCTTCCCTGTTTTTGAGGGGAGAGAATGAGGAGAGCGTGAAGATTTCCCCGTTTATACTTTCCATCAACCGCAATTTCTTTATCCCGAAGGAAGGAGATAAAGGAAGGTTGCTGCCATTTCAGTGCTTTGATTATTTTGTTTAGAAGTAAATCCGAGATTTTCTCCTCCTTGACAAGCGTTTGGCTTTCATCCTTTGTTGCGGAGGGGAGCAGGGTTATTCCCGCAATGATTATCAAAATCCCTGCCCAGAGGGCAATCGTTTGCTTAAACTTCGCTCTAATTTCGGCACCTTTCATGGCATTTTCAATTCTCCTTACAAATCTGTTATTTTATAATATAACTTCGTCAATTTGCAATTGACCCTTTGCTTCCCTTGTCGTAAACATATGCAATTGTCTACCGTTTTGCTATCTTTTGCTCAAATTGTGTTGACCCGGATTTATAGGGCGCTCCATTTTTCCGCGAAATCTCCTATCCGGGGAAGCTTTACGATTTCTCCTTGATAAGCTTTGAACATCAGCCAGAAGGAGAGAAGTCCGAAGAAGCCGCTTATGATGTATAAAGGGAGGGAAAGAATGAAGGTGGGATGCTTAGAGGCAGCCGGTGTGGCTGCTGTAAGTACCCCCAGGAGAAATTCCAATGGTATGCGAAGGATATATGTAGCGACTGATAGAAGAAGGGATTGAATTGCGTGGAATCTGGCGAATCTGCTCTCTTTCTCCAGAAGAATGACGATGAAGGGGGATATCTCAGGAAAGAAATAACAGAGAAAGCCCTCTACATTTTCCGCTATCCCCAAGGAGGTTCTATAAACCCTTGGAAAACCCGAAGTTGACGATGGTTGAATCATTCTCTCCACTTCTTCCAACTCTTTTTCAATCTTCGCGATTTTCCCCTCTATCTCCCTTCGGGATGGGTCTATTTGAAGGGCTTTCTTATAATAGAATAGCGAATCTTGAAGTTTCGCTTGCTCCACTTCAATATCGCCCATAAGTTCCAATGCTTCAGGGTCATCGGGATATTTCGCCAAGAACTGCTCGCAATAAGAGGAAGCCTTTCTAATTTCTCCCCTTTTATAATACAAGTAAGCGAATCGCAGAAGTCTATCCCTTTCCTCTTCCATAACAAATCTTCTCCTCAAAAATTGTCCTTACTGATGAATCACCTCTCCTTTATCTTCATTTATAATCGTTCCTACTTCTGTTCCCGGAATAGTGAATATCTTTCCCCTACTTCCTTGTTAATTTTTAGACTATCAGGGTCAAGGGTAAACTTGCTCTTTTCCTATGATTTTCCCTTTTGTGTCCATACTTATGGTTTCCAGCTTTATGGGGAAAGGGATATCATCAACGAGTTTTATCTCCGTCACTTTTATCTCCTCCACCATCGTTGAGCTAGGCAGTTGCCCTTCTTTTAGGGGAGAAGCAGTGAATTGGGATTTAATATAGAGAGGGAAATAGTTGTAGTCGGCGGAAAAGAATATCTCAAATGACCTCTCAACGGAGTAAGCGAGATTACCTTCCCCAATTTTCTCCTTCGGTCTTTTTAGATTCATCTTCAATCCCTTCAGATTCTCCTTGGTTATCTCCTCGCAATCAGTTACCATATCTGCTAATTCCTCCCAAAGCTTTTCCTCTTTAAACTTATTAAATGGTATATTTTTGCCGAAAGGGATGACGAAAGCGAAAAGTTTATAGAATATGTCGACAGTCGTGGTTGGGTCATTTATGAGAGGATTGGAAGATAGAATGAGTATTCCCTTGTCTTGAGCCCCTTTCTGAAAATATTGATATTTTTCTCCATCAAAGGCGCTCTTCATAGCACCCGTTTCTTTATTTGAGGGGTCAAGATAAGATACAGCCCGGTAGAACTTCTCCCCGCTCATAGCGAATTGCATCCTCTTGGAGGTCTTTCCTTCTTTAGGTAGCGTTTCAAAAATGAGGATTTACGATTTATGCTCTACATCAAGAATAGTTTATCGGGGATTTGCTAAGAGATATAGTGAAATTTGATGTTAAAAGAAAATATATTTTGATAATTTGTTTTTTTTGAGAAAAAATTTTAGAATAAGGATGATTTGGGGAAATTATGCATAGTGAAATACTCGGCGTAACTACATCCGCAATAAATGAAACGCTACCCTTCTTTATCCTCATCGGTCCAAGTGCCGGCATATTCTATTGACTTAAGTTTCTGAAAATAGGAAAGTTGGTGGGAAAGAAGGGTCTTTACTTTTTCTTTTTGAGAACTCGTTGTCTTCGCTAAAGCTGTCGTTGTTTGACCGCCTTGCGAGAACAACAAGATTAGAATCAAAGCCAACGATATAATTTTTGCTCCTCTTCCCACTATTACCTTCATTTGTTTAAAACTAAATTTAAACTCCATTCTAACTTCTTAGTCTCCTTTCATATTTTTTAAAATTATATCGGTAGATAAACTTTTGTGAAACCTCTGTATAATCTCATAACATTATATACTCCTTCTAATTTTCTATTATCTTCATTGTCGTTGCGAGGAGCGAAGCAATCGATGCTTTTGTCATTGCGAGCCTGAACGCTAAAGCGTTCAGGCGTGGCAATCTCGTATTTTGGAGAGGGATTATAATACATTCCATAAAATAAAAGATTGCCACGCCTCCCTTACGGGAGGCTCGCAATGACAAATCCCCCTTCCTTTTTCGCGAGTCCGATATCTCTCTGAGATTATTCAACCTCTATTTTAAAATAGACAACGCCTCAAAACCACATTATAATTTCTTAAAACTTTTTGTGTAGAAAGGAGGCTTTTTTAATGGATTTGAAGATTAATCTCAGCGAGAAGGAGATGCCCAGACAGTGGTATAATATCGTAGCCGATTTGCCCACACCTCCACCTCCTCCCTTAGACCCCGTCACGGGAGGACCACTTGACCCATCCGTTCTCCTAAAGATATTCCCTCGTGCCCTTATTGAGCAGGAGATGTCAACCGAGCGCTGGATAGATATCCCCGATGAAGTGATAGAGGTCTATAGATTATGGCGACCAACGCCATTAATGAGGGCGAGGAATTTGGAAAAGGCGCTGAAAACTCCCGCGAGGATATATTATAAGTGGGAGGGAGTTTCCCCTGCGGGAAGCCATAAGCCGAACACCGCGGTTGCCCAAGCTTATTACAATAAAATAGAGGGAGTTAAGCGATTGACGACGGAGACGGGAGCGGGGCAGTGGGGCTCCGCCTTGGCTATGGGATGCAAATTTATGGGTATAGATTGCACTGTCTATATGGTTAAAGTATCCTATTACCAAAAGCCTTATAGAAGGGTGCTTATGCAATTGTGGGGAGCGGAGGTTTATCCCAGCCCGAGCGATAAGACGGAATCGGGAAGGAAAGTCCTTGAAGAGAATCCCGATAGCCCGGGAAGCTTGGGGATAGCCATAAGCGAGGCTGTGGAGGATGCCTTTAAGCATGAGGATACGAATTACTCTCTCGGCTCCGTTTTAAACCATGTCCTACTCCATCAGACAATCATCGGCTTGGAGGCGAGGAAGCAGTTTGAGATGATTGGAGAGTGGCCGGATGTAGTGACCAGTTGCATAGGCGGTGGCTCAAACTTCGCCGGGCTATCCTTCCCCTTCCTTATGGATAAACTTCAGGGGAAGAGGGATATAAGGGTTGTCGCCGTTGAGCCAACTGCCTGCCCGAGCGTGACAAAGGGAATTTACACTTATGACTTCGGCGATGTCGCTGGCTTAACCCCTCTTTTAAAGATGTTCACTCTGGGGCATAACTTCATTCCCTCTCCAATCCACGCTGGCGGATTGCGCTATCACGGAATGGCTCCCCTCGTCAGCTTGCTTTACAAGGAGGGAATTATAGAGGCTGTTGCCTATCCTCAGAGAGCCGTTTTTGAGGCTGGAGTCTTATTCGCCCAAACCGAGGGCTATATTCCCGCTCCGGAGACCGCTCACACCATAAAATTTGTCATAGATGAGGCTTTGAGATGTAAGGAAGAGGGAAGGGAGGAGGTCATCCTCTTCAACGGTTCGGGGCATGGGCACTTCGATATGGCCGCATATGACGATTATCTGTCGGGAAAGTTGGAGGATTTCGTCTATCCGGAGGAAAAGGTAGAGGAGGCGATAAAACAGCTCAGGGAGTTCCTGAAGAGCATAGGAAGGGAAGAATAATGGGAAAGATAGTTCGCAAGGAGCC
>Ga0080004_1120967_pt1 | contig 30067 bp, 28 predicted proteins | sample WasSprMetagenome_FD_69207 | JGI IMG/M metagenome (GOLD analysis project Ga0080004, IMG submission 69207) | Sulfidic aquatic microbial communities from Washburn Spring, Yellowstone National Park, USA - WS (SPADES assembly) (version 2) | ecosystem: Environmental > Aquatic > Thermal springs > Hot... | reverse complement strand
TCATCAGAATTATTATCGTTGTTATCAGTATCATCTGCTGGCGAATCATGATAATTACTACTTCCATTGTTGCCTGAATCCTGGTTAGATTGTCCTGACGATATCTCCGATGGGATATCACAATAACTATCCGGAGGTTTTACCCCTATTGTATTACAATATGGTAAATAAATATCAGATATAAGGCTATCTCTCACCTTAATAAATTTTTCCATTACTTTGTTATTCTTAAGTTCATCTTTTAGTTTTTCATCTGCTTTTTCTAATTTATCTTTTATCTCTTCTGGTGTTAATTTTTTATCAAAATCAACAGTATATTTAAGAGTCACAAATGAATGAAAGGTGTACGGAACAATAAAATCTTTATCATATTCTAGCGAATTTATTATATTAGATATTTTTGCTTCATTCAGTTTAGGAAAATCTTTTACCTTTGGAATTTTTCCATTATTGTTTTTATAGTCCCATACTGCTTTTAAAAAATTATTTGTTTCAATAAAAATTTTAACTTTTTCATATTTGATTTTATTTTCATCAAACAAATATGGTTTTTCTTTTAAAAGTTTCTCATAAACAAACAACTGAACACTATATCCTTTTTCTTCAGTTATATACCTATATGCCCAATGAGTAGCAAAACCTACAACACTTATATCAAGTAAATCATAATCATACTGGTGAGATAACTCATGAGCCAAAATTATTGCCAAATACTCAGGTATGATAAGAACATCTTTATATTCGGAGTTTAGTTTAATATTACGAGAAATTCCAAATAACCCAGGTGATGCTTTTGCATAATCAGTATTTCCCAAATTTTCCCATACAATCTTTATATCCTTAGAATACACTTTGGATAAACCATATTTTCTTAATATCTCAAGTGCTTTATCAATTGCAGTTTTATCATCTGATTTATACTCCTTTATTATTGTTTTTAAAGGTATAGGAACAGTTATTCTATTTATTGAAAAACTTTGGATACTTGAAGGAGAATACCTAAATTCATTACCATCATTAATTTCATTTTTTGAATTTGTTATGTTTATAACAGGCAATATAATATCATTTTTATTTGCTTTTTTACCATCAAAAAACTCATCTGGATTTGTTATTGCTAACTCTGCCCTGTTTAATAACTTGGCTGTTTCTAGCTTTATAGATAATTCTTTTTGATTATTATTTTCAGCATAAAAATAATTAATAAAAAATAAAAACAACAAAATAATATTTCCAAAAAATCTCTTGCTCATTTTTGTTTTTCCTCCTTGTATAAAAATATCATACAAGGATATTATAGATTAGATTAAAAGGGTCTTTTAGGTAAAATTTATTAGAATTTGGTCCTATTGACTTGTCAAGATTTAACTTTTTTTTAAATCTACTTTATCTAAAGATCTCAAAATTATGATAATTCATAATCCATAATTTCTAATTGCCGCTCCCTAATCCCAATCCACTAATTATTTATTTCCCAAATTCTTATATAAGAATCATTTGATGCAGTTATAAGTTTTCCGTCATATATTTCTATCGAATAAACTTCATCTTGATGATAATCGTTTTCTGCTATTAAATTCATATTTTTATCAAAAACCGAAATTATGTTTGCATTGGCGATAAATATTTTATCTTCATAGAAAAGAATATCATTTATCCAACTTGAGATTTTTATTTTTTTTATCCTTTCAAGTTTTTCTTCATCCCAGATCTCAAGGGATTTCTCCATTGAGCGAGATACATAGACAAAATTATTTTTATTTTTAATAAGATTTATCCCATAGATATAATCATCATCTTCTTTTATTTTTTTAAAATCTTTATTTAATATTTGTAGTTTTGATCCACCAAGATAAATATAATTTTTTGTAACTTTCAATGCATTTACATCACCTATCTGAGGCTTTATTTCTTTATAATTTTTTGATGCAATTTTATATACTCTTACAGTAGAATCATCAGAACCAGATATAAATGTTTTTTCATCTATAAAATCTATTAGATTTACATCTGAGTTATGTGGCTCATATTCATAAACCAAATTTAAATTTAGATCCCATTGCTTTATATAACCATCTCTTGAGGTTGAAAAAATGTATTTTTTACAAGGGGAAAGTATAATCTTTAAAACATCTTTTGAGTGAGCATTTGTTTCATTTATTTTTCTATAATTTGATATATTGAAACTCCTTATAAAATTATCTTCTCCACAAGCATAAAGAATTTCATTATTTATAAGTATGCTTAAGATTCCATCATTTCCTGCTTTAAATTCATATATTTTGTCAAATTTCATAATTTCTCCTTTGCTATTTATTATATAAAATTTTCTTTTATGGTATAATTTGATTTATGAAAAACTACTCAAATAATATTATTGCAACTCTCTGTTATATAGTTAAAGATGATAAGGTCTTGATGTTAAAGAGAGTAAAGAAAGAAAATGATATACATCATGGAAAATATAATGGGCTTGGTGGAAAACTTGAAAAAGGAGAGACGCCTTATGAGTGTGTGATAAGAGAGGTTAAAGAAGAAAGTGGTCTTTTGATAAAAAATCCAATACTTAAAGGGATTTTAAATTTTCCTGATTTTGATGGAGAAAATGATTGGATAGTTTTTGTTTATATTGCAAAGGATTTTGATGGGGATTTGATAGATTCAAGGGAAGGGGTTCTTGAGTGGATAGATATAAAAGATGTTTTAAAAATATCTTTGTGGGAAGGGGATAAGGTTTTTCTTAAATATATTTTTAAAGATAAGGGCTTTTTTTATGGGACATTCTACTACAAAAACAAAAAACTAATTGATTTTAAATTTCAAATAATCTGATAGATTTCATTAAGAATATTTAAAAAATTAAAAATTTTTACAAATAAGAAATAATGTTAAATTTATGCTATTATATTAGAGAGGTGTATTAGAAGATTTTATGAAAAATAAAACTTTTAAAGTTATAGGAATGATGTCTGGAACAAGTGCAGATGGACTTTCAGTTGCATACTGCTTTGTAAATTTTAGTAAGAGAAGAATTAAAGTTATGGCATATAAAACATATAAATACTCAAAAAACTTAACGAATAGAATAATAAATGCAAGAAATTTAAGTTTAAGCGAAATTGTAAAACTTCATTATGAACTTGGTAGATTATGGGCAAAGTTTCTTGATAAATTTATAGATGAGTTTAATATAAAGGATATTGATCTTATCTCAAGTCATGGTCAGACGATTTATCACTCATCTAAAGATAAACTCACTTTGCAGATAGGCGAAGTTGAGTTTATATCAAGAAGATTTAACATTCCAGTTGCTTATGATTTTAGAGTTGGTGATATTGTTTTTGAAGGGGAAGGGGCTCCGCTTATACCTTTTATGGATTGGTTTTTGTTTGGAGAAAGAAAGTGTGTTTGTCTTTTAAATATTGGAGGGATTTCAAATATATCAGTTGTTGGTAGAAATATTAAAACCTATGGTTTTGATATTGGTCCTGGGAATACTCTTATGGATTGGGCTATAAATATTTATACTAATGGGAAAAAAACATATGATAAAGATGGTCTACTTGCTTTAAAAGGGAAAATAGATTTTAAAAAGATAGAAAGGTTTTTAAAAAATCCATTTTTTTATAAAAAACCACCAAAGTCACTTGATAGAGAAGAATTTGGAAAAGATTTTGTTATAAAAAACTTTGATTTTAAAAAAGAAAGAATTGGAGACATACTTGCAACTTTAAATTACTTTACTGCTATTTCAATAAAAATTGCAATTGAGAGGTTTGTAGAAGAAAAACCAGAGGAACTTATAGTAAGCGGGGGAGGGGTTTATAATAAAAAACTTATGGATAATATAAAAAATCTTTTGCCAGATATAGTTGTTAAATCAATTTCTGATTATGGTATTCATCCACTTGCAAAGGAAGCTGCAGGTTTTTCTCTTTTAGGTGTTGCAAGAGTTCTAAATATTTATTCTAATTTTCCTTCTGTGACTGGTGCCAAAAAAAGAGTTGTCCTTGGTAAAATTTCAAATCCATAATTTATTTTCAATAAAAATTTATTCAATGTGGATATATATCTTTAGTTCGGGGGCAAAAATTATGATTTGATGTAGATTACTATTTAAAAACTTTAAATTTTGTAAAATCTTTATATGAAAGAGTTGCATTTGATTAATAAAATTACAAAGATTTTTAATGAGAATAATGATAAAAGTATAATTATGGGACCTGGGGATGATTGTGCAGTTTTAGATCTTGGAGATAAAGATGATTTTTATGTTTTTACAGTAGATGAAATTGTTGAAAATACGCACTTTATACTTGATTTTTTAAAACCAGAAGAGATTGCTATAAAACTTGTTAGAATGAATGTAAGCGATATATTGGCTATGGGTAGAGCAAATCCTTTTTATGCGCTTATAAGTGGAGGAATTAATTTTAAAAAAATTGATGATAAATGGATTTTGAGGTTTCTTAGAACTTTAAAAAAAGAACTTGATTGTTGGGGAATAAAAAATATAGGTGGAAATCTTTCAAGAAGTAGCAATATTTTTTTCAGTATGAAACTTATTGGAAAGGTTGAGAAAAATTATGTTGTTTATAGAAAAGGTGCAAAAGAAGGTGATTTTTTGTGTATTTATGGGTTTTGTGGAAGTTCTATGGCTGCAGTTGATATAATGAAAAATAAAAAAAGAAATGTTATAACAAAAATTGAAGAAAAACTTGTATACGATTTTGCAAGCCCAACATTATATAAGGATTTTATTTGGGAAAATTGTAAGTATTTTTCATCTATGATTGATAACTCAGATGGAATATATAGAAGTGCGTTGATTTTATCAAAAGAAAATAATCTTAAGGTTGTTATTGATTTTAAAAATATGGAAAAACTTGTAAAACCAGAGGTTTTAAAGTGGTGTGAGATTAATAAAAAAAATCCTTTTGATTATTCTCTTTTTGGTGGTGAGGATTATAATCCTATATTTTCAGTTTCAGAAAAAAATTTAAAATTTTTAAATGATAAAAACATAAAAATAATTGGAAGGTTTGAAAAAGGAAAGGGTGTTGAGGTTTTAAATTATGATGGCAAAATTAAAAATTTTGAACACTTTTAAAACTGAAACAGAAGAACAAACTATTTTGAAAGGATATGAGTTTGCAAAGATACTTAAAAAAGGTGATTTGATACTTTTAAATGGTGAGATAGGAAGTGGAAAAACAACTTTTTTAAATGGTGTTGTTACTTTTTTGGGTTCAAAAAAAAGAGTTATAAGTTCAAGTTTTACTGTAATGAGCGTTTATAAAACTAAAAAGATGGATTTAATACATTTTGATTTATATAGGTTAAATGGGAATATAGATTACTTGATGTTTATAGAATATTTAGATAAAGGTATTGTTGCGGTTGAATGGCCTTATAATAACAAATTTTATATAAGATTTCTGCCTTACACTGTGGATATATCATTTGGAGAGAAAAATAGTAGAATAATTAGAATAGGTAAGTATGAGTGATCTTATTTGTGCAATTTCAACACATTCAAAAAAACTAAATATATATCTTTTTGATGGTGTTAAAAGTTTTTCATTTTCAAAAGAGATTCTTAATATGGAGGATTTAATTTTTGAAGAGATTAAAAAGGGGATTAGAGAGATGAATAGAAAATTTAGTGATATTTCTGTTGTATGTAGCGTAATAGGTCCTGGAAGATTTACCGGGCTTAGAATATCATATACTTTTGCTTCGGTTCTTTGTGTAATTTCGAGATGTAAGGTTTATGGAGTTGATGTTTTTGATCTTCTTGCCTATAAGTTTTTTATGAATTATCCTAATGAAGAAAATCTTTGTGTTGTTCTTAGAGCATTCAAAAATGAGTATTATTACTGCACATATAAAAATAAAGGTTTTCCTATAAAAAAAATAAAACCTAAATGGGTTTTTGAAAACAATCTTTTAAATTTTATTAAAAAGTGGAATTATATGATAATAAGTGATGAAGAGGAAAGCAATGTTTATGATATGTTAAAAGGAAAAAAAATTTCTCCAATACATTTATCAAAGATTGAACCTGAGGATATTTATAAGGCAGCAATTTATTTTAAAAACAAAGATATAAAACCGATTTATCTAAAGCCAGCAAAATTTGAGTTATGATAAGAGAGGCATTAATTAAAGATATTGATAGAATTGTTGAGATAGAAAGTGAGTGGGAAGATTATTTTAAATGGAAGAAAGAAGGTTTTTTAAAAGAGTTTGAAAAAGAATTTTCAAAAACTTTTGTTTATGATGATGGAATTATAAAAGGTTTTATAAATATATGGGATCTTGATGTCATTGAGATAAATACACTTGTGGTTTCAAAAAAATTTATTTGTAATGGAATAGGAAATAGTCTTCTTAATCATATAATAAAACTTGCAAATAAAAAGATTATAACTCTTGAGGTGGATGAAAAAAATACTAATGCTATATCTCTTTATCTTAAGAATGGTTTTAAGGTCTATGGAAAAAGGAAAAACTATTATGGATCATCTGATGCACTTTTGATGAGAAGGGAGGATGTATGATTTTTTTGATTTCATTTTTTGTTTTATTTAGCAAATCTCTTTATTCTTCAAATTATTCTGATTTTGTTGATGCTCTTTATTATGAAAAAAAAGGAGATTATGCAAAAAGTTATGATATAATTGAGAAGTTAATAAAAGATGGAGAAAAAGACCCATATTTATATAAACATCTTTATAATCTTTCATTAAAAGAACAAAAATATGACAAAAGCGAAGAACTCTTAAAAGAAATAGTAAATCTTGAACCAAATTCATCTGAGAACTGGTTAATGTATGGAAACTTTTTATCACAAGAAGGAAAGAATGATGAAGCCAAAAAGGCATATCTTAAAGCAATAGAACTTGATAGTGAAAATATTGATGCATATTATCAATTGGCTGTTCTTGTAAGTTCTAATACTGAAGAGGCAGTAAAATATTTTAAAAAGATTCTTGAAGTAGATTCATCATATAAAGCAGATGTTTATTATAACATTGGGGTTATTTACTCGATGGCTAAAAATGAAAAAAAGATGCTTGAGTATATAAATATGGCGATTAAAGAAAATCCTAAATTTATTAAACCATATTATTTCCTTGCTTTCTATTATGAATCAAAAGATGATATTTTAAAAGCAATTGATATGTATAAGAAAATACTTGAAATAGAACCAGATAATTTAGAGATTGTAACAAAACTTGTTCAGATATATGTTAATAATAAAAATTATGATGATGCAGAAAAAATACTTAAAAACTTTATAAATTATGATTCAAATAATAAAAAAGCATTATGGTATCTTTCACTTTTAAGTGAATCTAAAGGTGATTTTGAATCTGCCAGAAATTATTTATCAAAGATTGATGATTGGCAAGATGATCTTGATATGGTTCTTAAAATGAGTTATTACAATGTAATGCTTTCAGATATGAAAAAAACAATAGGAATCCTTGAAAATGCTCACAAAAAATGGAAAGATAATGTTATTATAAGTTATTATCTCGCACTTGGATATATGGATAGTGGTGATGATAAAAAAGCAAGAGAGCTTTTTGAAGTTGTTGTTTCATCTGAACCTGATAATTATGAAGCAAGATATAATTTGGGTGTGATATGTGAAAGAATGAATGATGTTAAATGTTTTATTGATAACTTTGGATATATTCTTAATCATAAAAATCCAGATGATCACTCTGTTTTAAATTATCTTGGATACTCGCTGATTGATAGAGACCTATATCTCTCGACACCTGTGGTTATAGGAACAACCCCATATCTTACCTCAATAGAGATGGTAGAAAAGGCTGTAAAAATTCAACCTGATAATTTAGCATATCTTGACTCACTTGCATGGGGTTATTATAAAATTGATAAATTTGAAAAAGCAAAGGAAATTATGGAGAAAGTTATAAAAAAAATTGATGAAACAAAAGAAAAAGATCCATTGATCTATGAGCATTATGCAGATATACTTTTAAAAAACAAAGATTTCAAAAATGCTTACACAAATTATAAATTTGCTTTAAAATATGGTTCTAAAAATATAGATCAGATTAAATTAAAAGTTATAAAATTTTTGCCATCCTTAGATGAAGAGTTTCTTTTTGATAATTTGATGATAACTTTATATGGAAAAATAAATTTAAATTTAAAAACAAAGATTAATTTTTCTTGCAGGAAATTTATTTTTACAAAAGAATTTTCTTATTCGTCAAATGGAATTTCTTTTATAGATCCAGATAATGATTATTTTTCTTTCATAATGCTTGATCCTTTATACACCCCGCTTCTAACATTTCAAAGCGATGATGAAAAATATTATTTTGAATTTAAAGGGAATATCAATGAAATTGATGAAAAAATGCTTGAAAATTATGCAGTGAGTTTTCTTTTAAATATAAAAAATTATTTTATGTTTAGAAAAAGATATTATAACGAGGGGTTAACTTATATGTGGAAAGATAGTTGCTTTGTCTTTAAAAATCTTATAAAAAATAACGATGAAGTTTCATTTTGCATAAAAGATGATCCATTTTCTTTTTCAAAAATAAATTATCGTTCAGATGTTGATTTTTCAATTGATTTTAATAATTTTTCTTTTTATAGAGAAGGAAATAATTTTTATTATTTACCATCAAAATGGGTTTTGAATATAAAAAACATTAGTAATACATGCACTTTAAATTCTGTTTTTGATGTGGAAAATTATGAGTTTAAATACTGATTTTAAGTATTATAAGTCATTTGCAAAAATAAATATATTTCTTGAGATTGTTAGAAAAAGAAAGGATGGTTATCATGATATAGAAAGTTTGTTTGGAAGGATTTCGCTTTATGATGAAATTTTCGTAAAAAAAGATTTGGATATTAATGTTGAAGTTATAAACAATGTAAATGCTGATAATATAGACGTTAACTCAAATCTTGTTTATAAAGCGTTTGTTAAATTTAGAAAGGTATTTAATATTAATGATGGGGTTTATGTTAAACTTGTTAAAAATATACCTGTTGGAAGTGGGCTTGGTGGTGGATCATCAAATTGTGCCTATGCACTTAGGGCATATTCTGAAATATTTGGGATAAATGATGAAGAGAAGCTTGAAAAAATTGCAACAGAACTTGGAAGCGATGTTTTGTTTTTTTGGAAGAATTGTAGTTTTGCTTTAGTAAGTGGAAGGGGGGAGATTGTTGAACCAGTTGATATTAAAGGAGAACTTCCTTGGATTCTTATTGTTTTTCCTAATTTACATATATCAACAAAAGATGTTTATGCTTCTCTAAATCTTGATTATACTCCAGTTAAAAATTATTGGGAGATAAGAGAAAAAATTCTTTCTTCTAAAGAGATAGATTTTCGTAAATATCTTTTTAATAGGCTTGAGAGTGTAAGTTTTAAGATTAATAGAAAGGTAGAAGATTTAAAAAATGAAATGTTAAGTTTAGGACTTTATTCTCTTATGAGTGGATCAGGTTCATCTGTTTTTGGATTGAGCCATGATAAAAGTAAGATTGAAAATGCTTTTAATGTTTTAAAGAAAAAATACCATTTTATTTATTTTTCGAAATTTGTATAATAATATTACATCTTTGTTTAAAAGGAGTGCTTGTATATGGAGATAACAGAAGTTAGAATTCACTTAAGACCTCAACAGAAACTTAAGGCGTTTGCAACCATAACATTTGATAATACGTTTGTGGTGCACAACGTCAAAATAGTTAGCGGCAAAAATGGACTTATTGTCTCAATGCCATCAAGAAAGGTTAAGGATGGAAGCTTTAAAGATATAGCCCATCCTATAACAAATGAATTCAGAAGTAAGCTTGAAAAAGCAGTTCTTGAGGCATACAATAAGGCTGTTTCTGAAAAGGATAGCGGAAATACAGATAAAAAAGAAAACAAGAAATAATCTTATTATAGATTATTTCTTAAAATAGTATTTAAAATTAGTTCCCGGGTGGTGTAATGGTAACACAGCGCCCTTTGGAGGCGTTGTTCATGGTTCGAGTCCATGCCCGGGAGAAAAGATTTTTATATGTCAGAATTTAGTTTTGATATAGTATCAAAGGTTGATTTAAATTTGGTTGATGAATCTGTAAATATTGCACTTAAAGAGATAGCAAATAGATATGATTTTAAAGATACAAAGTCAGAGATTATGGTAGATAAAAAGGAAAATAAGATATATCTTATTTCAAGTGATGAATATAAAGTTAAGACGCTTTGGGATATACTTTTTACAAGAATGGCAAAAAGGGGAATGCCGCTCAAAAATTTTACAGTTGAAAAAATAGAAAATGCTTTAGGAAATAGGGCAAGAATGATTGTAAAAATTCAGCAGGGAATTCCACAAGAAAAACTAAAAGAGATAGTAAAAGTTATAAAGGACTCTAAACTTAAAGTAAATCCGCAGATAAATAAAGATATAATTAGAGTTTTTTCAAGATCTAAAGATGAACTTCAATCAACTATAGCACTTTTAAAAAATAAGAACTTTGGAATAACTCTAATTTTTACAAATTATAGATAATTTTGCTAAAATTTATAAAGGAGGTGTTTTATGTCAATGCTACCACTTATTATAATAGTTTTGTTTGTAGTATTTTCAGCAATAAATGTATTAAATGAGTATGAGAGAGGAGTTGTTTTTACTCTTGGTAGATACTCAGGTGTTAGAGGTCCTGGAATTGTTATAATACTTCCTGTTATACAAAAAATGATAAAAATAGATACCAGGGTTGTTACATTTGATGTTCCACCCCAAGATATAATAACAAAGGATAATATACCTGTAAAAGTTAATGCTGTTGTCTATTTTAGAGTGATTTATCCAGATAAAGCGGTTTTAAATGTTGAGAGGTATATGTATTCAACAAGTCAATTAGCACAAACAACTTTAAGAAGCGTTTTAGGTCAACAGGAACTTGATGACCTTCTTACAAATAGAGAAAAGATTAATCAAAGTTTGCAGCAGATACTTGATCAGCATACTGAGGCATGGGGAATAAAGGTAAGTGCAGTTGAGATAAAAAATGTTGATATACCTCAAGAAATGCAGAGAGCAATTGCAAGGCAAGCAGAAGCAGAGAGAGAAAGAAGAGCGAAAATTATTTCTGCTGAAGGAGAATTCCAAGCTGCGCAAAAACTTGCTGAAGCATCTAATATAATATCACAAAATCCTGTAGCGCTTCAGTTAAGATACTTGCAAACGCTTGTTGAGATTTCAGCTGAAAATAGTCAAACAATTGTATTCCCTATACCAGTTGAGTTTTTAAAAGCATTTACTTCAAAAAGCAATAACTGATTAAAGTTTTTATATACCGTGGGCAATTCTTTTTTTTCAATATATGTTCATATTCCTTTCTGTATAAAAAAATGTAATTACTGTTCGTTTTACTCAATTCCATTTGAAAAAAGAGAAATTATAAATGATTTTATTGATTCTATTTCAAAAGAGGTTGAACTTAGATATGAAATAATAGAAAAATATTTTTCTTTATACAAAACTCTTTATTTTGGTGGTGGAACACCATCGGTTCTTAATTTAGATGAACTTGAAAAACTTTTAAATATTTTTTATAGAATAAAAAAATTCGAAGATCTTGATGAAGTTACATTTGAGTTAAATCCAGACACAATTGATGAAAATAAACTAAAACTTTTAAAAGATTATGGTGTTAATAGAATTTCAATTGGACTTGAATCATCAATTGATAAATATCTTGAGTTTCTTGGAAGAATTTATAGATTTAATACTTTTGTAAAAAAGTATGAGGTTGTAAGAAAATATTTTGATAATGTAAATATTGATATAATTTATGGTATTCCAAATCAAACTGAGGATGAGTTTATTAAGGATGTGCTTGCACTTTTAAATTTTAAACCAGAACATATATCGGCTTATGCTCTTGAAATACATAAAGAAACTCCTTTTGAAAATTTGAAAGTAGACGAGGATTTACAAAGTAAGTTTTATTTTATTTTAAAAGAGATGTTAGAGAAAAATGGATATATTCATTATGAGATTTCAAATTTTTCACTTCCATATAAACAATCACGACATAACATAAATTATTGGATAAGAGGTAATTATCTTAGTTTTGGACCATCTGCTTGTAGTTTAATTGAAAATTTGAGGTGGAAAAATATTTCTGATGTTTTGTTATATAATTTTTCTTTCAAGAATGGTAAAATAGAATTAGAGTATAAAGAAAAACTTTCAGAGATTGATATTATGAATGAGCGATTAATACTTGGCCTTAGAATGATGAATGGAGTTAATATTAATGATGAGCTTTATTCTTATTACAAAGATAAGATTTCAAATATGATTAATTATTTTGAGATAGGTAACGAAAGATTAAAAATAAAAAAAGAGTATCTCTTTGTTTCAAATTATATACTTTCAAGGATTATTATCTGAGGAGGAATTAATGTTTGATAAAACATATAATCCATTGGTGGTTGAGGATAAATGGATAGAAAGATGGCAGAAAGCAAAGATTTTTTCCCAAAAAGTTGATAAATCGAAAAGAAGTTTTACAATAGTAATACCACCACCAAATATTACTGGAGCTCTTCATATGGGGCATGCACTTAATAATACACTTCAGGATGAGATAATAAGATACAAAAAAATGTGTGGATATAATACATATTGGGTGTGTGGAACGGATCATGGGGGAATTGCAACTCAAAATGTTCTTGAAAAAACGCTTAAAAAAGAAGGGATAAAAAGAAGTGATATAACAAGAGAGGAGTTTCTTAGTAGGATGTGGAAGTGGTATGATGAGTGCGGTGGAATGATACTTGAACAATTAAAAAAGATTGGTTGTTCTATAGATTTTTCAAAAGAAAATATAAGATTTACAATGGATGCAAAAAGATCTTATGCGGTAGTTTACGCTTTTAATGAACTATGGAAAGGTGGATATATTTATCGTGGTGAGAGAATGATAAACTGGTGTCCAAGATGTTATACTGCTTTAAGCGATATAGAGGTTGAGTATGAAGAAGAAAAATCAAAACTCTATTATATAAATTATCCTCTTGAAGACGGTGCTGGATTTTTAGCAGTTGCAACAACAAGACCGGAAACAATGCTTGGAGACACTGCCATAGCAGTAAATCCTAATGATAGGAGATATAAAGATTTTGTTGGTAGGTATGTTATTCTTCCACTTGTTGGTAGAAAGATAAAACTTATTGCTGATGAGAGAATAGATATGAACTTTGGAACTGGTGTTGTTAAAATAACGCCGGCGCATGATAATCTTGATTATGAGATTTCAAAAACACATAATCTTGAAGTCCTTAAAGTTATAAATGAAGATGGAAGAATGATTAACTGTCCATCAAAGTATTTAGGGCTTAAGGTTTTAAAGGCAAGAGAAGAGATTGTTAAGGATCTTAAAGATAATGGACTTCTTATTAAGGAAGAGGATTATACCCATAATGTTTCAAAGTGTTATAGATGTGGTAATTATATAGAGCCAATGTTAAGTGAGCAATGGTTTGTTAAATATGAGCCACTTTCAAGAGCATCACTTGAAGCAATTTTAAAAGATGAGGTTAGATTTTATCCTGATAAATGGAAAAAAACAGTTGTTGATTGGCTTAATAATATAAAAGATTGGTGTATATCGAGGCAGATTTGGTGGGGGCATAGAATTCCTGCTTATTATTGTAGAAAGTGTTCTTCCAATGGTCTTGTTTTTGATGAGAAAGGAAATTTTGTTAGAGTTTCTGTTAAAGATGGGGCAAAACCTATAGTTTCTATTGAAAAGCCATCTATTTGTCCTGATTGCGGAGGAAGTGAGATACTTCAGGACCCAGATGTTCTTGATACTTGGTTTTCTTCAGCACTTTGGCCTTTTTCTGTTTTTGATTGGCCTAAGAAAACTGAAGAGTTTGAGTATTTTTATCCAACAACAACACTTGTAACTGGTTATGAAATACTTTATCTTTGGGTTGTTAGAATGATTACATCAGGCCTTTTTCATACTGGAATGCTTCCTTTTAAAGATGTTTATGTCCATGGAATTGTTAGAGATAAGCATGGGCAAAAGATGTCAAAATCAAAGGGAAATGTTATAGATCCTCTTGATATGATGAAAAAATATGGAACTGATGCTATGAGATTTTCTCTTACTATAAATGGAATAGGTGGAAAGGATATACATTTTGATGAAAATATGATTATAGGAGGAAGAAATTTTGTAAATAAAATTTATAATGTTGGAAGATTTATTTATCTAAATACTGAAGAGAAAATCTATGTTGTAGATGAATCTAAACTTGATATTTCTGATAAGTGGATAATAACAAGGGTAAATGATGTTCTTGATGATTATAGAAAACTGATGGATGATTATTTATTAAGTGAGGCACTTGATCTTGTTTATGGATTTTCATGGGATGAGTTTTGTGATTGGTATATAGAGATAACAAAGTTTTACTCAAATTCATCACTAAAAGATAATAAGATGGCTGTTGTTCTTTATGTTTATGAACTTATATTAAAGATGCTACATCCTTTTATTCCTTTCATAACTGAAGAAGTTTACTCATTGATTAAAGAAAGGTTTTTGGAAAAATCAGAGTTTATAGTAAATCTTCGATTTAAAAAATTTTTATCTATAAACGATGAGTATTCAAAAAAAGTATTTAAGGATTTAATGGAGATAATAAAAGAAATAAGAACAATAAGGTCTGAGTTCGCTATACATCCTGCAAAAGAAATTGATGTTTCTTTTGTTGGAGATTTTAAATATAAAGATTATCTTCATTATATAAAACATCTTGCAAAGGTAAAAAATATTTATTTTGAGAAAAAGGATACTAAAAGTATAAGAGGTGTTGTAAAAGATATTGAGATATATGTTATAGTTGATGAGGAGATAAACTTTGATAAAGAAAAAGAAAGAATTGAAAGGGAGATAAAAAAACTTGACGAAGCAAATATAAAATTAAAAGAGATGCTTGATAATAAAGATTTTTTAACAAAAGCACCTAAAGAGGAAGTTGAGAAAATAAGGCAAAAAATATTTGAAAATGATACTAAACTTTCAAAACTTAAAAATTATTTTACAGTATGAAGGAATTTTTTAGAAAGTTCAGAGATAAGTACTGGATAAGAAAAGAAAGGGATGATTTTTTCTTCACTGGATTTATTCTTGCTTCTATTGCTGCATCAGTGATTACTACATATTGGCATTATTTCGATATGACTGAATTAAAACCAAAAATAAGATTGAAAGGGGAAAAAACAAAAAAAGAACTTTTTAAAGAAATAAAGGATGTTGATTTTATGATAAATCTAAAGAAAAGTTCAACCTTTTATAAGATTGATGAATATTTTAAGCCAGAAGAAAAAAAATGATTAAGAAATTTGTGGATATTTTTTTGTTTTTATTATTTTTCCTTTTAGCAGGCAGAGTTTTTTCACAGGTAATAACAACATCTACTTATAAAGGAGAGATTATTGAAATAGAATGGGATAAAAATGCTGAAATAATAGATCATCCTGTGTATGGAGTTATAGTTCTTTCTAAAGATAGATGGAAGAACTGGGTTTTTAGATCTCTTGTTATAATAATGATTTATCTTTCGATGATAAGTGTTGTTCTTGCTATAGGAAAAACTTCAGAACTTGGGTTTGCAGTCTCATATATACTTTCTGGTGCCCTTTTTTCAATATCAATATGGCTTGGACTTAGTGGATGGATGCTTATGAGATTAAATAGCTATAGTTATGGATGGAGTTTTGTTGGAGTTTCAGTTCTTATGTTTATTGGGTCTTATTTATCGCTTTTAAAGATTAAAAATTATGATATTTCATATGTAAAAATAAGAGAAGAATTAAAAAAAATAAATGAAATGAAAAATGCAACAATTGAAGACAAAAGACTTGTTGCGATAAATGGTGATGCAGGAGAATGGGAAGAGGAAGATATAATTACTTTATAAAAAAATTATGGATTATAAATTATGGATGATGGATGGATGATAAATTAAGGATATAATTTATGAATCCATTAACATTTTTAAGATATTTTATAAGAGGACTTACAAAAGATAACGAACCGAAACAAATTGCTCTTGCAATATCTTTTGGAATTTTTATAGGGATTATACCTAAAAACAATCTACTTGTTCATATTCTTTTTATACTTTTTCTTTGCTTTAAAATAAATATTCCTTTTTTTATTATATCAATAACATTTTTCTCACTGATTTCACCATTAACAGATCCTTTGACTGATAAAATTGGATACTTTATTTTGACATTGGACTCATTGAAAGGATTTTTTACTGAACTTTATAACATGCCTATTGTCCCGTGGACTAGTTTTAATAACACAGTGGTTATGGGAGGAACTATTCTTTCAATAATATTGTTTTTACCTTTGTATTTTTTTTCGTTAAAAGTTGTTTCGTATTATAATATTAAACTTAAGGATAAGATTTTAAACTCAAAGATTGTAAAAGCCCTTAAAATGAGTTTTCTTTTTGAGTGGTATTTTAAAAATGATTAGATATAGTTATATTCTGCCAAGAATTCTAATAATTCTTATTGTTTATCTGTTTTTTTATTTTTTCTTTGATTCTATTTTAAGGATTGCTCTCATAAAGTCGCTTGAAAGTATTTTTGAGGCAAAGGTTGAGATATCAAAAGTAAAAACATCTTTTATAAATCCATCCATAGAAATCTATAACCTTTCTGTTGGAAACAAAAATGATGAGTTTAAAAATCTTTTTGAGTTTAAAAAATTTGTGTTTTCTTTGAAATTAAAACCTTTATTTGAGAAAAAATTTGTGATTGAGAATTCCATTTTAAGTGGACTTGCCTTTAATACTCCAAGAAAAACATCTTGTAAGATAAAAATAGAAAAAATGAAACTTCCACCTTTTATGGAAAAATACATTGATGAACTTAAAAATTATGCTGAACTAAGATTTGATACTATAAAATCCCAGGCAATAGATGAAATAAAGTTTGATTTTGAAAATTTAAGTTCTGTGAAACTTTTAAAAGAAATTGAAGAAAAGTATAATACTAATTATAAAAACATATCAGAAAGTATAAATTTTGATAAATATTTGGACGAGATTAAAAAAATTCAAGATGATATTGATAAAGTTAAAAAAGAAAAAAATCCAATAAAGCAAATTAAACTTGCAGGTGAGATTAAAAAAAGAATTGAAAAACTTCAAAAAGATTTTAAAAATGATAAGAATGAGATAGAAAAAAGAATTTCAGAAATTAGATTTTATTATGAAGAAATTGAAAAAGCAAAAAAAGATGATATAAATACAATTTCTAATACTTTGAAACTGCCAAAGATTAACAAAGATTCAATTTCGAAAATGCTTTTTGGTAAAAGTGTTTATGAAAAGTTTCAATATTATTATTTGCTTTTAAACAATGCAGAAAAATATATTCCACAAAACCCTAAAAAAATGATATTTGAGGAAAAAAGAAAAAGAGGAAGAATTATTAAATATCTTAAAAAAGAAAATTTCCCATCATTTCTTTTAAAGAACTTAAGTGTGGATGGATATATTGAAAATAATGAAAATAGAATATTTTATAAAGGGTCAGTAAAAAATATTACAACTGAGCCATATCTTTATCAAAATCCGCTTTTGATAGAACTCTATGGGAAAAATGAAAGGGGATATATCTCTTTAAAATCAGATATAGAGATTTATAATAATAAATCAAGGACAATTTTTGAGTTTAAAAATATGGCTTTTAAGGGTGTTAAACTTGGGAAAAATAATTTTGTTATAGACCTTGAAAAAGGATTTTCTGATATAAGGTGTGAGATTAATACTTCTTCAAATATAGTTGATGGGAAAATTAATGTTTTCTTTCATGACCTTTTAGTAAATTCTGATGTTAAGATAAATGAAAAAATTGATAACATTATTAAAAATACTATTTCTTCTATAAAAGGTTTTAATTTAAGTGTTTTTATAAGTGGTAGACTAAAAGAGCCATCTATTAGTATTGAAAGTGATATTGGAGATATTATTTCTGAGTCAGTGACCAAGGAGTATAAGAAAGAAGTTGAAGGCATAAAGAAAAAGATAGAAGAAAAAGTTAATCTTGAGATTGAAAGATATAAAAAGAAATTTGAAGAAGAAGCATTGAAAAAGAAACAGAACCTCAAAGAAAAAATAAACGAGAAGTCTGGTGATATTGAGAAAAAAATGCAAGATTTATTAAAAAACATAAAAATTTGATATAATTTTTATATAAATTAATAGGAGGTATATATGAAAAAAGGCTTCACCTTGATAGAGTTGTTAGTTGTGGTTTTAATTATTGGAATACTTGCAGCTATAGGGATACCGCAGTATTTTAAGGCAGTTGAGAGAAGTAGGATTACAGAGGCAACAAGTGTTTTTGCTAATATAAAAAATGCAGAAGAGCGATATTATTCACGAACAAATCAATATACTAATAACTGGGATGATATAGATATTACAATGAAAAATGTTGGTGGAGATGGTAAAGATTGTAGCGGGACAGGTGGTTGTCTTTTGAAAAATTTTAATGTTGCTATTACTCAGGCAGATAATGCTACTTATGTTATCTCTGCGACAAGGTTAACTAATACAAATAGATATGGTCAATATACTGTTACATTTAGAGGACCTCAAGGAATAATGGATTGTAGCGACACCCGTTGTAAGAAAGAGTTGTTGGACTAAGATAATCTTTTTATATCTGATTATATCTGATGGATAATTTTGTATTAGATGTAAAAGATGAGGTATATTCTGTCTTAAATTCTCTTGATGAAAGTTATAAAGGGATAATTAGTGATTTTTATAATCCCATTGGAAAAGGAATAAGGACAAGATTTACTTACTATCTTTCTAATATATTTGGGATAAAAAAAGATTTTTCAATAAAAATAGCAACAGTTGCTGAGCTTATTCATCTTGCATCACTTCTCCATGATGATTGTATAGATGATGCAAACTATAGAAGGAATTCTCCGACAATAAATTCAAAATATGGAATTACTTTAGCAATATTGAGTGGTGATTTTATTACTACTTCAGCTTTTAAAAAAGCAAATTCTATTTCTTGTGATCTTTCACTTTCTCTTGTCGATTGCGTTTCTTCTATGGTTAAAGGAGCAATTATTGAAGAAAGCATAAAATACAGGGCCATAGATACTGAAAAATATATTGAAATTGTTAATTTAAAGACATCAGAGATTTTTAAATGGATAGCATTTTCTTGTGCTTATCTTTCAAATTTCAATGATTTTGAAAAATTGAAAAAAATTGCGTACAACTTTGGACTTAGTTTTCAAATAGTTGATGATATTATTGATATAGAGTCGGAAAGGAAAAATAGTGGTAAAGATGTTTTTAAGGATCTTGTTGAAGGGAAGATAACCTATCCAGTGATAATTGCTATGGAAGATGATTTAATAAGAAAGAAGATTAATGATTTTTTAAATAACAGAAGTGATCTTGGAATTGCTTATGATATAAGAAATGAGATTCTAAATAAATCATACACTAAAAAAGCAAGAGATTATGCAATAAAACTTGTTGAAGATATTAAAGAAGATGTTTTTAATCTCGGGGATTATAAGAAAACATCAGAATTTTACGGATTTATTTATTCAACAGTTTTAAGAAATTCATAGGGAGGTGATTATGATTATTAGTTTATTTAGAAGATGGACTATAATATTTAGATTATACTCACTTCCTGCCTCAGTTGTTCCAATACTTATTTCTGGAGTTTATTCATATAAATGCGGGTGGTTTAACTGGTTTGATTTTTTTATTATACTTTTTGCAGGTATCTTTCTACATCTTGGAGCAAATCTTTTGAATACTTATTATGATTATATAAATGGTGTTGACCAAGAAGATAGTGATGATATAGCAATAGTTAAAGGTTTTATTTCCAAAGAAAATGCTTTTAAGTTATCTATTTTACTTCTTTTAATTGCATCTGTTATTGGACTTTTCCTTGTTTTTAAATACTCACTCTATAGTTTCCTCTATATAGCGGCTTTGGGTTTTTTTCTTGCTATATTTTACACAGCAGGACCTTTCGCATTTAAATATAGAGCGCTTGGTGAGATTGTTATATTTTTATGTTTTGGACCTCTTATTGTAAGTGGAAGTGTTATGATAATGGCAAAAAAATTTATATCTGAATCAATAATTCTTTCAATACCATCTTCCTTTCTTATAGTAAATATTCTTCTTGCAAACAATATTAGGGATGATAAATCAGATACTGAAAGAGGAATAAAAACAATTGTTGATATAATTGGTGTTGAGAAAGCAAAAAAACTTTATATACTTCTTCTTATTATAAGTTATATTGTATCCTTTTTTATTGTTGATTTTTCTTTAAGTTTAATTGTTCTTCTTTTTTCGAGTTTTCCTGCTATAAATCTTTTTAAATTATTGAAAGAAAATGATTACAAAAATCTTGTTAGGAAAACAGCTGAATTTGTGGGAATTTTCGGAGTTTTATTTTCAGTATCACTTTTTCTTTTATGAGTATATTTATAAAAAATATAAAACAATTACTTACACTTAAAGGTCCTAAAAAGCCAAGAATAGGAAAAGAACTTTCTGAACTTGGAATAATTGAAAATGCTGGTCTTTACATTGAAAAGGGAAAAATAAAATATATAGGAAAAGAAAAAGAGGTTTTTGAAAAAATAAAAAGAAAAAAAATTTTTGATATTGATGCAAAGGGAGTTGTTCTTCCAAGCTTTATAGATTGTCATACTCATATGGCTTTTGCAAAACCAAGGCTTCTTGATTTTAGTATGAGGATAGAGGGTTATGATTATAAAAAAATTAAAGAAATGGGTGGGGGTATTAATAGAAGTGCAAAGGATATAAAAGAAATTTCAAAAGAAGACCTTATATCAAATATAATTTATTTTTCAAAAAAATTTATTGAGTGTGGAACTACTGTTTGTGAGGTTAAAAGTGGATACGGACTTGATTTTGAAGGTGAAGTAAAAATTCTTGAAAGTGTAAAAGAAGCAATGAAAAAAGTAAATCTTGATCTTATTCCAACATTTCTTGGAGCACACTCAATACCAGATAATTTTAAAAATTCTAAAGAGTATCTTTCATATCTTAAAAAAGAACTTATACCTTATATTTCAAAAAATAAACTTTCAGTTTATGCTGATATATTCTGCGAAAATGGTTATTTCTCAAAAGAAGAAGCAATAGATTATCTAAATTTTGCCAAAAATTATGGCCTTATACCAAAAATTCATGCTGAGCAACTTTCAAGAAGTGGTGGTGCATATGCTGCATCAGTGGTTGGAGCAAAAACAGCAGATCATCTTGATTTTGCAAATGATTTAGACATAAAATATTTAAAAAAATCAAATACAGTTTCAGTTTTTCTTCCAACATCAAATTATTTTTTAGGGATTAAAAAATATCCTGATGTAAAAGAATTTATAGAGAATGGAAATATTATATCTCTTGCGACTGATTTTAATCCAGGAACAAGTCCTTGCTGGAATATGCAGTTTGTAATCTCAGTTGCTTTAACACAGATGAAAATGAAAATAGAGCAAGCAATAGTTGCATCAACGTATAATGCTGCATATTCTCTTGATCTTCATAATAGAAAAGGAATGATAGATTTGGATATGGATGCAGATATCTTAGTAATGGATGTTAAAGATTACAGAGAGATTGGTTATTATTTTGGAGATAATCTTAATAAAATGACAATAAAAAATGGAGAGATTGTTTATGAAAAAACTCGTTCTTTTTGATGTTGATGGAACACTTGTAAATGCTGGTGGCGCTGGCAGGAGGGCTTTAAATAGAGCAATAATTGAGTTTGGTGGAATTAAAGATGTTTGTAATTTTTTTGAACTTCAGGGAGAAACTGATAGGGTAAATTTTGAAAATGCGTTTTATTTTTCTTTTAAAAGAAAACCAAACTTAAAAGAATATAAAAAAATAAAATCACTTTATTTGAAATATTTACCAGCAGAGGTTGATTACTCTGTTAAAAACAATCTATATTTTGAAATTGAAGGGGTTAGAAAACTACTTGAAGAACTTTCAAAAATAGATGATATAATCCTTGGTCTTGGAACTGGTAATATAGAGGAAGGTGCTTTTATAAAACTTAAACCATCTGGTTTGGGTAATTATTTTAAATTTGGTGGTTTTGGTGAAAGATATAGAGAAAGATATAAAGTTTTAAAAGAAGCACAAAGAAAAGCAGAAAATATTTTAAAAGAAAATATAAATGAAAACGATGTGTATGTTATAGGTGATACTGAAAAAGATGTTCTTGCAGCAAAGATTAATTCATATCATTGTGGTATTGTTCTTGATGGATTTGGGAATAAAGAAAAAGTTATTAGAAGCGGTGCAGAAATTATTGAGAAAAACTTTAAAAATACTGATATATGGCTTATTTGGCTTGGAATAAAAAAAGATCCAAGAGGTATTAAAAGAGGAACATATATCTGTCCTGATACGCCAATAGAGCATTCCTATTTTGGCAAAACTGGAAGAGGAAGATATCTTTCACAAAAAGAGATGAAAGAAATTGAGAGTATTCTTAAAAAAAGTAAATGAAGAAACATATTCTTTTCTATAGCGGTGGAAAAGATTCACATTATGTTCTTTATAAACTTTTAAGGAAAAACATAAAACCAATTTGTCTAAATTTAGTTCCTTTGTCATTTGTAGATGGTATTAAATATTTTAACACACCATATAAAAAAGAACTACTTGAAATTCAATCAAAACTTATGGGTATCGACATTTTTTATTTTAAACCAGAAAAAGAACTAATGAGTATTTTTATAAAGAATCATAGCTTATTTCTTGAAAAACTTTTTTCAAGATTGCAGCAGTTGTTTGGAGATACGGATGTTTATATAGCTAATGATAAAAATGATATGAGAATAAATTATAAAAAAGTTAAATTGATGAAAAGTATTGCAAAAGTTAATGGAATTAATGTTATTTTTCCTCTTAAAAACATGGATTTAGATGATATGATATCTGAAACTTTAAAATATGGGATAAAATCAGTTTGTATTGGTATTGAAAAACCTGAGTTTTTCGAACTTGTTGGAAAGACAATTGATTTTGAGTTTTTAAAGATAATAAAAGTAAGTGACATTAAGTCGGAAAACATACAGAGTTTTGTTATTGAAAGTCCTCTTTTTAATGGTAAAAAAATAAATCTTAATCCATTTAAAAGAATTAAGATAGAAAATTCATATTATTTAGATTTTTCTAAAATAAAAGTATAAGATTTAAACAATTCTTTTAATCTTAGTAAAGATTAAACGCTTTTATGAAAATCCTGTCAATTCAAAAATAAATATAACCATAGAAAAAATCGTCCCTAAAACAAATGGATTTAATCTACTTTTTAACTCCTTTATCTTTTTTATTTTCTCATTATTTGGATTTGCTTTTTTTATCTAACTTCTAGATTTTTAATAAAAATCTGATTCTTTAAAAAAATAACCTTTATTTAAGAATTTTTGCCTATATAGGCAAAAATGTATTTCATAGGAAACTGATAATCTGGCTTGGTTAGGATTATCATATGATCTCCTAAACTTATTTTGGTATCAATTAAATTATGCCTAACCAAGCCAGCCTTCGGTTAGATTATATATGATTTGATGCGGTATAAGTTTAGTTTTATTTAAATTTTGGTATAATATTAAATTGTGATTAAAAATGTTCTCTATATCTGGATCAGATGATCCAGGGTTCTATGTGAGGGAAATTGGGTTAGATTCCCATGCTGCCCCGCAACGGTAAAGCTTTCCATAAAGGAAAGACGAGCCCGGTCTATCACATAGAATCTTTCCTCCGAGGGGAGGGTAAAAAAGAAATAAAAATATTTTATCTATTTCTACCTTTCTCTCGGAGTTTTTATAACCTCGAGGGAGGGTAGATGAAAAAACTTATTTTTATTATTCCCTTCATTACACTTAGTTTCCTATTTGCGGAGGAGAGAGCATCAGAGGTTTTCTTCTCCATTTCAAAAAAGACAAACTCAAATTATTCATATCTTTTTGAAAATAACACTGAGTTGTTAGGTGTTGATGAGAATACAAATAAAGTATCGGAGAAATTAAATCAATCACCTTCAGTAATACTTAGGGAAAACACTCAAAATTTTGGACTTTCACTTATCTCAATTAGAGGGTTTTCTTCAAATCAAACAGCAGTTTTGTATGATGGTATAAAACTTCCAAAGGATATTACTTCAACTTATGACCTTTCTATTCTTCCAACTCTAAATATTGAAAATATTTATCTTTTTAAAGGTGGATGGTCATCAGTTTTTGGTGCAAACTCAGAAGGTGGTGTGGTTGCTCTTAAAAGTGAAACTTTAAAAGATGAGAAACTTGTTGATTTATTTTCTGAGTTTGGTCCATATTCTACTCACAGATATGTTTTTAAAACTGGAGTTTCAAAAAATGGTGTATCACTTCTTTTAAGTGGTGAGGATTATAAATCAGATGGTTTTCAACAAAACTCTTATGCAAATAAACAATCATTTACAGGCAAATTAACCATAGGAAAGGATGACCATAAACTTACACTAAATACTTTTCTTGTAGATATTGATAGAGGACTTCCATCAGGAACCCCTGTTGACATAAAATCCTTTAATGGAGAAAGAGAGAAAAAAGCAAATTATTTAACTGACTGGCAGAGTGATAGAAATTTTTTCATAAGTTTAAAGGATGAGTTTAAAACAGGTGAGTTTTCAAATGAAATTTCTTATTCTAAAAACAATCTTTTAAGGGATGCATATCAATGGTCTTCTCTAACAACAATTAATACATACTCAGACAATATTCTTGCAAGAACTTCGTTTGAGGGTTATAACTTTGGAATTGAGTATGATAAAACAAAATTAAGATCAAATTCTTATGGAAACCATGAGATGAAAAATATAGGATACTTTGCAAATAAATCTTTTAACATCTCAGAAAAGTTAAAAACATCAGTTTATCTAAGATATGATGATAGCAAAGAGTATGATAATTTTTTAAGCCCGAAATTAATCTCGGATTATAAAATCTCTGATAACCTATCAGTATCATACTCCATTGCAAGGGCATTTAGGGCACCTAATTTTGCAGATGTCTATGGTGCGCCTGCTTACTGGTATGATCCAAATCCAAATATAAAACCAGAAAAATCATTGTCAAATGAGATTTCTATCTCATACTCTGGGAATATAAATGCTATCGTTAGCGCTTACTACTATGATATAGATGATAAAATAACAATTTTAACGGATACAATCACTTGGCATAGTAAGTCTGTAAATATTGCAAAAGGTTATAACAAAGGAGTTGAAGCATCTTTAGGGTATTCATATAAGGAGTTTTATATAAATCTTGGTGGAAGCCTTATGGATATAAAGGGTAAAAATGTCGGAAGTGGAAGTTATAAAAAACTTGCTTACTCTCCTGATTATAAATTTAGTTTTGGGGCTGGATATAAATCAGATTCCTTTGAGTTTGGTTTAAATACCATAAGAGTTGGAGATCAATATAGTGACATTGATAAAAAAGGAAAACTAATACCTTCTTATACAGTTACTGATATCTCTGCTTCAAAGAGTTTTGGTGATCTTAAACTCTTTGCAAAGATAAACAATGTATTTAACGAAAGGTATGCAACAACCGCAGATATTTATAATGGCTATTATCCAGCAAATCCAAGAAATCTTTTTGCTGGCTTAAGTTTGAAGTTCTAAAAAATCCTTCTTTTTAAACCCTCTCTTTGTCTTTTTTAAAAGAGAGGGTTTTTATTTTTTCGTATTTTTAAAATGCTAAAATTTTATTTAAGAAATTTTAGAAAAAAGAAGGTGGCTTATGCCAAGATGCAGATTGTGTGGTGGAAGATCTAACCTGTTTTTAAGTGAGCATAGACTTCCTCTTTGTAAAAATTGTTATCCTAAATGGTTTTTAAGAATAACAGAAAGAACAATTGAAAAATGGAAGATGTTTGATAAAAATGAAAAAATTCTTGTTGCAGTATCAGGTGGAAAGGATAGTATTGCTTTGTGGTATTCTCTTTCAAAACTTGGTTATAACACATCTGCAGTTCATATAGTTATATCTGAAACTGAGTATTCTTTGAAATCAGAAAATTTTGTTAAGGAAATCTCTAATATAATAAAATCACCTTATTATATTGTTCGCATAAAAGATGAACTTGGCAAAGATATAGATGAAATATCAAAGGAACTTAAAAGAGAACATTGTTCTTTATGTAGTATTATTAAAAGAAGGCTTTTAAATAAATTTGCTTTTGAGAATAATTATGATGTAGTTGTTACAGGTCATAACTTAGATGATGAGACAGCATCACTTTTGGGAAATGTTTTAAGATGGGATCTTAAGTATCTTTTAAATCAAATGCCAGTACTTGAAAAAAGGGATAATTTTGTTAAAAAAGCAAAACCATTTATAAGATTTACAGATAATGAGATAAAGCTTTTTTCTCAAATTGAGAAACTTCCATTTATTGATGAGAAATGTCCTTTTTCAAAAGGTGCTCATTCAATTTTATATAAAGAGGTTTTTGAAAAAATTGAAAAAGAAATGCCACCTTCAAAATGGACTTTTTACTCAAACTTTGTAAAAAAAATTCATAAAATTCTTTTAGATTCAAAACAGAAAGAAGAAAATTTAAACAAATGTAGGATTTGTAACTATCCATCATCAAAAGAGATATGTTCTTTTTGCCGAATAAAAGAAAAATTAACGATAAAAAATTAAAATTTTCTATATAAATTCATCTTTTTTCAACTCAAACTCTGCAACTTTTTAAGAAATAAGTTGTCCTTTTTTACATAAAAACAAATTGAAATCCCCCTTTAATTCCCTTCCGACATAACGTCGGAGGGGGAGTGAGGGGGATTTTAAAAATCTTTCTTTTTTCAATAAAAATAACTTAAATTACACACATTTTTACTTATACCCTAATAGGGTATAAACATTAAAATAAATTTTGTTTATTTTTAAATTACTTTTTTTTTAAAATTTTATAGTTATTCCCTAAAAATTAGTGAGTTTGGGTTATTAAAGGGAGATATAGAGGGATTTTTTATTTGAAAATCAACCCGCTAATTTTTTAGCGAATAAGTCATTCGTTTTTACATACAAATAGTTCAAAATCCCCCTTGTGTTCCCCCTTTCATAAAGGGGGATTTAGGGGGATTTTAAATTTTGATTTTTTAATACACGTTAAATTAAATGAATTTTTTTGCGATGTCTTTAATAGGTTGTTTATTCTATAAAAATTACTTTGAGTTTTGGTATTAAGGTGGGATTTTAAATTAAATTATTTCAATTATTTTTTTAGCAAATTCTTTTGCTGACTCAGGTCCATTGGCTGTTATAATATTTGAATCAATTTCAACTGACTTTCCAGTATAAATTACTTTGTTTTTTATCAATTCATCCTTTGCACCTTCCCAAACTGTTGCTTTTTTCCCTTCAAGAATTCCTGAATGTGCAAGAATTACTGGGGATAAGCATATTGCAGCAATTTTGTTTTTAGTTGAGTAAAATTTTTTAACAATATTGTGTATTTTTTCATTATCAAGGTCATTTAAAGAGCCAGAACCACCAATAAAAACAAGAATATCATAATCATCTGGATTTATCTCATCAACTGTTTTATCAACATTTGCAGTTATTTTTATCATTCCTTTTGCAATCCCTTTTGAAATTGAGATTGTCTCAACTAAAATTCCAGCATTTTCAAGTGTTTCTTTCGTTATCTGATATTCTTCATCTCTAAAATTATTAAATGCTATAAACATGCCAACTTTTTTTGTTTTTACCTCTTGAATTGGCTTTTCAACTGATTTCCCAACTGTTTTCTGGGTTGATTCTTCCTTACATCCAGCAGCAAAAATAAAACTGCTCATTGCAAAAAACATCATTATCTTTTTCATAATCCCTCCACTTGTTTATATAAACTATTATATAATTTTGAGAGATGGATGAAGTGGCTTTTTTGTATAATATTTAAAGCGGGAAATTTAATATAAAAAATTAAAAAGGAGTTATTTATGACAGAGGAAGAATTTTTAAAGTGTTATGATAAAGGAGTTGGCTTTTTTGTAGAACTTTATAATAGATATAAAGATAATTATAAAAGTGATGAAAATAGACCGAACAATAATATATTTTCTATTTTAAATGAAAGTGTATTAAGAGAGTGTATAGCAAATAAGTTTATAGAAAATTCAAATAATTATAAAATTACTGTGGAAGCTTTTTATGAAAAAAAAGAAGATAAAGAAAAAAGAAAAAAACTAGATTTATTAATTTGGAAAGATGATAAAATGTTATGTGCATTAGAACTTAAAATTGAAAGAGATGATACAACAACTTCAGGCGCTGTCAGAGATATGATTATTGATGCAAATCGCTTAATTGAAAGTGAAAAATTTAAAGATGCAGAAAAGTATGTGGTATTGGTTATTGATTATACTAATATAGAGAGTAAGTGTAATGAAAAAGAACAAAAAACTAATAATAGGAATAGGAACAACACTATATGGGGTCCAGATTTTTATAAACTTTTAAAAAATTTACTCACTTCAGAGCCTAATAATAAAGAATTCAACTTTAGAGAATTAGCTGAAAAAGTTAAATCAATTAACTCAAAAGATCCTGGTTGGAAAAATTGGTTAAAAATAGTTGAAAATTCTTCTTTGGTTTTGAAATTTAAACATAGAATAAAATTTGGTGCTTCTAAGGAAATAATTCTTTTCAAGTGTGAAAAAAAATAAGACAGATAATGAAAACAAGGATAATACTTCAAATTCTTAATATGATTTGTTAAAATGGGGATGGCGAAATCACTGTTCTTGATATTAATTTTATAATTCATTGAAAAGAGAAAATTATTTCAAGAATATTTTTAATTATAAGATCACGTCAATCTTATAAATTTTTTTGATAAAATATAATTATAAGGAAATGCCGACGTAGCTCAGCGGTAGAGCAATCGCCTTGTAAGCAAAAATCTAAATTTTTATAGTTTTTGTTCATTTTTGATTGTATAGAGGAAATATTCTTTTTTTTACTTTTTTATTTTGATGGTCTTTTAAGGTTTTATATAATATATAGACACCAGTATGGACACCAAAAAGTTAAACAGAGGGGGGTTCTATGAAATATAGGCAAGTTTTATTTTTCTTTACTTTAATTTCTTTTTTTAATATTGGACATTCTGAAATGATTTTTCTAAAAGATGGTCAGATAATAAACGGTAAGATTAAGGGTTTTAATGATGGGATATATACAGTTGAGACGAAATATGGAAGTTTACAAATTGATAATAATCAAATATTTCAAATAAAATATGATACATCATCACTAACTACAGATTTTCAAATTAAACAATCAATGCCTGAAATTATACAAAGCACAAAATCTGTTTCTATTTCTACTTTTTCAGGAGTAAGCGAAAATGTTTATGTAAATACCACTAATTTAAAAATATTAACTGGTAAAAGAATTAAATTAGCAAGAGGTTTTAGAATAGGGATTTATGATAATAAAAAATATGAGGGATATATTGTTTTAGATAATGAAGGAAAAGTTATTGATGAAAATTTTAATATTTTGGATGGTTTAGTAAAGGTATATGATGAAGAGACAAATATATTAACAGATGAAATTGAGATTAGAAAAGGTAAAGTTTTTAAAAATACCACATTGTATAAAGAAGATAATAATTCTTATATAACATTGGCTGGCAAAAAATTGAAAGAATTTAGAAATCTTTATTATTTGGGTTTAGGAGTGAGTGTAGCGGGAATAGTTATGATATCACAAAATAATGACACAGGTGATATTTTTGCAATAGGTGGAGGATTATTAGGAATTGTGGCTTTTTCTTTTATAGGAGAAGCAGGGGAATATCTTGAAGAGGCAGGTAAATCATCTAATTTCAATTTCGGCT
>Ga0080004_1082445_pt1 | contig 30088 bp, 23 predicted proteins | sample WasSprMetagenome_FD_69207 | JGI IMG/M metagenome (GOLD analysis project Ga0080004, IMG submission 69207) | Sulfidic aquatic microbial communities from Washburn Spring, Yellowstone National Park, USA - WS (SPADES assembly) (version 2) | ecosystem: Environmental > Aquatic > Thermal springs > Hot... | reverse complement strand
TAGATTTTTCAACCTGAACCGGAAGAACGCCCACAAGATGGTGGTTAAGGCAGCGAAACTGGCGGGGTTGAACAAGAGGGTCTATCCCCATTTGCTTCGTCACAGTTGCGCCATTGAGAGGCTGAGGCAGACAGGAAACCCGAAGGCACTTCAATGGCACTTAGGTCACAGCAGCATGGCTATGACGATGAGGTATTTAGGCTTTAAGTTAAGTTTGAGGAGTGAGTAAAGGATATCTTAAACATATCTTGACTTCTCCTTTGAAGCATTGATAAGGTGGAGGCGATAAATATCCTTGTGGTTGCACAGCGAAAACGAACCATCAGCCCATCGTTGAGCTGGCAGTGAGGTAATGATTGTTCGCTTCTTGTCCACACTTACAAAGCACATGACTAAGATGAATCAGAACGGTTTGAAGCCTTTCTCGTTCTAATAATTTTGATGACCTTCTCAACGACTTCCTTTACCTCTTTAAAGACGCCTTCCTCCCTCAATAACCCTTCTGCCCGAGAAAGGAATTCCTTGACAGCATCCTTCTCTGTTTGCTCCAAAACATCTGTATCCTCAATGACTTTAGCCATCCATTCAATTTCCTCCCTGTTCTTTCGCTCCAAAAATCTCCTAAAGACCTTGCGGAAAAGTTTGTCACCTTCTTCCTCTATCCTACTATCAGACTTCAACAATTCTCCATAAAGCCTAAGGAAGGGTGCTGTTGTGTTCACTTGGTCTGACTTCTCCAAGAGGAGGTCCCTCAAGTCTCTTCCGAAGACACTTACCAAGTCTGGGTTGAGAGCCCCTGGCACATATTTCCATTTTCTTTCTAATTCTTCGCTTACTTTTATTTCACCCGTTAACACTTTCTCAGCGTGCTCGAGGAGAGCGTCAAAGAAGGCTTGTCCCATATTTAACTGCTCCCCACGCTTTACAAGGTTAAGGAAAAGTTTGAAGGTAAGGGTGGAGTTTGTGAGGTGAGATAACCATTCCTCCTTATTCAGGCTCTGAAGCCCTTTCTTCAAAAACTCTTGATAGCCTGAAATATGTTCCTCGGGACAGGAGTCCAAGATCAAAAGGTAAAGGCCAGAAATTTGAGGGTCAAATTTCGTCTGGATTATCTCAGCGGCTAAGCCTCTCCTTTCCGTCAAGCGGCGAATTAACTTTCCCAATTGAGGCAATAAGTCTGGCGATGAGAAAAGAGTTTTTAGGTCTGAATAATGACTGACCACACTTTCCAAAGGAAAGAAATCGTCCAATTCCCTTTCAATCGCCATACTTAAGGTCTCTTTCACCCATCTGCTGATCATCATTCGCTCTCCTGTCACATTGTCAGAACCCAACTTTACAAGTTGGCTGAAATACTCCTTCCGTTGTCGAATCCTTTGAAGGCAGATAGAGACAAATTCCTCGAGAATTTGAGGGTGATTGCGAGGCTGCTTTAGTATGTCATTCCAGAAAAGATTTGAGCCTGATTGGGCATTGCCCCAATAGTATTGGGAATAAGATGGAGGAAGTTGACCTTCTAACAAAGCAATTACGCACCAAGCAACAGTATCAAATTTTTGATTGCTATGGGCTTGGTAAAGGTGATGAAAAATTTGTCCGCCGCTTACCATTGAGTTCAGTAGGTTCTGGAAAACTGAGGAAGTGTTAGGGCTGTCAACAAAGGCGATGAGGCTTTTAAGTAACTCTTTAACTTCTTCGGGCTTGGTCCCTTCGCTATGCAGTTTCCCCCTTACTGCTTCAACTACACCCTGCCACTCACCTGCACCTAATCCCGAGAAATTCGGAACCGCCAACAAGCAGTAGACGATATCTCCCAACCTATCCATCTTTCCAGAGTCTATTTTGGAAGATAACTCTTGAAGAACTTCCCTCTCAGAAACCTTAGGGACAAAGTATCTAATCAAAGTTAAGTCCTCACCGCCGATCCTTGTAAAGGCTTCCAAAACCATGAAGTAATCGGTAGCATCACCATTTACTCTGAAACTATCTAATTCACCTTCAAGTCCCAATTCCTTTGCCCTCATAAGGATTTTCAAAACTCCTCTAACCCAATTGTCTGTGGCTTCCTTTGGTGGCTTAGTTTCGGAGAGGGAAACCAGAAGGTGACTGACGAGTTTCTTTCCATTCCCCTCGTCTAATCGCTCAGACAATAAGACTAAACCTTCACAACTCCTTTCATCCAATGTGTCCCAATTTCCGCTCACTTGAAATACAATCTCTGACAGGAACTGGAAGATGTTAGTGGGGACATTTTCAACGGAAACTAAGGCTAAGGAAGCCTTCCCAATTTGATCTGGTTGCTCCTTCAAATCCATCTTGTCCAAAATGTCCTCAACAACTTCAATAAAACCTGGGACATTAGAAAGCCTCTTCAGCCGTTCCCCATCCCCGCTAATTAGCGCTTCCCTTACCTCGTTTCCGATCAGGACATGAAGTGCTTTGTTAGGGTGGACATTGAAATAAAGGGCAGCCAAAAATTTTTGCCATTCGTCCCTTTTCTCTCCCAGTAGATCCAAAATCTTAGGGTTAGGGAGTTCACCTGAAATTAGTTTCTCTTCGTCAATCTCGCCCTCAAAAAGGACATATAAGGCTTGAAACCCTAAGGGAATAGTTCCACACCACTGCTGGTGCAAAGCGCAAACTCTGTTAACAAATTGCTTGATATCTCTCGGCGTTAGAGATCGGGAGACTTTCTTGGGACGAAAGCGAAAAAGTCGCTTAACAATGTTCAACTCCACATCATTCTCATGTTGGGGGAATGCTTCCTTCAGACATTTCTCCAAGAATTTGTCCCAATCTGAAAGGACGGGAGGAGGAACATGGAAAGTAATCTGAAAAGTTTTGGAAGCAAAGGCATTGGGCAGTTCATCTTCTTCCTCTTCATCAGAACTCCAAAGGCGTTTTAGAATGCTGGGGTCATGAGGGACAATCAGCCAAACCCTTTTCCTCCACTCCGCCTCTCTATCTAACTCAAAGAAAGTCCTCATTGTCGCCCAAATACCTCTTGCTTCATCAGTATTCAAGCGGTCAAGGTTGTCCATAACGATGACCAAACGGCGCTCCTTTTCCTCCAATCCTTCCTTCAAAACCTTAACGAACATCTCTAAAAATTCCACCGATGTTGGGTCTGGAGTTCTAATGGCAGTGGAGTGTTGAATCTCTTGCATTTTCTGGAGATACAAAGCCTCTAAGTCCTCAGGTTTACTTTTTTCATCCTTTGACCTACGAATAAGCCAAGACCAGATCCAAGAGACAAAAACAATAGCGGATGGAATTCCGAGAATTGCAAAACCAACCCACTTCCAGAAACCCCGACCTTCAACATTAACAAGAGCACTGCCTAAGGGCAGTAAGATTAGGAAAAATACCAACACCTTCCCCCACCCAGTCAAAACAGGGTTTGTTTTTGTTGTCACGGTTTCCTTCCTTTGAGCCAATTTCTCTTTAACTTCGTTGTAAGTCTCATTCCCTATCCAACCCCTTTCCTTTAGAAACTCAGAAAGTCGTTCCAAGAAAGACCTGCGAAGTGGGTCGCCTTGGTGAGCCCATGTATCAAAGACGAAGACAGCCAGATTTTCTCGGCATTTTACCTTCCCTTCAAGGATTTTTATGACCGTTGATTTCCCGCTCCCCCATGAACCCACTAAGGCGATAGCCTTACCACCTTCCCCTTCCATCACCGTTTTGTAAAGAGCGTCAGCAACCCTTTCGTGAGAACCGAACTCATCTTGTTCAACGGGCTCATCTGGGAGAAAGTTCGTTGGACACAACAATAGAAATCACCTCCCTTTTGCCCTTAGGATGTAAAAGTCTTTGAAGTTGGCAATGATTTCGTAATAAGGTTCAGCAAGGAAAATGTCCAGTAACCTATCGTAATCGTATCTCTCCATCGGCCACCAGTTTGTCCTTCTCTTGACAACCACAAAAAGGACAGGTCGCTCTTTTATCCTTTCCATCAACTCCCTTTCACCCTTAATTTTAACTTTTTCCTTCCCATCCATCTGCATTAGCGCCTCCCTGCTTGCACCCCACAAGCAACGAATGAAGGGGTTTGGGAACAGGTAAACTTCCCTTCGGTGAGCCAAAGGGACAGCAAAAGTCGTCGTGGCACTGACACTTACTCCCTCTGGAACTTTCTCCCTCAATAACTGCCAAATGATTTTTGCCTCCGCTTTTTCTAACTTGTCCCTCGTGAAGACCGAAAAAGAACTTTTTCCGTAACGAACTGCAAAACAAAAAAGGCAAATAATCCAGAGAGACAAAAGAGTTGTCTGCCAACATCTCCTCTCCTTCTCAGAAAGCCCTTTCATCCATCCCATAACCTTTCTCCAACCAATCAAGTTAGCGACCATAATCCAAAAGATGACCAAAGCGCCGTGTTGAAATCCCAATTCCCTCATAGCAGGTCTGTCGCCCAAAGTGACGAAAGCGAAGCAAGGTAAACCGAAAATCAAAAATTCAAAGCCAATTATAGGGACGAAACCGAAAGGGGCTAAAAGGAGAACAAGGTAAAAGCCAGGCGGTATCGTTATCCCCTTCGCCATTACCATCTCTTTTGCTGCTGTGAAGGGATGGGAAAGGATGTTAGTCAAGATTTCCGAAGGAGTCTTACCCCAACGCTCGTAAAGTGCAAGGTAAAAGACTTCTTTTATCCCACTCAACTCTTTCATCACCGTTGTCGCCAACCAAAACCAAAGGGCAGCAAGAAGGAGAGCGAACAAGCACCATCTCCTCCCACGAAACATCCCCCAAAGGCTAATGCAAAGGACTGGCAAAACCACATCCTCACGACATGAAAGGGCAAGGGGAATGGCAGCGAAAAATTGACCTGTCCTGCCCTCCTCTATCGCTAAAACAGCCCAAAGCAGAAAAGGAAGGGAAAGGACCAAAGGGTGAAAGTCAAAGAAGAGCATGGAGAAGAAGACAGGGTGAAGGAGAGAGGAGAGGGAGAAGAAAAGGGCAAAGGAAGGGGAAGGGAGCCAGCGAAGAGAGAGGCGATAAAGAGGCAAGGCACATAAGCCGAAAGAAAAGGATTGGAAAAGGAAGAACCAAAAGGGATGAGGGTAAAAGCGATATAAAGGGACGAAAAGGAGAAGGATGGGTGAGAAGTGGTCAGCGAAAAGGTAAAGACCTCTTAAGGTCACAAAGGGTGTTTCACCTTGAGCCATCAACCATACCCCTTGCATGAAAATCCCCAAATCGTAAGCGTAAGCGGTCAAGCGGTGGAAACGAAAGAGGGAGAAGAAAAGAAAGGAAGACGAGAACAAGCAAACGCCAAAGATAAGGGTAAGCGAAGAAAGCCTTTCAACCCTCTCCCTCTCCAACCCAGCCATTCGCTCCCCTTCGGTTAATGTTGGGTGCAGACTTGCTCGGTGGGAACTTGTTTTCCTGTAGACCTCAAAACATAAGGAGCCCACCTTTCTTTGAACTCCCGCTTGGCAAAATATTTCCACCGCTTCTGCATCGTTATCTTCTCCGTTGGGTCAGGGAGAAGGCAATAGTTGGGATTGTCGTCAGGCATCGTTAAGACATAAGTGAAAGTCACATTGTTGGCAACGATGTCCTTGAAGCGACGGGTCTCGGAATAGTTCTCAGGGTTCTTTCCATCATGAATCTCCACCCACGAACCAGGATAGGCGAAACCTTCAAAGAGCAAGAAGGCAGGGTCGGAGATAGAAGGCTTGTTAGACCAATGAATGCTCCTTTGACCCCAATCATTGCTTGAAGCGAGATAGACCTTCAAGTTGATGGGATGGGGTTGGGTTGGGTCTGAAGGGATGTCAACGGAACTTTCGTGAGGTTCAGTGTAAAACATTAGCAAGGAAGCGTCCCAGATTTGGTCGTCAGGTTCAAAGGGAGGGGAAGGGAAAGGAAACTTCAGGTAAATGCGGGCGATGCGGGACGGGTCGTCGGCAAAACCGACAAATAAACCACCCCGATAGGTGGAATAGCCAAAGCGGTAGTTTCGAAAGGTAACAGGGTTCTTGCGAAAATCCAACCGACTATCCACACTGGCATGGTCAGCGACAGGAACTTTGTCTATGACGACATAGCAGAAAGTGAGGGGGCTCCCTTCACTCCAAAAGACTCTCTCTTGTCCGATTTGGCAAGATGGTTGCCTACCTTCACAGGTAACAACAGATTTCCTGAAGGCTTGGACTGCATAGAAAATAGGGCGGTCATATGGGAAATCAAAAGAATCAACGAAAGTAGTTGTAGTAATGCGCTGGTCTGGAGATGTGGGAGAGATAGGAGTTAAGGAAGAGACAGGATAAAGGGCGCCATGGGAACAGGGGCGAGGGGAGTCAGAGAGGAGACCTCGGTAAACAATATAAGCGTTGCCTGAAGGTTCCCATTCAAGGTAGATTTTCTTTTGAGGGGTAAGGCGAACTTGCGTAATTCTAATCCATGCAGGCGGAGGGGGCGGATCAGGAGGTTTACAAATGCACTGTTGCCCCGTCCCGCCATAGCCACCTTCAGAAGGTGGAGGTTCTTGGGCGAAAAGGAAGATGCCTAACGCCACCATCACGCTCAAAAGGACAACTACCAAGCCCGTTCGTGCCCTATATTGTTGCCACATAAAATCACCACCTCTCGCTTCATCATAGCGTTCATGTCACCTTTAAACTTATCAGGTATATTCTTTTCTCGACTCGTTGCCTTGAAAAGAAAGACAAATATGGTCATTACAATTGTGAAGACCAAAAATATCAACAAAAGGCGAATTAAGAAATATTTCGAACTATCGCGTTTATATGTGTTAATGGTATTTTGAATAGCATTAGAAAGTATAATCACACTTAATATTATGAACCATGTTCGCCAATCACTAATAATATCTGGCCATAAAGAGCCAAATGAGTGATTTACCCCAAATATAAGTCTTGGAACATAAGTTATAATCAACACAAGTATCAAAGCAATTGAAATCTCAACGAACACTTTTTTCATCTGCCATCCCTCCGTGTTTACTAATCATCTATCAACAATGCTGCTAACGTCGCCAAGGACCAGGCTGTTACAAAAATTCCAACTATCAAACCTGCTTGACCAGTATAAACACTTAATTTAGAAAGATCTTTAGCACCTTTTAGTATGGTAACTAACGTAGAGGCAGCAAGACCTGCGAATGAAGCAATAGCTGCTAATTTCGCACTCACATCTGTGGCTCCAAGAGCCTTGGCAAAACCATATACTGCACATGCAGCACAGATAACCGCAATTACATTATTTACTCCGGCCCAAATTATATCTGAGAGTGGAGGTAAAGCAACCCCATAGGTAAGGGCAGACCACATGACAGCCAGGGCCGACATAAACAAACCCCACGCCCACCACCATATACTTTCACTGTTTTCACTAGCCATGCCGGTTCGATCTACTACCATGACAGGATTCGCATCCACATACCAATACCAATTCGCTCCATGCATCTTCGGATCCTCACTGACAAACCTTCCAACTTCAGGGTCATAATATCTTGCCCGCATGTAGATTAAGCCTGTCTCTTCGTCCGTTGGATGTCCTATCTGAGCAACATACTTAAAACTGTTAGCTCTCTGACCTTCCTGCCCACGAACTGAACCATAAACATCGTAGTCATACTTCGCCACGACGACGCCATTGCTTGAAACCAAAGCACGACACGAACCCAATCCATCATACACAAAATAGTCTCTCGCCAAAATCTCCCCATTCGCTCCCTCGTCTATCCTGCAAACATACCCCATCGCACCCATCACATACCATCGCTTCGTCCCGTCACTTCTTATCTCCCCGATCACCGTTTGCCTGTTATAGACATACTTCGTCGTCAACCCTCCAACCACTTGCTTTTCTACCCTCATCCCGTCAGCACGATACCTGAACCTAACCTCTCCTTCATTTGGAACGATGACCCTAATCAACCTGTTTTGAACATCCCACTCATACAATCTCTTGCCATCGTTCACACAGTTCCCATTGGCATCGTAACTGAACACCCTCGTCCCATTCTCATCTGTCAGGCTCACCAATTGGTTCAAAGCATTGTAAGCGTAACTCGTCATCTTCACCGTCCCATTGGGAAACTGTTCTGTCTTCGTCAACCTATTGCCCACCCCATCAAAGGTGTAACTTTGCACGACCCCATCGGGGTAAGTCACCCTCACCAATCGGTTCAACTCGTCATATTCATAACTTTCCACCTTCACCATCCCATCCCCTTCCGTCATCTCCTGCCTTATTCTGTTCCGCAAGTCATCGTAGGTGTAGGCAAACTTCCGAACCCGTTGGTCATTCACCTTCCAATCCACACTCAAAAGCATGTTTTCTGTGTCCCAAACAAATTCCGCTATTAACTTTTTTGTCGGGTTACCGTTGGCATCTTTCTCTATAACGGCTTCCGTCCTTTTGATTTGACCAATGGGATAACCGGAAAATTGAAAGACAGTTGCATTTCCTAAGGGATCAATTACTTGCCTCAACATCGGTAGTGGTTCCTCTTCAGCCTCTCCCTTTATCACTGATTGACTAACCATCGCAGGTTCGTATTCATACCTCACTTGCCATCCATTCGGGTAAACTATTTTCGTCTTCATCCCAAACAGGTCATACTCATACTGCACTGTCCCTACCTCTGGGTCTGTGACTGCTATCAATCTTCCTGCGTTGTCGTAGGTGTAACTTGTCGTTCCCCTCCCGCTCTCCGTCACTGCAATCACTTGCCCGTCCCCATCATACGCATACTCAACATAACTCCCATCAGAATACTCAACCCGAACAGGTTGGCCAACAGCGTTATAGGTGATGGTGGTCACTTGTCCCTTCCGATCCCGAATTTGGATGGGTCTCCCCAGCAAGTCGTAAGTCGTTTCGGTGTAACTTCCGTCAGGGTAAATCAACTTTCTCAAATTCCCATACTGGTCATACTCATACCGCCAAATCCGCCCTTCTGGGTCGGTCATCTTGATTTTTTGTCCATACTGGTCATACTCAAAGGTCGTCACCCCTCCCTTGGCATCCACAACCTTCTTCACATTCCCTCGGTTGCCCGGGTTGGGGTCATCGGTGGGATAGTAGTCCGTCTCCGTCCTTCTCCCCATTGGATCTATTGTCGCCTTCCGCTGGTGAAACTTGTTTTCACCCCAGTATTCAAACCTTGTCTCTATCCATTGAGGTGATTGGTCAAAATAAGAGCGCAAAACCTTTAAAGTTTCCATGTTCCCTTGACCAGGATTTATCACTTTTTGCGCTTGCTCATCTATGACAGCATCATAACCCAACCACTTCTCTCCCACCAAAAGGGTTCGCATTGGGGAATAAACATGTCGGAGGTTATAGGCAATATCCCATTCCCAAATCAAATCGGCTCCAATGCTAACGAAGTATCCTATCGTTCTTCCCCATGTCCCAAAGCACCATCGCCCTGCATAGGGGATTTGCATCCCGTCGGGGCGGAAAAAGTGAACGACATGCAATACTCCCGGCAATCCCCCATACACCTTCGCTTGCGCCCTTAATCCACTGGGATACCTGATCTCATCTACCCAAAGGCAGGTTTGGTGAATGTAAGGGTCGGGAACAAAGCCTGCGGATGGTGATTCGGATATCGGCTCTTGCAGCCGATACCGAATCTCCGTCACCTTCCCCATCGGGCTCGTGATAGATGCCAACAACCCATCTTCCACTCCCTCGTTCCCTGAAACGCTGGTATACCCGTAAGTGGTCGCCCTACCTGCAGGGTCAGTTACTTTCCACAGGTTCCCTTCGCTGTCATACTCATACTGCCAAACCCTTCCTATCGGGTCAGTTATTTTCACTATCCTCCATTTGGGTTCGCTTGAACTCCCCACATTCCCCCAACTGATTTGCACCTCTCTACCCACTGTGTCAACAATCTTCGTCAGCAACCAATCCTTGCTACCGTTAGGGTAAGTGACTTCTAAACCATACTCAAAGACAACAGCATTTCCGTTTCGGTCCTCTATTCTCGTTGGCTTATACCACCCCGTCGGTAGACCTTCTGAATCCCTACCGAAGGCGTAATAAGTCGTGATTGTCCCGTCCTTACTCTTTCTCGTAAACTCCAAAGCAAACTCGCTGACTTCCTCCCCGACAGGAGGCGGTGGGGTTTCCCCTTGGATGTTTCCTTCCAAATCAGCCACATAAATTAACTGCGAGAAACTACCGTCACTTTGCTGAGCCCTAACCATCCATTTCGTCCTCGCTGTCTTATCGTGGACGAAGACAGGTGGTGTGATCAAGCCATCGGCATCAACTTGATAGGGCAACACCGTCCCGTTCCATGTCTTTCGGTCCAAAGTCCCAACAGGGTCTTGTGGGTCAGTGTAGAGAGCCATGTCATAGGAAAAAGACCATCCCTTCCCGAAAGGTCCAATTTTGTCATCGTGGGCATTGTAAGTTCTCGTGCACGCTATGTTCATCCCCCTTGAAGGGTAGGATAAATCAGTCTCCGTCACCATCAAATTCCCTGTAGCAAGATTGATGGAACGGTAAAAGGGGGTCCAAGGGAACTTCCCACATCTCTCCTCAAACCTATACGGACCTTTGCCTTTCAGCGACTTCATTTCTGAAAGGCGAAGAACACGGACAATAGGGGATGAATCTTGGATGGCAGAATTAAGGCGATAGATGCGTTGAGAGATTGGGGAGACAGCGTAACCAAAACCTGGCGGTAAAGTTATAGCGACTGCCAAGAGGACGACAAAAGGAGAGAACCATCGGTGCCTCCTTAGCCTTCTAAGCATCCTCCCGATTCTCATCTTCCTTCTCCTCCCTTGAAGCTCCTCCCTACACCCAACCCTTTCAGGGTGGGTTTCGCTACCATTATAGCGTCAACTTTTTTTTTTTCGTCAATACTTCCCGAGCACAACCAAGACTGATGCCTTCCAGTCATCCCCAAGTTGCTCTTTTGGCAAGAAGGTTTCAACAAACTGCCACACTTCCTTTTCCTCCTGCCCTTTCCTTGAACCTAAGACTAAAGGTGGAATTGGGTTGACAATCCAAATCCCTTCACGCTCAACCTTTGTCACAACGACATAATGACCGCCGAAAAGCAAGAGGGCTGGTAGCCTTATCTCTTTCAAACCTTCAAAATTGACCTCAAAAGCGCTTGTCCTGATCCCAAACTTTTTGGCTGCTTCCTTGAGATTAAAAAGGCTTGTTCCTGTCTCATCAGTTTTTGCCATTTTGGAAATTTGTTCAACGGAAGGTATGGATTCATTCGGGAAGTAGGATTTCAAGAGCCAATAGAGAGCAGCAGGTCCGCACATAGACCAAAGCAATTGTTGCCTCTTCCTCCTCTCTTCGTCTCTCTTCAAAACCCGATAGTAAACCTTCCCCGCTCTATCAGGCAATTTACCTTCATTCAGGTCTGCAATGGCTCTCGCCGCAAGGACGCTTATGGGGCTGTCAGGGAATTGAACCATTACTTCGGTAAAAGCATTGATGGCTTTTTGCTTCCAATACTCCTTCTCCCTTCCATCCTTCGCCTCTCTCATCCTCCCGCGATAGCAGCAGGCAATTTGATAAAGGGCTCTTTCGGGCAAGGAGTAAGGTTGCGTTGTCCTGAAAGACCATGTCCCGTCATAGTTTCGCAATAATTCACGAAACTCCTTAATCGCTTCATCCCATTTCTTCTGCTTTGCATAAGTGTAAGCGATTCTCCACCTCGCCCAAGCGGAAAGTTCGCCTAAATGCTTCCTTAGTTGCTCCCTATCTTTTTGCTCCTCCCCCGCTTTCCTTAAAGACTTCTTGTCGCTTCCAAGAAACTCCCTTCGCTTTTCCTCTAAAGCGGAGAGAACTTTCTCGTAATAGTCTCTGGCTTGCTTATATCTCCCCTTACGGTAAAGTTCGTCCCCGAAGGAGAAGAGTTGCCTTTGTTCTATTTGGTTTAAAGGGAGGTCTTTAAGGAGTGCATCGATGTCAGGTTGGGAAGTTTGTTTGGGTTTTGAAGGTTGAGAGGCACGAAAGATAAGGACGGACACGGAAAAGAATGCAAGGGAAGCAAAGGCAATCCCTATGACCCATCGCTTCATCTCTCTCCCTCCAGCACAAAAATTTTAGTGCGTGGCAGTAAATAGGTTCAGTTCAAGAAATTTACATCCCTCTCGGCTCAAGGAGTTTTGGGGTCAAAAGGATTATAAGTTCACTCTCTCGAACCTCTTTCCTGTGGCTCTTGAAAATCTCACCCAACAAAGGTAGGGAAGAAATCAAAGGGAATTTTGTCGTCACCTTACTCTCCTCCCTCTGCCTCAAGCCTCCCAAAACAACTGTCTGTCCCTCCCTTACCCAAATTGTTGCTGTCGCTTTCCTCGTCGCTAACTGGGGTAAACCTTCCGTAGTTATCCCAACAACACTGGAAACCTCTGGAGTTATCTCCAGCAATATATCCCCTTCTGCCCCTATCACGGGCATTATCTCCAACTTAACACCAGCAGTTATCGCTTGTAACTGGAAGAAGGGGACGATAGGGGTAGGTTGAGTTGGGGTTGGTCCGAAGAAGGGTGCTGTCCTGAAGTAAAGTTCTTGAACTACCTCTATGGACGCTTTCTTGCCCGAAACTGCGCTCACTTTAGGTCTCGCTAAAGTTTTTGCCTCCCCCTTCTCTATTAAAGCCTGAATCTGTGCGAGGAATTGACTGGGCAAACCTGCACCCTCTTGAAGGACAAGCAGAAGACCTGGGAAATTTGATGTCCCCCATCCACCTTTCAACATCCCCCTCTGTCCGCTCAGCCCGATGGCTAACTGCCTCATCCCCCTCTCACTTACCTCCAAAACTTGCGCTTCTATGACCACTTGCCTTGCAGGTCTATCCGCTTTCTCTATCTCCTTCTCCACCCTATCCAAAAACTCTTTCGGTCCCGTCACCAAGACAGCGTTTTGGTCTGAAAGGACTTTAACGATGCCTGTAGGGATGGCAGGGGAAAGGATTTGAGGAATTTGCTCAGCCTTCAAAAATTTCAAGTCGAACCTTCTCGTCTCCAAGAGGGCTGATAGGGTGGGTGAAGTCCATTTTGTGGGGTCTCCCCACTCACCTATCAAAAACCTCCTTTGATTAGGGTTGCCAGATTGATGTTTCTCTTCTTGATGTTCCCCTTCCCCTCCCAACATTGGAATGACGATGTATTTTGTCCCCGTCAAAACCATCCTAAGAGCCTCTTCTACACTCACATCCGATAGCCTTACCGTTACCTTCTCATCAGCACTACCAACAACTAACAAGTCAATTCCTGTCTGCCTCGCTATCTCCTCCAGAACTTGACTCAGCGGGGCATTAACTGCTGTCAATGTCACTTTATCCTTTCTCTCCACCGTCTTCTCTGCCATCTTTGTTTCCGCCGGTTTTGTCACCAACTCTGTTGGCTTTTCCTCCCTTTGCTGTTGCCTTTCCGGAAGGGAAGGTAAAGGAAAAGTGGGTCTTTGGGCAGGTTGAGGTGGTGGAGGAGCAGGAGTGGTTGTAGGGGGTAAGGGAGCGGTAGTTGTGCTTCTTTGAACCCTCACTATGTTTCCATCCTTCTGAACTTCCCATCCCGCCCCTTTCACCACAACATTTATCGCCTCATCAACAGGGACATCTTGCAAATTGATCGTTATCCTGCTGACAGGCAAGTCAGCGGGCAAAAGCAAATTAACCTTCCCTTTCTCAGCTATCTGCCTTAGAACTTCTGAGGCGTCGGCATTTTGTGCGTTCAAAGTCACCTTCCCTCCCTTCACTTCTACTTGTAGGATTGGGGATGGAGGTTGTTTTGTCAAAAGTAAGCCTTTCTCCGTCTTCATTAAACGGGCTCCCACCGCTTGGGCTATCAAGGATAAGGCTTCTTCAGGCGAAACACCCCTTAAGTGCAAGGAGACAGTCCCTGTAACAGAGTTATCGATGATGAGGTTTAATCCTGTTGCCCTAGCTATCGCCATCGCTACATCCCTAACATCTCCGTCCCGAAAGACCATTAATTGTATGATTTGACCTTGTTGGGTGAAGGAGGGTAATTGAAGGAAGAAGGTCAAAATGGAAACAAAAAACAACTTCCTTCTCATCTCACTCTACCCCCTTTATTTGCTGGACGAGGAAAGAGGGAAAGGGCATGGGTGAGTAGAAGAACTCAACACCCCAATTTCCCCCCTCATCCTCTAATTTCGAAACCAAATTGACATTAACGCTTCCTATCACCAACAACCTGATAGGTTCAGGAATTTGTTCTTGAATTTGAACTTTGAAACCACCATCTGTAGCCCAGATTAGACCGCAAAGGAAAGAATTTGGTTCCTTAGGTATCCAAACAAATTCCTTTGCCACCAAAGCCAAATAACTGCCCTTGCCCACAATTATGTTTCCGAGGGCGGTTAAAGTCCCCTTGCAGAAGACAACAACCCATCCCTTGCCCCCTTCGACCTCACCCTTGACAAAACCGTCACCTTCAAAGAAAAACTTTCCCCCTTCTCCTATTTTGGAGAGGTCTAAGAGGGAGAGGGGTGGAAGGACTATACCTTCACCCCCCAATGATGGGTCAGTTTCTTCAAGCCAAGATGACCAAGAAGGTTTGGGTGGAAGGATAGGAGAAACTTTCTCTTCCAAAAAACCCCTTTCCTTACTCTCGTCCAAACTCGAAATTATTCCCTTGCCCAGAATAAACCTAACTGACCCACCCTCTGAAACAGAAACTTCACCCGTAACTTGAACTTTATCCCCCCTGCTTTCCATCAAAGCGAAGATAGAATTTCCTGAGAGCAGAATAGATGCGTTGGCGTAGAAGGGACCATAGCAGCGAAATCCTTTCGTCCAGCCAGAGATCTTTACGCTCCTACCGCTTTCGTGTTCTGAGAAGTTAAAATGGGCTTTTTCTTCTTCAAGGAAGTATTGTCTTGGGAACCTCGGAAGAACTCTAACCCTTTTGAAAGAACCCCTCTCATCTTCTACCCTTTCAAGTTTTATGGGGGCGAAAGGGAAGTTGATGAAGAAGGGACCTGGTAGGTTAGGGATTTGCCACCAGCCGTCGAAAGTGAAAATGCCTCTTTGGTTTGGAACCGCCCCAACGACCAAATCACCTTCTTCACCAACACCAACAACGCTCCCACTTTCAACACCTGTGAAAGGTTTTGTTGGAAAAACTTTCTCCCCCTCTTCTAAAGTCAAAACCAAACTCGCTTTCACTAACCCGTTCCCCAAGGGCAGAGGGAAAGGCGGTAGCGGGATTCTGCTTTCCGGGTCAAAGGAGAAGATGGAGACGGCTTTATCACCTATACCCTCAGGGAAAGAGAAATTCGCCCGCTGACTAAACCTCCTACCATTTAACTCCCCAACAACTTGAACCCCAACTTCAGTCCTTGTTTTACCGGGTTGGAAGGAGATAAAAATTTTTCCGCCTTCTGGGAGGGAGACGGAAAGGTTTGAAGGGATTTGACCGTTTTTGAGTTTCTCCTTCGCCAAAACAACTCCAGATTGGCAAAGCAATTTTGCTTGCAGGCTTGAAAAAAGTTTCCTCGTCTCTGAGACGGAGAAGAGGGCTTCTTTGAGCCAGAGGGATGAGTAAAGGGCAATTATGGAGAACAAAGCAACCACTGCTATAATTGCTTGTCCCCTCCTCATAACTCCTCACCCCTCTTATGCAGGGGGATAAAGACTTCCGTCTCAACTATTTCCTCCCTCCCCCTTTCGTCTTTTAACTTCAATCTAAGTCTCAAGATATTTTTCTTCACCCATTCAAAATTCCATTCACCTGAGAAATTTCCTTGTGTAAATTCTCTATTAACGATTATTTCCTGATTATCACTCAATATAATCAAACCTCTCTCTTCCAACTTAATCTCCTCAGCCCTTAATATCTCGCCAACAACTTTTTCTATCAAGAAAATTGCCTTCTCTTGAAGTTCAATGTTCTTTTTCAAGTTATTGGTTGCTTTTATTGTCAAGATAGTAATTTCGCTAGCTAAAGCCAACAATACCCCCATCACCCCTATGGTTACTACCATCTCCATCAAAGTCCATCCTCTCCTCAAACTCATTCCCCCCTTAAGATCCAGAGGACAGGGCAGGAAACTTCACCCCTCTCAACTTTGACGAACAGCCTCTTGAGTTTCGTGGGGATCTTGCTTTCCCTCAAATCTTCGTCAACAAATTCCCCCCAAACCCTCACCTTCCATCCACTTTCATCCCAAGAGGCAGTGTATTGAACGAAGATTTCAGACTCCCCTTCGACCCTCACGAAAACTTCTCTACCTCCCTCAAAACTGACGGGTATATCTTCACCGTTCTCCTTGAAAGCTCTAACTACCCCTGAAATTGGAAAGTGAGGTTTAACTTTCACTGTCCCTTCCTGCCCGGAAAATTTTTCAGGAGGTAATCGGTCAAACGGTATGGTCATCAAGTTCTGGGTTATCTTGAAAGCAACCAATAGCCCCTTACGCTTCAGCCTCTCCCTTGAAATGACCTTCTCACACGCCAACAAATTTGCAGCCACTATGCTCAGTAGAACAGCCAATAAACTCGCTGCAACAACGCACTCAAGTAAACTCATCCCCCTCCTATCACCTTTAAAAGGAAGGCCGCAGCACCAACTTCTCTTGAGGCTTTTCCTTGAAAACCAAATGTATCCCTTCAGGCTCAATCTTTTTCACCTCCCATCCCGTCAAAGGTATGGTTTCACCTTCCATGACAGTTACCGTCCTCGCCCCTACTTTCAACACCGCCAATTTCACCTTTTGGGTTATGATCAAGCCAACTAATTGAAGGTTTTCGGGTGAGGTAGGGGGAGAGGGTAAAGGAGAAATTGAAGGGGAAACCGGTTGAGTTTTAGGTCTGATGGCTTCTCCTGTGGGAGAAGGTGGGGGTTGAGATGGTTGAGTTGGAGGTGAAGGTTGGTGGGATGGGTAAAAAGGCAAGGGGAAAAGGATTGGTGATTTCGCTTTCTCCTCCCTCTTTTTCTGCTCGGAAGGCTTAAAAGTTAAAGGTGCAGGTGAGTGGGAAGGCATTGCCTTTTCAATTGATCCTTCTCCTCCCTTAATCTCTTCCCTCAACCCTCCCCTCATCTTCCCAACCTCACCCTTTACAACCCCCAAACTCTTCTGCCCTTCAAGAGATTTTTCCTTACTTGACAATGAACGGCGTAGGGATATGTTCCAAGATAGAAGGACAAGGACTGAAAGGAGAAGGAATCCTGTTATCCAAAGGTTAATCCCTTCCCTTTTACTTTGTCCCTCTGAACCCCATTGAGACAACAACTCCTCCTGAGCCTTCTTCAATCTCTCCTCCGAACTTTCTCCACCCATCGGTTCAATTTCGATCCAATCTTGTCCCATTTTTCACTCACCCTCTATCAAGGTTGAAGTTACCCTTAAAACTTCCCCCACAGTTGTCTTCCCTGCTTTGACCTTCAACATACCATCTTCAACCATCGTCCTCATCCCTTTCTCCTTCGCAACCTTCCTCAATTCCCACTGATTTGCTCCGGAGAAGAAAGCCTCTTTGAGATCCTTTGAGAAGACCAGCAACTCAAAAATCCCTGTCCTACCAAAGTATCCAGTTTGACCGCACTTTGTGCAACCCTTGCCACGGACAAATTTCCAATCATCCTCAGGTTCTTTGCCCATCACTGCCTTTACAGCGGCGACTTCTTCAGGGAGGGGAGGGCTATTGACGGAACAGAAAGGGCAGACAGTTCTGACTAACCTTTGAGCCAGAACACCAAGCAAACAAGCACCAACCAAATAGCGCTCAACACCTAAATCCAAAAGCCTCGTCACTGCTTCAAAAGAATCTTGAGTGTGCAAGGTGGAAAAGACGAGATGACCTGTCAAGGAAGCCCTGAAGGCGATGGAAGCGGTTTCCTCATCCCTTATCTCACCAACAAAAATTATGTCCGGGTCTTGACGGAGGATGTGTCTTAGGATTAGGGAGAAAGTCAGACCAATTTCTGGGTGGACTTGGGTTTGAGTCACCATTGGCAACCGATACTCTATTGGGTCTTCAACTGTGACGATGTTGACTGAAGGGCTCGATATAGCCCTCAAGGAAGCATACAGGGTTGTTGTCTTTCCGCTCCCTGTAGGTCCGACAACCAAGATTATGCCTTGAGGGCTTTTTATCAGTTTCTTCCATAAAGCCAAAGTGTCCTCTTCCATCCCTAACTGGCTCAACTCCCTTATCGGTGCTTCCTTAGGTAAAAGCCTCAAAACCACCTTCTCACCCAAAGGTGTTGGCAAAGTGGAGACCCTCAAGTCCAAAGGGACACCATCAAAAGTTCCTGAGAAACGACCATCTTGAGGGAACCTGCTCTCGGCTAAGTCCATATCAGCCATCGCCTTTATCGCCCCAACTAAACGCCTCCCTAAATCTAAAGGCAAGGAAATTCCCATTGGTCTTAAGATACCGTCTATTCTGTAACGAACTAAGTAGCCATTGCTGAAAGGTTCGATGTGGATGTCGCTTGCCCTCTCCTTCACCCCTACCGTTATCAACTCAGAAACGAACTGCTCAACGGGGCGGTGTTCCCTTTCTTGCTGAACCATTTTTCTCACCTTCCAAAGAAGGGAAGGCAAAAACAATATTGGCAGCAGGTCCATCCAAACGAAAGATAGTGATCCCTTCAGACCAACCACTAATTTTCTTTGGCTTATCATCGATTGTTGATGGAGGAATGGAGATGAGGAAGAAACCGTGGGGACTTTCCCAAAAACCAATTGAAAGGACGGTTGTCCCATCCACCCTCCACAAAGCCTTCTTCTGTTCTTTCTGGTCTTTTCGATACAGGAAAGTCACAATAGCGATTTTGTTCTTTTCAAATTGTTGCTTTAAAGCCGCCAAAGAGGTTTGGGATAGGGTGAAAGTTTTAACTGTCCCTTTCCTTCCCCTCAGTTTCAGGAAGAGGGGTAGACCTCTTTCAATTTCATGGACAAAGGGCTTGTCAGGTAGATCGCAAAGACAACGGGTGATCAGACCGGAAAAATCTCCTATGACCTTTTGGTAAGGTTCCTTATCGCCAACAACTCCAACACCTATTGCCCACATGGCACAGGAGGCAGCGTGAGTGGAGCGCAATGATGGAAGGACAGGGAAACCAAACGAGACGAGAAGGCGGTTAGAGGAGAGGTGAAAGGAAGGATGAGGTTTGGAGAAGGAAGCATCTTCTTTCCCTTCACCCCAAGGTTCAAAAGTCCTTGCATCCACACGAACAGTCATGCCTTTTTTAACTGCCAAGCCGTAACCACCCAAACCACGATAAAGGAAGTGCCAATCGCCATCGGAAAGGAAGGAACCAAATCGGTTAATGATCCTTTCTTTGCTTTGTTTGAATCTGCTTTCATGCCATAAAGGTGATCCTAAGCCGAACTCGTAAAGGATTTTCCCCTCCCTGTCAGTGATAGCGAAGGCAATTTCCCCATTAATGCTTTTGAGAGTCCATCCGATAGCGATGGTGGAGAAATTGGACAGGTTTTTAAGTGGGACAGATTGGACGGGAGAGAAGGGAGGCAAGCCGACTGCTTGACAAAAATCTTTCACGGTCTTCTGCCATTGGGAGAAAACAGGAGAACAAACCATCACTACCAACCAACCCAACACCCATCGCTTCATGGTTTCTCACCCCTCAGAATTTTAACCCTGCCTTCCAACGAGGTCACTCTTTTTCTGTATGAAAAAAGCGACCGAAAACAATATTCCCTGCCCCATCTCTCGTCTTCTGAACCATCAGGCGGAGTCTATCGTAAGCGTGATCCACCTTCTTGTTGTTAGCCCCCTTATTACCAATCATGCTTCTTCATCGAAAGGCGCCAACTCTACAATATCTAAACCGAGGCCGCTGAAAACCAAATCGGGGTGAAACCCATAAAACCCGTCATCTCATTGGCGTTCGGGAAGGACAGACAGAATACCCAAACCCCTTTCCTATCACCACCCTGAAAAGAGATCGCCCTCACCAAAGGAGGCAAGGAAGAAAATTTCTGCCTTATCCCTTCTCCCCCAATTCCCTACCCCTATCCCCATTCTAATGTTCCCCTTGATTTTTACGAGGAGGCTGGACAAATAAGTGGGAGAAGGATCTCCTTCAAAAGGCAACCTCCCTTCAAAGGTGATTTTGAGTCGGCTACTTACTTTCCCTAAGAGACCGAAGAAAGGCAAAAAATCTTCCCCTCTCCTTGAAGGGCTCTTCCACTTCGCATACAGCAACCCTAAAGTCCCTTTCCAGCGAGGGGACAAAAAGAGGTCATGGCAAATGAACCCCTCAAAACCTTTTGTGTCCCCCAAGAAACCAGAAAAGCCCACCGCCATTGTCCGATTGGGTTTATACTTGCCCCCTAACCCAAAACTCTGGATAGTAGATGGCGATGACGATATCGTTATCCCTTGTGAGAATAAACCAATTTCCGATTTGGACGAGATCTTTTTTATGAGGCACATATACCCAATATTGAGACCCGAAAAGTTATTAATGAAACCAAGGGATCCCTCTTCTATAGTAGCATTCGGAACAATTGCCAAACCTGTCGTCGGCATCCGGAAAACTATCAAGGATTGGCTATAGACTGGATATGTAAAGAATCCAATAACAATGAGAAGGAAGGCTCTAAAACGTAATGCCGATACCGATACCAACAAATCTATCACCCCCTGGCGTTGGTAGTGGTCCGATTATAGGGAAAATAGGCTTTCGCTTCTTACGGCATGCTTGCCAACAAGGAACAAAGCAGAGCGCAAACACCTCCCATTCTGTGTATTTTCTCCCTCCATTTTCTTTTTCTTTCCTCATTTTGATGAGACATGGAATCATACATAATGAAAAGCATTCCCAATCAATATCGTCTAAACCTAATGGATCAACATAGCGGGCAGGATTGTTTTGAGCGTAAAGATATCTATTCAATTTAACTATCGGATCTAAACTCCAAAACCGCCCAATTTGACTATCATAATACCGCACCCCAAGCAACTTCAACCCACTCTCTTTGTCACTGTAGTAGCCTAACCCACCTACATACTTGAAGGGATTGGAAATCGGGGACTGAGGATCAACTAAATCGTTCCCCCAAGCATCGTATTTGTATCTCGCCACAACATTCTGGCTCCCATCCGTCACCTGCATCACACTCCCCAACCCGTCAAAGTGATAGTAGTATCTTGCCCCATTCCGCCACTGGCTCAACAACCCCCGAGCACCCCACTCATAAACCGCCATCAAATTGTCGCTCCCATCCACCTCCGCCAACAATTTGTCCCCGTCGTAGTAGAAATATGTCACCCCACTGCTATCTACTTTCTTCCGCCTCCTCCCCTCATAGTTCGTCTCAAACTCGTTCACGCTCCCGTTCGGGTAAACTATCTTCACCATCTTGTCCTCATAATCCCAAACATACTGCGTCTCTTGACCACTCACCACCTTTCTTATCACATTCCCGTTCCCATCATACCCGAAACTTATGTTCCCCGCTGAAAGCATCTGGTCTAAAGCGTTGTAACTGTATACTACCTCACCCCCGTTCTTATAATCCACCATCCTCACCCTGTTCCCGTTCAAGTCATACTCATACCCGATGTCCAAAATCACATTCCCTGCGATGTCCTTCCTCGTCTCCCTGATGAGTTGGTAAATTCCATCGTAACCATACTCCACCGTCTCCCCGCTGGGCACCTCCGTCACCTTCAATCTGTTACCTGAACTATCCAAAACATAACTGAACCCACTTATCACGCTCCCATCGCTCTTCTTGTTCTGCAAGGAAACCAAAAACCCCTTCGGGTTGTAACTGTAAACCGCCACCGTCCCGTTGGGGTAACTCTCCTGAACCAAAGCACTTGCATCGTTGTAGGCAAAACTGAAGGTCTTTCCGTCCGGAGTCGTCAAAGAAACCATTCTTCCTGCATCGTCGTAAAGGTAAGTTGTGTCACCATATCCAGTGAAACTTCTCTTTACTACCCTCCCCATCGCATCGTATTGATAACTCACAACCCTCCTTGGGTTCGTCCCAACGGCAGGATAGGTGACGCTAACTAAATCTCCTCTATCGTTGTAAGCGTAGTCATATTGACCTGTTTTATCTATCACTTGAATCTTCCTTCCCGCTGCGTCATAGACAAACTGAGTGTCAATGCCTGTTGGGTAATCAATCAAAACCAACCTACCTCGGCTGTCATATTGGTAGTTGATTATGGTCCCATCACCCTTCTTCTTCCAGACTATGTTCCCAGCCCCATCATAGCCATACTCCTCTGACCACAAGACATTCCCTGAACTGTCAGTCCTCTCCATCTTAACTAACCGACCGAAAGCATCATACGAAAACTTTGTCCAGTTCCCGTTCCTGTCCTTTACCCCAACCAATTTCCCTTCAGGTGTGTAAACTTGCTCTATTGGATGCTGCTTGAGGGGATCATCAGAAAGATAGACGCGGACAAGCCTACCCATGTTGTCATACTCGTAATATGTTGTCCTCCCATTCTCATCCGTCTCACTCGTCTTGTTGCAGCAATCGTAAGTGAAACTCCTCGTTGTCCCATCCGGGTAAGTGACTTGAGTTATTCGGTCATTGGCATCGTAACTGAAGTAGGTTGTGTTTCCCAACGGGTCAGTGACAGAAGTTCTCCGACCCAAACTGTCGTAGCCAAATTGGACAGTATTTCCTAACGGATCTATAACTTTGATGAGGTTGTCATTAGAATCGTAAACATACTGGGTCGTCTTGCCGAAAGCATCCGTAGTTGATACCCTTCTGCCCTTAGAGTCGTATTGGTAAGTTACTGCTACCCCTAAAGCCGCTTGGACAGGGTCTTGCTCTGAAATCAAGTTGCCCCTACTGTCATACTGCCACAACCACTGCTTCCCTGTCTCGTCGGTGAAACTTGTGACTTTGTTGTTGGCATCGTAAGTGTAGAAAACCTGAGTTCCGTCAGGGTTGGTCACTGAAAGAAGGTTTCCTCTGCTGTCATAACTCATACTCCATGTATTGCCGTTCCCGTCCTTCCTGCTTATGATGTTGTTGTCGGCGTCGTAACTTCTCTCCTCAACAGTGACAAAATTGCCGCTCCCCTTGGGGCTCTCCACTTCTACCTTAATTAACCTCTTTTGACTGTCATAAATGTGCCTGACCTTATTTCCACCCTCGTTCACGATCACACGAACCAAATTGCCCGATGAGTCAGCGGTGTAAACCAAAGAGACGCTGCTATTGTCAGGGTTGACTTTCCCTATTACAGGAGGTTCGTTTTGTGTCTCATCGTAATTGAACACTGTCGTCCTCCCCAAAGCATCCACAACTTTGTCAACAACCACCGCTTTCGGGTAAACAGGGTTTCCATAAGGGTCAGTGTAATAGATGAGCCGGGTGTAAATTTTGACCTGGTTTCCTGCTCCGTCAGTAATCGTCAGTGGGTTTGTGGAACTGTCCAAAGTCACTGTCCTCCCACTCCATTCGGAAATCTGAACGACATTGCTTGAAGGATAGGAAAAGGTCAAAGAACGACCATTGGGGTCAGTCACGGAAAGGATTTTCCAGACATCGTTAGGGTCATAGGAGATCGTGATTTTGTTACCGTTTTGGTCTTCTATGTAAACGAGCCTGTTTTGGTAATTACCTGAGCCCCCTCCAACATACTCAAACCTCAACTTCGTCCCATCCTCTTTGGTCAATAACCATCCCTTGAAGATAGGGTAAGGAGGGAAACCTGGAGCCGATTCAATGATGGGCTGCAACTTCTCGTGGTGCCCCGCTTGAGGAACCCAACTACCATCTGCTGCTTGAGTGAAAACTACCCTCCTCCCATCCTCACTTGTCCACTCCGCCGTCGTCGTTCCACCTTGAGTGTTGTAAGCACTTGCTGCCCCAATTATCTTTTGGTGGTAATTGGTCTTCAAACTTCTCTGGAACGCACCGTAAAAGTAAGGGGCTGTGTCTTGGCTTGACAGGTAAACTTTCAAGGTTAAGGGCATTAAAACACCACCAGCATTAAGGAAAGTATTGTCCAATAGCAAGTTCCCTTCATCGGTGATCCCTAAAGCATTCACGCTTCCCCCACTTACGCCTCCTTGCCCGCAGGAGGGGCAAGAGAGCAAAGGATAGGAAGCCGTCCAAGGCTCCGCCCCGCCAGCATCTGCACCTTTTATCCTCTCCATTTCGATCCTCGTCAAGTAACGGTAATTCCTTTCGTTTCCCTTCACCTCCGCTTTAACTGGTGAGGGGGGAAGAAGCAGGGAGAAAAAGCAAATCATCATGACCCCACTGACAAAACTTCTTGCCCGTTTCCTTCTCTTCCTCACCCTAAGGGAAAGAGAGGAAGGAAGAAGTAAGGTTAGGGAGATGAGTGGGAAGAAGGCAAGAGGTAAAGTCATTCCCAACAGTAATCCCTTACCTTCTACCAATTTCTTGCCTTCCCTTCTCAAAACCAGCAAGTATCCGTCCCAGAGACGGCTAAAGTCAGAAAGGCTTAAGTTGTGAATTTTACCCGTTGATGGATCGTAGAACTCTACCCTTTTCCATCTCCCCAAACCTTTAACAGAAAGGACAGTTACAAAGTGGCTTCTGTTCACCCAAGCGATGGAAGGCTTAGGCAGTGAGATTAAAGCGTCATTATTACCGTAAAAACCTTCCGCGGAAACTTTGAAGAACCCCGCTGCTTTCGCTAACTCTGAGAAGGTCGTCCCATATCTGTCCACCTTCACCATCTTGACAATTTCCTTCGCCACTTCCCTCACTGACCGACCATTCAAAATTCCCATCTCTTTAAGGGCGAAAGCCAATGCCTTTGGTCCACAATCAGTCTTTCGATGCAGGAGACCGTTAGTTTTAATAGGGAAGGGCAAGAAACCGATTCTTGGGAGAACTCCCAAATCCTCCAACTTTTCCCTTGCCCTCATCGCCAAATAACAGCAATCTTTGTGGCGAAGGATAAAGGAGCGCAAGGCAGAAATACCTTCTTCCTTCCTCCCCATTCTCAAAAGAAGGAGACCAACATTAAAGGCTGCTTTGCAAGAAGGGGAGGAACCATCCTCATCTCTTTCCTTCACATCGGAGAAAGAAGAAGCCGTTTGCTCAAAAATAGAGAGGGCTTTTTGAAAATCGGGATTAGGTTGAGTTAAGAAACACCACGCCAAGTTTAAGGATGCCCTCGCTTGTTCAGCCCTCAAAGAAGGTTCCTTGGCAGGGAATGAAAGAAGAGAGGTCAGTAAACCTTTAGCCTTCTCAAAATCCCCCCTTTGCCTCAACATCTCAGCGAGGATCCTTTTTGCCTTGAAGGAAACGATGGGGTCAGAATTTTGGGACAACTTTTGAAGTAGATTTTCAGCTTCTTTCAACTTCCCCTCAGCCACCAGACTTGAGACAATTTGCGGGAAGGTGAATGGAGAAAAGGCGTGTTGACCGAAAGCGAAGGAGAGGAGATTGCTGACAACCCCCAAAACAACCATCAATTTGGCTCTTTCCCATCGCCTCAACATGGGAAATCCCTCCCTAAAATTTGTTCCCATCAACTACCGCCACCAACCCAATTGCCATTATAGCGCAAAAAAAGTGCTGTAAAGACTCAGTGGAGTAAATACCCCAACAAATCTTCATCGTAACTTATCCCTCAAACCCTCACCACAACTACTTCTTCCCCCAATTCACCCTTCCCCAATTCGAAGCGGTTTTGGTTGGAAAATTTTCGTCAAGGAGGGCAAAGGCTTTGGCTTTAATAGAAAGGAGGCAAGGGAAGAACTGAGGCTAAGGTGCTTCCGTCCTCTCCTAACACTTGACACTTTTGTTGCCATTGAGAGTGTGACACCTAAAGGTGTGCTTCAAAGGGGTAGCCTGCTTTACTTGGGGGTTATTATGCACATAAAATACGACTCACCGAGATCAGGGCGGTAGGCTATTGAGAGGGCTAACCTTCATGAGTGCTCCTTAACTCTCTCACTCCTCAAACTTAACCTGAGCCTGAATCTTCAATGCCTCTTCCATCGTCAATGTTGCAAGATACCTCATCGTCATAGTCATGCTGTTGTGCCCCAAGTGCCACTGAAGTGCCTTCGGGTTTCCTGTCTGCCTCAACCTCTCAATGGCGCAACTGTGACGAAGCAAATGGGGATAGACCCTCTTGCTCAACCCAGCCAGTTTCGCTGCCTTAACCAACATCTTGTGGGCGTTCTTTCGGTTCAAGTTGAAAAATCTATCGGTCTGCTTTAAGCCCCTCTGATATGCGTAGGCAAGCAATTGAGAGTAAAGTGCTTCTGGGACATGAACGAGCCTTTCCTTCCCACCTTTACCCTTCACCCTCAAGCAGGGAATCCCTTCAAATCGAGTTAGGTGGGAGGGTGTCAACGAGAGTGCTTCGGAAATTCTTAGACCGCACTGATACAAGACTTTGATGAGCAAGACATTCCTTTCACCGTAGCGAAGTTTCCTTGCTGCCTCAATTAGAGCCAAAACTTCTTCAGGTCGAAGGTAAGGGACGGGAGAGAGGGATTTTCTTTTGACGATTGAACTCACTTTGCTTATGGTCGCAATCGCTCTCACCTTTTCTCCCACAAATCCTCACCTCCAACTCAAATTGACCGCCTAACTATTTCCTCTCATAAACTTGACATTGCTTTGCCGCTATGGAAGCCGTTCATCCAACGGCTAATTGGGAGGTGCTTCAAGGAAGGAGTAGTCACTGCAACGGATAGTGCAATGGAGAAGTGTAATCATCGCCGATATTGTCGAAGAGGTTCAAGGGTTATTATGGGTTCACGGGCAAGGGTGCGGCGCAACTTTGTCAGGTCGCCCAAGCCCAACACTTGACTGATAGCCTCGTCTATCGCTACCCGCCCTTCGTCGTCCGCCATTTGCGGAAGGGGGTGCAGCGGCACTTCCGCAAGACGGTCAGAGGCGTTTGTTAATTGCCTTAATTGTGCGTCCTTCAACTTCCTCACATCCAAAACGAGCAGTTTGTGCAGCGTCGGCTTTTTGAACTTCACCCAAGCGCCGTGTGTCTCCAAGCGATTAGCAATGAGCAAAAACAGCCCTAAAGTGCTGTTGAGCCAAAGGGTGAGGGCTTTAGCGTGTCGGTCATCTAAACCATCCCGCAACTTGAGCGGCCACCAAGACATGGACAAAACGGGCTTAGGTAGCAGAACAGCGGTTAGTCGTTGGGTGTTCAGTCCCATCCGCTCTACAATCAGCACTTTGCCCGCACGAGACCAAAGCAGTTCGGCATCCCGCAGTGGGCGTTTAGGACGGGGGCGGCGTAAAGGCGCAAGGTAAGCGTTGGGCGATTGGTGAAGCGTCGTGACCGTCGCCGCATCGTGCCTCCAAAACGCTGGGTAGTCCGTCGGCGTGCTCGTGCCTTCCAAAATCTCAAAGCCATCGTAAATGTCCCGCACATCGGGTCCTAACTCGCCCAATTGCTGGAGCGGACAAAGTGGCAGGTGGGTTTCATTGAAAACGCTATCACGATACAACTGCAGCAAGGTCATCACGAGTTCGCCTTGTGCGAAAGCGAAAGGAAAGAGCCAATGAGGCAGCGCCCTCAAGTCACTCCAACGCACGATGACAGTTTCGCCCGCTTTTTCGTCGCCAAGCCAAAGGTCGTAGATAGTGTCAGGTTGCGCATCGCTCAACTCTCGCAATTGCTCTGCCAACAGAAGTGCCTTCAGCGGGTCGGTCGGGTTGTGCCAAAGGTTGACACAGAGGGTGATAGGTGAGGGAAAGCGGTCATCGACTCGCCGAACGCCGATAGGGTTACGACTGGCAATAAGAAGGACTTCGCTTAAGCCGGTGTTTTCGGAAAAGTTCCAGCGGTTAGGGTCGTGGCTGACGATGAGAGCGCGCAAGTGGTAGCGGTCGGTAAGTAACTGGCGCGTCTTTGCCCACTCAACGCCCGACAGCAATCCTTTGGGCAAAACGAAAGCGAGATGCCCTCCGGGTTTAACGACCTGATCAGCGAGCGCTACAAAGACAGAGCCCAACCCTGCCGTTGCCGATGCCTTGAGGTCTTTTTGGGCGATAAGCCGTTGGAGGGCTTTTTGTAACTTCTCCCTCTCCTCTTTGGGTAGTGAGCCAAAGAGCAAGTTATCACCGCAAGAGCGAGTAAAAGGCGGGTTCATGCAGACCAAAGCCATTGGGCGCAACTGAATGGAGACAGTGGAGCGGGTTCGGTCGGTAACACGCCTTCCTTGTCGGTGTGAGGGTGGGAAAAGGGAAAGAGTCGCTGGAAAATGCACTGTCCCATCCTTGCTAATGCCCAGTGGCAAAACATATAAGTGCATGCCCTTGACCATCACTTCGGGGATAGGCAATGCCAAAGTCGTCGCTGTCAGGTGGACAGCAGAAGGCAACACATCCACACCCCAAATACCGTTTTCCAGTAGTTGCTTGAGCAACCGCTGCCATCTTTCAATCCCACAATGGTGCGATTGCTGCATGCTCATGACTGGTCATGCAGTTTTCATGCCGATAACTTTCAATCCCACAATGGTGCGATTGCTGCCGTAGTTAGGAAAGCAGAAAGACCACAAGAGAGAAAAGCTTTCAATCCCACAATGGTGCGATTGCTGCGATGATGACATTTGATGAAGTGACTGCCATACTACCCACTTTCAATCCCACAATGGTGCGATTGCTGCAGGAGGGATGCACGATGTTGCAACAAAAAACTTACAACTTTCAATCCCACAATGGTGCGATTGCTGCCAGAAAAAACGAGCCTCAGGCAACCTTGGAGGAAAGTCCTTTCAATCCCACAATGGTGCGATTGCTGCTTGAGGAGGGCTTGGCGAGCAAACAATGATGGGGCCTTTCAATCCCACAATGGTGCGATTGCTGCAACACCTGAGGATGATCGTATTCATTGTTAAAACCTTTCAATCCCACAATGGTGCGATTGCTGCGCCCAGCCAGACCTACAAAATCCCCCTGTCAATTAGCTTTCAATCCCACAATGGTGCGATTGCTGCCGAGATACATAAGCGATGCATGTTTGAAACGCATAACCTTTCAATCCCACAATGGTGCGATTGCTGCTCAAAGTCAATGCTTGCCCGCAGCCTACCCGTGTCAACTTTCAATCCCACAATGGTGCGATTGCTGCGGGGACTACGGCAAAAAGGAAAAGAAAGGAAGGTGAACTTTCAATCCCACAATGGTGCGATTGCTGCCCGTTTTCGTCTTAAGCGACGGCACAATCCCCAAAGCTTTCAATCCCACAATGGTGCGATTGCTGCATCAATACAATCCGACTAATCTAGCTTACCCAACACTTTCAATCCCACAATGGTGCGATTGCTGCCTATCGCGATAATTTTTCTCAGTGTCTCAAAGTCGCTCTTTCAATCCCACAATGGTGCGATTGCTGCTTGGCGGGGATTTTTGTTTTTGCGTTGAGAAATTATGCCTTTCAATCCCACAATGGTGCGATTGCTGCTTCATGTTGTTGAAGTCGACCTTGAGCAAGAGGAGCGCCTTTCAATCCCACAATGGTGCGATTGCTGCTCGGCGAAAATGAAGAAATTCTACTGTGTTTAAAAAACTTTCAATCCCACAATGGTGCGATTGCTGCGGTGCTTCCGATTGCGTGTGTGTCCGTCCATAGAAGTACTTTCAATCCCACAATGGTGCGATTGCTGCTTTTCCGCCCAACAGTAAGTCCGCCTCTTCCTCCGTCCTTTCAATCCCACAATGGTGCGATTGCTGCGATTTAGAGGCGTGGTCGTTAGTTGCAAGTGCCGCCGTCTTTCAATCCCACAATGGTGCGATTGCTGCGACGCTGTTATCTGCAACACTAACTCCAACAGCGACTTTCAATCCCACAATGGTGCGATTGCTGCACAAAAGGCTGAAGGAGGGATGAATGATGTTAGTCACTTTCAATCCCACAATGGTGCGATTGCTGCTAGGGATTTTTCCTGCATTTGTCCTGCCAGAAACACCTTTCAATCCCACAATGGTGCGATTGCTGCAATAACTTTATTAAATCGTCATCTACAACTAAATCATCTTTCAATCCCACAATGGTGCGATTGCTGCCAAGGCAAAATTTTGGGGTTTAAGGGCAAAAGGAAAGGAAATGGTGAAGGGGTTGCAGTCGACCTTCGATTGCCCGAAAACCCTTAGGGGGTCGACGGCAACCGACCCTTCAAAATTGGGTCAT
>Ga0080004_1191130_pt1 | contig 30094 bp, 28 predicted proteins | sample WasSprMetagenome_FD_69207 | JGI IMG/M metagenome (GOLD analysis project Ga0080004, IMG submission 69207) | Sulfidic aquatic microbial communities from Washburn Spring, Yellowstone National Park, USA - WS (SPADES assembly) (version 2) | ecosystem: Environmental > Aquatic > Thermal springs > Hot... | reverse complement strand
CCTATACTTCCTCCGACAGCAGGAACTTTCAAGCCCGTAAACCTTTCTATTAAATTGTCGTATCTTCCCCCACCACCTAAACTACCAATTTTTATGTTGCTTATAACCTCAAAAACCATACCAGTATAATAGTCCAAGCCCCTAACAATACTTAAATCTATTTCTAGATTTTTAGAACTCACAAATTCTAGGATTTCTTCAATATTTCTTAAACCATTTTTACATTCCTCAATCTTTTCCAATCTTTCTTTTATTTCTTCGAATGGTGAAGTTATTAATTCTACTATGTTGTTTGCTTTATGTGTAATTTTTTCTAATTCATCTTTTACTTTCTTTATTCCAATTTTATCTTTTTTATCTATTATTCTACATATTTCAAATTTCTACCTCTAAAAAACTATTTTTTAGCTTTAAAATTAATTTAATTTCTAAGAAAGGAGATGGAAAATTAGGAATGGAATATAAATAAAGATAATAAATAATATAAGTAATTAATGTGGAGGAAATTTGTTTATGGAAAAAGTATGGTATAAAAGTTATCCTAAGGAAGTACCATATCATCTTAATTACGAAGAGATAAGCTTATTTGAGCTACTTAAAAAAACTTCTTTAAATTATCCTGAAAATATTGCTATAATATATGATGAATTTAATCAGATATTGAAATATAAGGAATTATATGAAATAGTTTTAAAAATAGCATCAGCTTTAATTAATATAGGAGTAAATAAGGATGATAAATTTTCCTTTCTTTTACCTAATGTCCCTAGTTATATCTTTATGTATTATTCAGTTTTAGCTACTAAAGCAGTAGTAGTTAATATTAATCCTGAGCTAACAGCATTTGAAATAAAAAAATATATCCTTGATTCTGATAGTAAATATATTATAACTTTTCCTTTGATTCTAAATAAACTCTTTGAGATCACTGAAATACTTGATAATATTGAAAAAATCATTGTTGATGATATATATTTTAAACCAAATTTTAATATCGATAATAAAATAATACAAGATAAAATAGTTTTATTATCTGAGTTAATGAAATATAATATTGCTGAAAAAGAAATAAAGAATATAAATGAGAATATGAATGTTAAAAAGAAATTAGCGGTTTTACAATATACTGGTGGTACAACGGGAGTAATAAAAGCTGCTATGTTATCTCACTTTAATTTAGTAGCTAATTCTAAGCAAATAGTTTCTTGGGTATTTGAGTTTAAACCTGAAAATAATCATAAAACTTTAAATGTAATACCTTTATTTCATGCTTATGGTATGACGGTTGGGATGAATGTTAGTGTAAGGTTAGCTAATTCAATGGTTCTTTTACCTCAATTTTCTATAGAGCAAATGCTTAGGTTGATAAGTAAATATAAAATAGATTTTTTTCCTGCTGTACCTGCTATATATAATTCGATAAGTTTATATGCTAAGAAATTAAAGGTAGATATAAGTAGTATAAAGGTGTGTATTTCCGGTGCTGCTCCATTAAATTATGAAATCTATAAAAGATTTACTGAATTAACTAATGCTAAATTAGTAGAAGGGTATGGCCTTTCAGAAGCTTCCCCTGTAACCCATATTAATCCAATTTTTCATGGAGAAAATAAAATAGGTACTATAGGATTACCTATTCCCGATACCGATGCTAAAATAATTGATATAGAATCTGGTAAAGAATTGTCAATAAATGAAGAAGGGGAGCTGATTATAAAAGGACCACAAATAATGTTAGGGTATTATAAAAATCAAAAAGAAACTAATAACTCAATAAAAAATGGTTACCTTTATACAGGAGATATCGTTAAAATGGATCAAGATGGATATTTTAAAATAATAGATAGAAAAAAAGAAATGATAATAATAAGTGGTTTTAAAGTATTTCCTAAGGAAGTAGAAGAAGTGTTATATTCTATTAAAGGAGTTGTAGAAGCTGCAGTAGTTGGTGTTAATCATCCTTCTAAAGGGCAAATAGTTAAGGCTTTTATTGTTAAAAACGATCCCAATTTAACTGAAAGCGATATAATAAGAGAATGTGAAAATAAATTATCTCAATATAAAATACCTAGAGAAATCCAGTTTATGGATAGTTTGCCCAAAAATCAAGCAGGTAAAATCCTTAAAAGATTATTAGTTTAACAAAGGGGGTTAAGAAATTTCGATTTTTTAGAAGGTGAAAATAAATTAAAGAAAAACTTGATAGCTATTCAGTTCTGTAAAAAAATAAATGTTATGGAATTTAGAGAAATTGTTTGCTAAATGTTAAACCTAATATTGCTTTAGCGAATTTCATAAAAGCATATAAGAGTGTATTTTTAAGATTAAATCGTAGAGCTTAAAAGGAATTTATAAAAACAGAAATAATAAATAAATAGGAAGATTTCTTATTTTTAGATATCAAAATTTTAAGTGGTTAAATATATGCTAAAATATTGTAATAAAAGGTTTTTTTATTACTTAATAAAGGTATTAAAAATCCAAAATCTAGAACCTATTATAAAAAATAATGGAAAGAAGGGAGTTGAATTATCTTTTAGTAATTTTGAAGGAAAACCTTCTTTAGTTATGCTCTATAATAATTTTGCTAAAACTAATAAAAAGTATTTTTTAAATGTATCTAATTATTCTAATCATTCAGTTATATTTTATTTAAGGAGATACAATGCTAAACAAGAAATAGAAAAATTAATTCTTAAATTAATAGAAAGGAGAAAAATGAAATAAATGAAATATGCTATAATAAATGGTTATATAATTCAAAAAGAGAAAAAAGGAAATATATTTATAGATAATGAGGTTATAGCTGAAATAAATTATGATAATCTAAATCAAGAAGATATAGATAATTTAAGAGTAAATGGATTTGAAGTGATAGATGCTAATAATTTATATGTATCACCTGGCTTTATAGATGTTCATAGTCATAGTGATTTAACTATAATAGCTAATCCTGATGCTTGTAGTGCTTTGTATCAAGGGGTTACTACTATTATTTCGGGTAATTGTGGGTTTGCTGTGAGTCCTTTATATCCTAATACTTTAAATTCAATAAAGACTGAAGCCCAAAGTTACAATATCAATGAATTAAAATGGGGATCTTTAAAAGAATATTTAGATTATATTGAATCTTTAGATATAGCTATTAATTATGGGTATTTGGCGGGACATGGACAGATTAGAGCAGGATTATTTGGGTATAATAATATTAAGCTTGGTGAAAATGATATTGAGCTTTTTAAAAATGAGTTATCAAAAGTATTAGATGATGGAGCTATTGGATTATCTTTAGGATTAATTTATATACCGGGTAAGTTTTCTGATACTAAGGAGTTAATAGAATTAGCAAAAGTAGTTAAATCTAAAGGTAAAATTTTAACTAATCATATGCGTTCTGAAAGCTCTAAATTACTTGAAGCTATTCAAGAGAGCATAACTATTTCAAAAGAGAGTGGTGTTAATTTTGAGATTTCTCATTTAAAAGCAGCTTCTACTGCAAAAGGTAAAGCAAGGGATGCTTGTTATTTAATTGAAAATGCTAAAAAAGAAGGGATTAATATTGATGCTGATCAATATCCCTATGAAGCTTCTAATACTGGATTATCTCAAGTATTACCTGATAAATACTTAGAAGGATCTATTGAAGATATTATAGCTAATATTTCTAAAAATGAGGAACAGGTGGAAATAGATATAGAAAATAATTATCACACTCCATGGGATAAAATTATTATATCTGAAGCTTATAACCCTAAATTATTAAAATATATTGGATTAACTATAAATCAAATTTCGAAGGATTTAGGATTACCCCCTGCTAAAACTGTTATTTATCTATTAAAAACAGAGGGTTATGATTTAGGAGCTATTTATTTCTTAATGGATGAAGAGGAAGTAGATTATATAGCGACTAGACCTTATGTAATGGTTGCTAGTGATAGTGCAATAAGATGTCCTAATTCTTTGTCTTGGCCTCACCCTAGAACTTATGGAACCTTTGTTAAATTTATAAATAAATACGTTAAACAAAAGCAAGTTTTATCTCTAAAAGAAGCGATATATAAGTTATCTGAATTCCCTGCTAAAAAATTTAATATCTATAAAAGAGGAAGTATTGAAAAAAGTTATTTTGCTGATATTGTTATCTTTGATTTAAATGAATTAAGAGATAATTCAACTTATTTAGATCCTCATAAATACCCTGATGGAATTAAATACGTTTTTGTTAATGGAAGATTAGCTCTAAAAGATAATCAGATTCTAAATAGAAACGGTAAAGTTTTAAGATTTTAAAATTTTCAATTCTCCTATGGGTAAGCTAAACTAAGGAGGATGTATATTTACTTCAATATAATAATTAGGTAAAAAAATAAAAAAATCCTTCATAATAAAAAAAACTGTTAATGTGAAATAGGGTACTTTTTCGGGCTTTGTAATTACTAAAGAAAAATTGATAGGTTTTCGGAATAGAATAAATTTATTGCTGTTTTAACAAATAATCTAAAAAAACACTATACATGTAAACAATAATTTTATAATGGGGTTTAATTCAGTATGGCAGATAAAAGAGATAGGGTTATAGATATTTTAAGGGGTTTGGCTGTAGTTTGTATGGTTTTAGCTAATTTTAGTTCTTATGTTATAGATAATCCACATTTTGGTTTAAGGTTTATATACTCTATTGTGGCTCCTATTTTTATTTTATTATCTAACTTTATGATAGCTTATAATTACTACATAAAAAAGTATAATTATTCTTATTATTTAAAGAGAGGATTATATCTAATTTTTTGGGGTGTGTTTATAGATACTATTGTACATAGAAATTTCCCTTTTGCTTCTTTTGATGTTTTATATTTAATAGGTTTTAGTATAATTTTAAATAGTTTATTCTTTAAGATAAACAGTTTTGTTATTTTAATTATAGCTAATATTGTTTTTGTTCTAACTTATTATTTTCAATCTATTTTGGGATATATTGATATCCCTAAGGAAGCTTCATTATTTAATTTTGAGGAATTTAAAGAGGTTTTATCTAATTATTCTATTAAGCAGTTTTTTATAGACGGTTGGTTCCCAGTTTTTCCATTTGAGGGCATTGCTTTAATGGGATTATTTTATTTTTGGCTATATAAAAATAAGAAAGATATCTTTCTTAATAAATACTTTATTTTTATTAATTTTATTGTTTTTGTTATTTTAAGTTTTATCTTATATAAGATTAGCGGTAGTTTATATATAAGAGAGGCTTCTTGCAAATTATTCTATCCTCCTACTTTAGTTTTTATTTATTGGTCCCTTAGTTTTATTAATCTATTATTTTCATTTCTTATTTTTTTAAGTAATAAAAATGTGGATAATTACTTATTTCATATTTTAGCTGTATTAGGTAGGAATTTATTATTTATTTATATTGTTAATTCAATATTTGGTGAGTACGTTGTCAAGAATTTAATGAATTTATATAAATTACCAAGTAATTATTTTGTATTATTTTCTTTTTGGATTATTTTTGTTATAGGGATGTTTATTTTTTTAGAATATAAAAGGATGATTGTTTTTTTTAAATATAAAAATAAGCTGATCATAAGACAAAAGTTTAATAAAGTATAAATTTATAAAGTAAATACAAATTATTTAATAATTAAGTTGAAGATATAATTAGCGATATTGATTGCTCCGTTTAAGGGCCCCATTTCTTTGTAGCATTCTTCTCTTAAAAAATTATATTTAGTTTTATCTTTAAATAAATTAATAGTTTCATTTACTAAAGAATCTATATCATATTGTTTTACTAATATTAAGCAATTGTTTAATAGTTTTTTTTGTCTTTTTCTATACCAGTTATTTTCATTAAAAGAGATAACAGGTAATTTATATCCTGCTGCTTGTTCATTGGCACTTCCCCCTTGACCCCATACTAAATAACTATTCCTTAATACATATCCATAATATTTATCACTTAATAAATAAACTTTTTCTTTGTTTTCTTGATTTAGTTCATTTTCTATTAGATTTTTTATTTCATTTATTGGGTAAAAATCTGGAACTATTATGCTAAAAGTTGGTAAAAAATTTAAAATATTTTCAGTTTTTATTTTATTTAGTATTAAATTAATTGCTTTAATAAAGTAAAATAGATTATTTAAACAGTTTTGTTTTCTACCAGGTAAAATTATAATATTATTTATAAAATTTATATCTTCGCTAAGCTGTAGATATTCTATATCTAAAACTGGATTACCTAAAAAATAGACATTATTTAATTTGTTCTTTAGTTTTAAATAAGTTATTTTATCTCTAACAAAATTGGCATTAACTAAGGACATAAGATATATTTCAATAAAATTAAATGGTTCAGTTTTGTAAGATTTAGCAGTTGGGATAAATATTACATTAGTTTTAGATAACTTATTTTCAAAAACACTTAAAAATAGCGGATATATATCTCCTACTGCTACTAAGTATATATTTTTTTTATTTTTATATTCTTTTAAAAAGTTTAGTTGTTCAAGGATTAAGTTTAGTAGACCATCTTTTATATCAATGATGAAGTTTTTAATGTTTAGGAATCCGCTTATGCCTGAGCTTTTTAAAATCTTTGTAGGTCCTATTACTTTTATATTATTTTGTTTATATTTTTCTCCGTCATTTACTAACGGAAATGCTGATATATCAATATTGTTTATCTTATTTTTTAGCTCTCTTATTATGTATGTGCTTATGGTATCTTCTCCATAACCATTACTTAAAAATATAATTTTAGTATCCATATTTAATTATTCAATTTTTGTAAATGCTTTCTTTTTGTATTTATTATTTGAAGGTGTAAATAGAATTGATAGAAGATGATGAAAATTTGGAATCTGAATTTTTTAATCTATAAACTATAAGGAAATTTTTTAATAGAGTGGTGTATATATGTATATATAAAGATAATATTTTGTTTACATTAACTATAAACCTCAAGAAATCTCTATTTTATATAACGAAAGAGGTATTAGAAAGTTATATAGAAATATAAGCTGGATTAGTTTATGAGACTTTTTTTATGGTAAGAAAAATTTTTAAGGGGGAATTTATTTTTTTGGAGAATTATAAAAAAAGTTATTTTGTTATTTTTTATATTTACTAAGTGGAAAGGAGATTATTTATGAATTTAAAAGAAATTGCCTGGGCTTTTGATAAGATGTCTAATATATATGACTTAGTTAGTTATTCTATGAGTTTTGGAGTGACTATATACTGGAGGAAACAATTAATAAGACATTCCCTAAATGTTTATAATATAATTAAAAGTCAGAATACGGAAAAAAAAGTTTATATATTGGATTTATGCAGTGGTACAGGAGATATTGCTATTAATTTAGCTAAAAAGATTGATAAAAATGATATTATATTAGCATTAGATATATCTATAGGAATGTTAAGAAAGCTAATAGAAAAGTATAAAAAACTTGGATATAACAATATAATCCCTATAGTAGCTGATATTTCTATGTTACCTTTAAAAAATGATTCCATTTCTTTAGCTACTATGTCATTTGGAGCAAGGAGCTTATATGAAGGTGAAAAAAACTTTGAAGTTTATTTAAAGGAAATTTTAAGGACTTGTAAGTATTATGTTAATTTAGAAACTTCGCAACCTTATAATCTTGTTATGAAATTTTTATATTATTTGTATTTGTACTTTATAATAATAATTTTGGGTAGTTTATTTTTTAGGCATTATAATAGGGAATATTTTAAAACAATAATGAAATTTCCCGATGCTAAAACATTTAAGGAAATATTATTGAGTATGGGTTTTAAAGAAGTAGAATACTATAACTTAATGTTTGGGATGGCTTGTATTCATATATCTAAAAAATAATATGTAAAATTTAATTTAAATCTGTTTATAAAGTAAAGTTTTTTAAAAAGGATTTGGTAGGTGTCTTTAAGTGAATCCCTAAAAATCTATACTTATATTTAAGCTATAAGTTTCTATTTTTGAAAGTTAGATTATTTCACTTTAAATAAATATCTTTATTAGGTTTATAGTAAATAAATATAAGATTGTAAAGAATAATAAATAGATTGGATTTTTTTCATCTATTGGTTTTAATATAAGTGTTATTACTAAAAACAAAGGTATCACAAGAATATAATGTTTAAATAATACTAAAGGAATTGTTAATATATAAAATCCTATTAATCTAAACAAATCGATTTTGGGATAAATTAGAAAAAATAATAATAAAAATAGTAAATGTATTATTAAAATAAAATTGAAATTATATAAAAAAGTAAAGTGATTTATTATTAGTAAGTTAATATAAAAATAGCATAAAAATAGAATTATTATTGCCATTTATTCAATAATTTTATATGAATTCTTATTTTTCCCTTTGTTTTTTGAAGATGATTTAAAATTAAAAATAAAGAGGATTTTAATTTTTTTTTTTAAATTTTATATTAGTAAAAGATTAGTTAAAAATGAATTATTATTAGGGAATAAAGTTAATTTTATTTAAAAGGGGGTGTTAAAGGTATGATGAAAGTAGGAATAAATGGATTTGGAAGAATAGGGAGATTGGTATTAAAGAGTATACTAAATAAATATCCCGATATAGAGGTGGTTGCTATTAATGATTTAGTTGATACAAAAACTAATGCTTTCTTATTTAAATATGATAGTACTTATGGAGTATTTGAAGGTGAAGTTAATCATGGTTCAGATTATATAGAAATAAATTCAAGAAAAATAAAGGTGTTACAGGAAGCAGATCCTTCTAAATTACCTTGGAAAGATTTAGGAGTGGATATAGTAGTAGAATCAACTGGAAAGTTTACTGCTAGACAGGATGCAGAAAAACATATACAAGCTGGTGCTAAAAAAGTAGTTATAACTGCTCCTGCTAAAGGAGAAGACATAACTATAGTGCTTGGAGTAAATGAAAAACAATATAATCCTGAGAAACACCATATAATATCAAATGCTTCATGTACTACTAATTGTTTAGCACCTGTAGCTAAAGTATTATTTGAAAAATTTGGAATAATTAGTGGGCATATGACTACTGTTCACGCTTATACTAACGATCAGAGGATATTAGATATAGCTCATAAGGATTTAAGAAGAGCAAGAGCTGCAGCGTTAAATATTATACCTACTACTACTGGTGCTGCTAAAGCAGTTGAGAAAGTTATTCCTGAACTTAAAGGTAAGTTTAGTGGAATTGCTTTAAGAGTACCTACTCCTACGGTTTCCTTAGTCGATTTTGTAGCTATTTTAGAAAAGAATGTTACAGTTGAGGAAGTTAATAATGCTTTAAAGGAAGCAAGTGAAACTTACTTAAAAGGTATATTACAATATACTGAAGAACCTTTAGTTTCTATGGATTTTAAGGGTAATACTCATTCTTCTATTGTTGATGGCTTATCTACTCAAGTTTTAAATGGTAACTTTGTTAAAGTTTTAGCTTGGTATGATAATGAAATGGGATATGCTACTCGTGTTGCTGATTTACTTAATCTCATGATTCACTCTTTTATTAAGGTTTAGCTATAGGTATGGATATGGATTAATAAGGGCTTAATAAAATATTTAAGTTTCGGAAGAGAATAAGTGTATAAAATAAGTGTTATTGATATAAAAAATTAGGCAATAATAAATATTAAGTTTTTCTACTTGCTGTTAATGAAGTACAGCAAGGGAATAGGGAAGGGAATAATTTGGACAAAAGCAGTGGGCAAATGTTTGTTTAAGTAAATTTATTAGTAAATATATTTGTAAATTTATTTAGAGTGTTTTAAAGTTAAGCTATTAAAAAGTGCTATGGTATATAACTGATACCGAAGAAGCTTTGTTTTTGTAAAATCAAAAAACTCCCCCTTTTAGAAGGGGGAGTATATTGCTTAGGAAAATTATGGATAAGAATGTAGATAATTTAGTAGAAAAGGATATAATAGATGAAATAAATATAAATATATTACTTTCAAAAAATCCTTTAAAAGTTGTGGAAATTATTAATGAGCAAATAAGTAAGAAAAATACTTTTGTTAAAATATATTTATTAATTTTGTTAAATCAAAGTAATTTAGATAAAGAAATTTTGCTTAAAGTAAATGAAAGTGTTTTAAATTATTTTTCCAATTTTTCCAAGGATGTAGATATAGTTTATCATTACTTATTATTTATATTTAGTAATGGTTTAGAAGGAATATTAAGAAGAGAAGATTTAGTTAATTATCTTGAATTAGTTTTTAAAGAAGAGGAAAATTATGATAGATTATATGATCTTATAATAAATCTTGTTGAAAAAAATGTCAGTAATGTAATATTTGAAAAAATATGTGATTTATTTTTAGAAAAATTCTCTAAAGTTAATGCTGGTATATATTACCTTAAAAAACTAGTTAATTTTTTGGAAATTAATTCAAAATTAGATGAATTAGAAACACTTTTATTTAAAGCTATAAAATATTATAGGGTAGTTTGGATAGTAGATAAATATACTGTATTACTAAATAAAAAAGATAAAATAGAAAAAATAATTGAATTATTAACTAGTTTATTAATACAAAGGGATTTTAATATTATTTGGGTAGATGCTTTAGGAGTTATGGATAAAGCTATCACTAAAGCTGATAATTTAACTAAAATAATTTCTAAGATAATTGAAATTCTCCCATTTATTAAACTATTAGTAGAAGATAAAAAGAATCTATCTTTAATACTAAGAATTTATTCTAAGATATTTGAAAATTTTCAAGATATTGAACATAATAAGAAATTAGAGGTAATAAAAAATTATGTGATTATTTTAGAATTAGCTAAATCCAAAAATTTAATAGATATTTATGAATTATCGAAAAATATCGTTAATATTTTGAATAAAATCACTGATATTGAATTGAGTTATACTTTAATTAAAGAATTATTAGTATTTTTAGATTTAGAAGAACAAAAAATTCTACTTAATAATTGTATTCTAAACTTAAAATCAAATGAGGTGATATATACCATCTTTATGAATAATTATAAAATTTTAGATTTATCAATTATCAAGGATAGATCTTTAGATATACTTAAAAATTTATTAAATCAAGGTAATCTAGAACAAATTAAAGAGATAGTTTATTATTTTTTTAATAATCTTTATAAAGACATTATTTTAAATAAAGATTTGTTGGTTGTACTTGTAAAGTTTTTAATATTTTATAATGATTTTGAAAATATCAAAAAATTAGTTAAGGAGTTAGTTATATTAAATAAGTATAGTTTATCAGATTTACAAGATTTAGAAGCATTATTTTTTATTAATTTAATTATAGGAAATTATGTTTTTGTTTTTTATAATGTTGCTGATTTTATTATTAAGTATCCTGAGAAGATAAAATTTATTTTAGAATTTTTGAATCAAAAAGTAAAAGATAATCCAAATTTACTTAATTTATATAATATTTTAGTTTCTTTAATTTTAACAAATTTAAGGGATAAAGAATTAGAAGTTAAGACTGATTTTAATTTTTATGAATATATTAAGAAGGTACCTTTGGTAGATTAAAATGGATAATATAGAATAATAAGTAATTAAATATAGCAAGCAGAAATTTATTTATTTAAGAAGAGTGAGTTCTGTAATTACGAGTTTAGCTTACCCCTAAGGGAATTGAAAGAATATAGCGTTTTTGTGAAATTATAAACCTGTTAAGTAATCACAGGAGTAATCAATAATAGATATGTCTTTATAGTTTAGAAAAAAATCATAGATTTTATTCGAAATTTTGTTTAGGAAATCAATTTCATTTGAAACAATGGAGATACCTATCGTTGATAAGTGTAAAGAAGACTGATTATCTACTTCTGCTATTGATATGTTGAATCTTTTTGAAAGTTTGTCTTTAATGGAATTAATTATTATTCTTTTTTCTTTAAGATTAGAGGGTTTATTAGCTAAGTATAATTTAAATTTGAGGGCAGCTATGATCACTTTTAATTAATATTTATTTCGAAACTTAATTATTTATTTAACTTTAGCTAAAAAATGGTTTTTAAAATTATTAACGAGATTATCGAAGAATTTTCCACGTTCTTCTGCTGATTTAAATTGATCAAAACTTGCGGCACCTGGGATAAATAAAATGGCTACTTTAGAATCTGAGTTATAATTAAGATAATCTTTAGCTACATTAGTAGCTTTTTCAAAAGCATATTCTACACTGCTAACTGAATATAGATAACCGAAGTTACTATTGGATTTAGCAAAAGCTGAGATAATACAATTTGCTCCTTTACCAAACGCTACCACTCCGATAAACTTATCCTTATGTTCTTTTATTTCATTAATGTTATTTAGTAGATCTTGTATAGCTTCCTCTTCTTTTTGATATTTTAGATATCCTCCGCTTAACAAAATTAATTTATAATTTATTTTTAATTTATCCATATATTCAATAGCAGTTTTCAAGCTAGTAATTAGTGCGTGGAAATTGGTAGCTTTGCTGTCATTAAAAAACAGTATTCTATCAATTTGTACGAAGTTATCCAATCTATAGGATAATGGTTCGAAATTATTTAGTACCTCTTTTAAGATTTCTTTGTTTAGTTTAATTTTTTCGTAATTTTCAAGCCAAACATACGAGATTAGAGTAGATATCAATATGTTTTCCCTATAAAATCCATTTGTTAGTAAAGTCTGATATTTTTTTAAAGTTGATATATCAAATTCAAAACATGGAGAAAATTTATCTATTTTTATTAAATTTGGAGTTTTAAATGATAAAAGATAAATTTGAATAATGTTGTTTTTTAATTTAAGTAAGTAAGCTTTTTTGGGGGTGCTAGGTAAATGTAGCTTACCTACCTCGTTATTAGCAAATAATAATACATTGGAATTTACTTTATCTAAGTTACAACTTATGATTTTATCATTTAGGTTAATAAAAGCGAAATCTTTTTTAGCTTGAAATTTAAATAATTTTAACTTAGAATTGACATAATCCTCAAAAGAAGGGTGTCTATCTAAATGATCTGATTTTATATTAGTTATAACTGATATTTTACTTCTGAAGTTGTTGGTAAATTTTAGTTGGAATGAACTAACTTCTAAAACTATTACTGGATTTTCTGCATTTTCATTTGTAATATTAAGTACTACTTCTGAAAATGGTATTCCAATGTTTCCTCCTAAGAAGCTATTAACATTATGTTTTTTTAGTATTTGATATGTTAAATAAGTTATAGTACTTTTACCATTGGTACCTGTAATGGATATTATGTTTTTAGGTTCTGGTAAGAATTTATAAGCTGCCTCTATTTCAGAGATAACTGGTACTTTAAAAGATTCCGAAATTTTTATAACTTCATGATCAAATGGAATACCTGGGCTTACTATTAGTAATTTATAGTTTTTTATTTCATTAAAAACATAGTTAGGTTGTTTCCCTAAGTATAGATCTTTGAAAATATGATTATATTCCTTAGGTAATGTTATATCAGGATTATCGTCGAAACCTACGACCTCAAATCCTTTAGTTTTATAAAGTTTAGCAGCTGCTAATCCGCTTTTTGATAGGCCTAATATGCCTACTGTTATTTTCTTTACTCTTGCCACATTTTTATTATTCTACGTAAATACTATTTTAACCTTCTTTTTTCAATTCCTGATAACTTATTTTAAAGATAGAAAGATATAGGAAAAAAGTAGAATAATGTTGAAAAATACTATTAGGAAGTTTTTATTTTTATTAATAGGAAAAGGAGTGTGTTATGAAGATAGCTCATATAGGAGTCGGATATTGGGGGAAAAATATTTTAAGAAATCTGTTTATCTTAGAACAAGAAACAAAAAAATTTGAACTAAAGTATATTGTAGATAAAAACAAAGAAAATATTTTAGATTTTATTCATAATAATTTTAAAGAAAATGCTAATAAGATTTTAAATAAAGTAATAATAAAAAGTGATTTAAATGAGGTAATAAATGACAAGGATCTAAATGCTGTGTTAATATCTACGCCTGCTGCTACTCATTATGAATTAACTAAATTAGCTTTGCTTAACAATAAGCATGTATTTGTTGAAAAACCTTTAGCTTTAAATTATGATCAAGCTTTAGAATTACATAATTTAGCTAATCAAAATAAGAAGATTTTAATGGTTGGACATATTTTACTTTATCATCCCGCTATATCTAAAATTAAAGAATTAATTAATCAAGGCACTATTGGAAAATTGTTTTATTTTTATTCTAATAGGTTAAATATAGGAAAAATTAGGGTAGAAGAGAATATTTTATGGTCATTCGCTCCTCATGATATCTCTGTTATTTTATATTTATTAAATAAGGAACCAATTAAGGTTTTTTCTTTTGGTGGAGATTACCTTAATAAAGGTATTTTTGATATTACTACTGCTATTTTGGAATTTGATAATGGAGTTAAAGGACATATTTTTGTTAGTTGGTTGCATCCTTTTAAGGAACAGAAAATGGTTTTTGTTGGTAGTGAAGGAATAATCGTTTTTGATGATTTAACTCAAGAAAAGTTATTTTTATATCCTCATAAAACTATTTGGATTGATGGAAAAATTCCTGTAGCTAATAAAGCAGAATTTAAAATAATCGAAACCGAAAAATCTGAGCCTCTTAAGAATGAGTTAATTCATTTTATTGATTGTATTTTAAATAATAAAAAACCCTTAACAGATTCTGAAGAATCGCTTAGAGTTTTAAAAGTATTAGAATTAGCTCAAAAACAATTAGATTCACAAACTTATAACACTAATTTTAATAATTTTTTTAATAATTCTATTAATGTTAATAGAATTGATATTAATAAAAAAGTAAAAAGTGAGTTAAAAGATGTTTTTGTACATGAAAGTAGTTATATAGATGAGAATGTGGAGATAGGTTCGGGAACTAAGATTTGGCATTTCTCTCATATCTTAAAAAATACCAAAATAGGATCTAATGTTATAATAGGGCAAAATGTTATGATAGGTCCTGATGTAACTATTGGCAATAACTGTAAAATCCAAAATAATGTTTCAGTTTATAAAGGAGTTATATTAGAGGATGATGTATTCTGTGGTCCTTCTTGTGTATTTACTAACGTATATAATCCACGAGCTTTTATTGAAAGAAAACATGAATTTAGGAATACTTTAGTAAAAAGAGGAGCAACTATTGGTGCTAACGCTACTATTATTTGTGGGGTAACTATTGGGGAATATGCTTTTATTGGGGCAGGAGCAGTAGTTACTAAAGATGTCCCTGATTATGCTTTAGTTGTGGGAGTACCTGCTAAGCAAATAGGATGGGTTTGTCAATGCGGAAATAAATTAGTATTTGAAAATGATTATTCCAAGTGTTCATATTGTAATAAAGAATATCTTCTTATTGAAGGTAAAGTTAAAATTTATCTTGGAAAGTATGTAATTAAATAAAATTTTTTATATTTCATCAAATGATTGTAAAATAAAGAGGTGAGCTTTGAATATGATAAACTTAGAGGATTTTGTTAAAATAAAAGATTATAAATTTAAACATATAAATAATAATGCTGTTATTTATATAGATGATATAAATAAGGTAGAGCCTGAAAGTATAAAACAGTTACTAAATGTTTCGAAATTACCAGGTTTAGTGGGGGATGCTATTGCTATGCCTGATATTCATTGGGGATATGGGTTTCCAATTGGTTGTGTAGCTTGTACTAATTATGATGAAGATGGTGTAATATCTCCAGGGGGGATAGGATTTGATATTAACTGTGGCGTTAGATTATTAAGAACTAATTTAGAATATAATGAAATTCAAAAATATAAAGAAAAAATATTGGATGAATTATTCAAGGAAGTACCTGCAGGATTATCAAGTGAAAGTGATATTAGATTATCTAAAAGTGAGTTTAAAAAATCTATAATAAAAGGGATAAAATGGGCTTTAGAGGAAGGATATGCTGATAAAAATGACTTAAATTTCATAGAAGATAATGGGTATAAAAGAGAAAGTAGTTTTGATTATATAAGTGAGGAAGCAATAGAAAGAGGGAAAAATCAGTTAGGGACTTTGGGAAGTGGTAATCATTTTTTGGAACTACAAATAGTGGATGAAATCTATGATGAAGAAGCAGCTAAAAGACTTAATTTGTTTAAGGATCAGGTGGTTTTAATGATACATTGTGGGTCTAGAGGATTTGGACATCAAATTGCTACTGATTTTATAAACTTGATGCTAAAAGTTATGGAGAATAAGTATAAAATAAAGGTTGAAGATAAGCAATTAGCGTGTGTTCCTGCTAATAGTGAAGAGGGTAAGAAGTATATTTATTCAATGAATTTAGCTGCTAATTTTGCTTTTATTAATCGACAAATAATTACTTATAAAGTTAGAAAAGTTTTTAAAAAGTTATTAAATACTAAAGAAGTAGAAATAGTATATGATATAAGTCATAATATGGCTACTATTGAGGAATATTCTTATAATTTTAAGAAGTATAAATTAGTTATGCATAGGAAGGGAGCTACACGAGCTTTACCTCCTTTCCATCCTTCATTACCTGATGAGTATAAGGAAATTGGGCAGCCTGTATTGATACCCGGAGATATGGGTAGATACTCTTTTGTATTAGTAGGTACTGAGACTGCTTATAAGGAAACATTTGGTCATACTTGTCATGGAGCAGGTAGAGTTAAAAGCAGGAATCAAGCCAAAAAAACTATTAACTATAATGAATTGATAAAAGAATTGGAAAGTAAGGGAATAAGTATAAGGGCGGCAAGTAAAGCTACTATCTTAGAAGAAGCACCTCAAGCTTATAAAGATGCTCTAAATGTGGTAGATATTGTTCATAATGCTGATATTTCTAAAAAAGTTGCTAAACTTAGACCTATTGGTGTTGTTAAAGGGTAAATATAAATATAAAAATTTTAAATTCGTTGGTAGATATCTTTGATTCTGATGATATCATCTTCTATTAACTTATCTCCTACTTGTATTTCTATAAATTCCAAATCAATGTTTCCTGTATTTTTTATTGAATGAATTGCTTTATAAGGTATTTCTATAATATCATTTTCTTTAACTGAGGTTTCTTTATCATTTATAATAACTATTCCATTACCTTTTAAAATAAACCAATATTCTTTTCTAAAATTATGGTATTGTAAAGATAACTGCTGATTAGGATAAATTAAAATGAATTTAATTCTATATTTATTGATATCTTTATTTAGTTCTTTATAGTATCCCCAGGGTCTATAATCGGTAATATTATATTTTAGAATTTCTGGATCAATTTTATTTAAGATTTCTTTAATTTTAAAGCTACTGTTTTTTTTAGATATTAATAAGAAATCAGCAGTATCAACTACTATTAGATCGTTACAATCAATAAAACAGTATTTTTTATTTTTTAAATTTTCATCATCTTTTATTAAAAAGGAGTTAGAGTTTAAATGATATACTTCATTATTATTTTTATTATTATTAATTTCTAAGTATTCGTATATTTTTGATATTTCTTCAAAAGTACCTACATCTGACCATCTAAAGTTGGATTTAACTACTAATAAATTATTACTTTTTTCACTATATGCATAATCAATGGAAATTTTTGGAAGATTTTTATAATTACTTAATAATTCTTGATAATTAAGGTTTATATAATTTTTAAAATCTTGGTTAATTTTGTAAAAATCATCAAAAAACAATGAGCTATTTAAAATATATATTCCTGAATTCCAAAGGTAATTAGGATTTTTGTAATAGTATTTAGCTTTTGATTTATCAGGCTTTTCTATAAACTTATCCACTTTAAATATATTATTTTCTATTTTTTGATTTAGTTTAATGTAGCCGTAGTTTGTAGAAGGGTGATCTGGTTTAACTCCTATCGTTATTACTCCTTTATTTGTATATTTTAAGGCAGTTTTTAAGGAATTTAAGAATTCAGATTCATTAAATATAAAATGATCTGATGGTAAAAATATGAAATTAGCTTCTTTTAGATTATATTTATAAAGGGTATATTTAATAGAGAGTAAAATTGCTGCTGAGGTATTGGAATTTTCAGGTTCTAAGATTATTTTTTCTTGTGGAATGTCTTCATGTTCTATTAAATGTTTATATTTTATACCTGAACAAATTAATATTTCATCAAATTGATTTAAAACTCTTTCGTAAGTTAGTTTTAGTAAGCTTTTATTGTTAAATATTTTTAAAAACTGTTTTGGATAAGATATTCTGGATAGTGGAAATAATCTGCTTCCTATTCCTCCTGCTAATATTACACAGAAATTATACATCTATTATCACCTCTAATTCAAAATTGCTAATAAATTTAAAGTCATGATAAGTAGGAGCTTTGAGATATCCTTTTATTTTCTTTTTATTTATCTTTTTTACTTTTACACTTACTTCCCATTTATCTTCCTTTAAATTAATATAGTTTACATCAGCTATTAGTAACGATTTAGCATCTAAATAATAAATAAATTTTGAGATAAAATTAAATATTTTTTGATAATCATCTGAATCTGATAAAATTATTTTTATGTTATTTTTTTTGATATTTTTTTTATTTTCTTTTTTACTTTTTGGTTGATTTTCATCTTCATAATTAATAATATATTTTAGAGCTGAGATTAGATCTTTAAAAAAGTCAAATAAATTAATTGATGTTATTCTTATTTTTATATCTGCTGTATGATCAAGAATTTCATACATAACTTAATTTTTTACCAGTTTAATTTCTGTTAATTTTTAGTTTTGTTAATCTTTATTTTTGGCAATTAGGGCAATAATATGTTATTCTATCTTCTATTTTTATTCTTTTTATTTTTGAATTACATTCGGGGCATTTAGTTTTGTTATATATTTTATGGAGATTTTGGTAGTTACCTTCTTGACCTAAGGCATCTACATAATCGTTAATAGTAGATCCTCTTTGTTTTATTGATTCTTTTAGAATTTCTTTTAGACAGTTATAGAGTTTGTAATATTCTTGGACAGTTATTTCAGAAGCTTTTCTTAAGGGTGAAATTTTAGCACAAAATAAACTTTCTATTGCATATATATTACCTATTCCTGCTATTAAAGACTGATCCATAAGAGCTATTTTTATCGGTTTTTTTATTTTTGATAAAATATTAATAAAATCTATAGTTTTTAATCTATTAAAAGGTGGTCCATATTTTTTAAAAGGATTTTCATCTTTAGTAAATATTACTTTTTCAAATAATCTTTTAGCACTGAAAAATAAAATTCTTTCTTGATCTTTATTAATATTAAAGATAAACTCTATTATTTTATATTTTTCAAAGTAATTTAGTTTATCTGGTGGTAAAAATTCCTTAATAAGTAGAGCTCCTGTTAATGCTAAATGAAATAATATCCAATAATTACCATTAAATTTAAAATATACTATTTTTCCATAATTGGACACATCTTCTAAATTTTTATTTATTAATTCATTTACTAATTCTGAATTTTTTATGATAGAATCTTTATAAATATTTATTTTTTTTAGTATAATTTTCGGATAATTTAGATTGGGGTGATTTTTAGTTAAATTAAAGTAATTTTTTATTTGTGAGGATATTGTAGTTGCTTCAGGGAATTCTGGCATAATTTTTAATTTATTAAAACTCCTTTAATTCGTATAATTTTATATTATAATGTTCACTTTTCAATTTTTTATTTAATTCAGTTTTTACTTTATTTTTGCTACCTTTTAATTTTAGAATTACTCCATTTTTAATTTCTGTTGTTTCAAGGATTTCGATGTTAATTGTATGTAATTTATTTTTTAGTTCCTCAAAGATTGATTGATAATCAATTTTATCGTGGGTAGATTCTAAGTTGTATTTTACTTTGATATAAAATATCTCTAAGTTTTCATATAGTAGTTTTTCTAGAACTCTAAGGATTATAAGAGCAAAAAAAACTATTAAACTTCCGAGGATTCCTTCTAATATTTTCTCAGTACCTATAACCATCCCAATAGAAGCTGCTATCCACAAAGTAGCTGCAGTAGTTAATCCTTTAATTTTTAGCCCACTTCTTATAATAGTACCTGCCCCTAAGAAACCTATCCCACTTACTATTTGTGAAGCAACTCTGCTGCTATCCACTGTGCTACCGCTAAAACCATATTTAGAGATAAATGTAAATATTGCACTTCCTACTGTAACTAAAGTTATTGTTTTTAATCCTGCAGGTTTATTTTTTACTTCTCTTTCTAATCCTATTAATATTCCACACAAAATAGATATCCCCGTTATTACTAAAAATTTTTTTATCAATTCTATGTCTATGTTTATTTCCATATTATTAATTATTAATTATTTTATTTTTAAATTTTGTTTTAAGTTATTTTTTGGGAAGCAAAACAGGGAATAATATTACTTCTCTTATTGATATATTGTTTGTTAAGATCATAGCTAACCTATCTATACCAAATCCTAAACCCCCTGTAGGTGGTAAGCCGTAAGATAATGCAGTTATATAATCGTGATCATATTCATGAGCTTCGGTTTCTCCTTTTTCTTTTAATTTTTGTTGTTGTGTAAATCTTAGGGCTTGTTCATCGGGATCATTTAGCTCACTAAATGCATTCGCTACCTCAAAATTAGCTATAAATAATTCAAATCTTTCAGTGTATAATGGATTATCACTTTTAGAAATAGCTAAAGGAGAGATTTCTACAGGATAATCAAGTACAAATGTAGGATCCCATAACTCCGGTTTTACTAATTCATCAAAAGCTTTATCTATAACATGACTAATAACTCTATTTTCTCTTGGAATTTTTAGCTCATTAGAAATTTTTTCCAAGTATTCTTTATCATTTCTTAGTTTTTCTATATCTACTCCTTTTTTATATAGTTCATCAGGAAAACTAATTTTTTTAAATGGTTTGTTAAAATTCAATTTTTTCTCCTGATATTCTATTTCATATGAATTATGTATGTAATAAACTAAGCAAGAGATTATATCTTCTGTTAAGGTTATCATATCGTTTAAATCTGCAAAAGCTTGATATAATTCTAATATTGTAAATTCTGGATTATGTTTAGTTGATATCCCTTCATTTCTAAAAACTTTTCCTAACTCATAAACTTTATCAAAGTTTCCTACTATTAATCTTTTTAAATACAATTCTGGTGCTATTCTTAGATACATATCAATTCCTAAGGCATTGTGATGGGTTTTAAAAGGTTTAGCTAAGGCACCTGTTGGAATTATGTTTAACATTGGGGTTTCAACTTCCATAAATCCTATATTTTCTAAATAGTTTCTTAAAAATTTGATTATTTTGCTTCTTATTATGAAATTCCTTTTAACTTCTGGATTGACAAATAAATCTAAGTATCTTTGTCTATATCTGATTTCGGTGTCTTTAAGTCCATGCCATTTTTCAGGTAAAGGTAATATACATTTAGCTAAAAAATGGTAATCTAATATGTGCAAAGTTAATTCATTTGTTTTAGTTCTAAATAAATATCCTTTAGCTAATATTAAGTCACCACTATCTATATAATCTTTAAATATATCAAATTTTTTGTTAAGTTCATCTTTTTTTAGGTATATTTGTAATTTATGATTAACTCCTAAAAGATCTGCAAATATACTTTTTCCATGATGTCTTATATTTAGGAGCCTACCACCGACTATATAAATTTCTTCTTTATTAAGATTTGTTTCATTTTCAAATTTAGTTTTTAGTTCATCTACTGTTGAATTTGGTTTATAGGGTAAGGGGTATCCGTAAGGGTTTATTGATAATTCTTTTAGTTTTTTTCTATGAGTTAATCTTGAGTCTTTTTCATCGAGTTTTACTTCATTTATCATAATTAACCTCCTCATTAATTAGTAGTTCTTATAAAGAATTCTTTATTTTTTTTTTATATTCCTTTTTATTACTTAGAGTATTACTTAGAGTATTTTTGAAAGGGTAATTCCTTAGTTATATCTAAATTCAAGCTCTTTTAAATAGTAGATAAAATTATCTTTACTTACAGTATGAAATTTGAGCATTTTCTTTTTGCATAGCTCCAAAATCCTTTAATATTTGGGTGGAATATTTTAAACAATCACCTTGAAAGTTATCTTTTAACTAGGAATTACATTATTTAAGATAGAATTATATAAAATTTCGTCTATTTCTTTATAATTTAGAAATTTAAGAAAAGTATGGGGATAGTAAATCTTTTTTGATTTTTTTTTTATTTGAAAATATTTATAAAATTTTATATATAGTTCAGGTTTTTTATAGATTGTTTGAGTTAATGAATTTTCTAAATTTTTTTTTATTATTTCTTTATGATTCCCTTTTACTAAGTATTCAGGGACTTCTAAATTGAAATTGTTATTTAATGGATTAATTAATTTATTTGGCCTTGTATATTGAGGATTTTCTAATAAAAAAGGGATATTAAATAATGAAAAGCTATCTTCTATATAACTGTTTTCATCTATTACTAATTTTCTTATTATAGATTCAAGAATAACAAATACTGCTAATTCTCCGCTACTTATAACATAATCACCTATTGATATCTCCTCATTTATGAATCTTATTATTCTCTCATCTATACCTTCATAATTTGGAGCTATAAATATGATTTCATTTAATTTAGATAAATCTTTTATTATATTACTATTTAGTATTTTACCTTTTGGAGAAGGTAGGATAACATAAGGGTTTTTACATTTTTTTTTAGAATAGGTTAGTGCTTTATATAATGGTTCAAATTTAAATAGCATCCCTTTTTTTATACCATATATATAATCATCTACTTTTTTATGTTTATCATCGGTAAAATCTCTTATATTAATAATTTCAATTTCTAAAATCTTTTTATTAATTGCTCGTTTTAATATTGATAAATTTAATAAATCTTTAGTTAATTTTGGAAAAATAGTTAAAATAAAAGTTTTTAGCATTTTTTCGTTTCTATCTCTTTTTTATCTATATTAGTTTTATTTTTTTTTTAACCTCTTATATTGACAACTATATTGAATGGATTTAATGAATTACATAAGGTTCTTTTAAGTGAGCTTTAAAAGAGATTGGGAGTCCTCGAGGGTTTTGCATACTACTAAATTATAAAAATCTTCTATATACTAAAGGAAGCTTTTCTTTTTTATTTTTTATTAAATATAATACAAATGAATAATTACAAGTAGTAATTAAAGAAAAAATTAGTTCTGAAGGAAAACTTAGCTAAAAAACAAATCTGAGTAAAAAAGAAAAAAGTATTTATGTAAGGTTCTACTAAGAAAGAATAATAAAAATTTTTTACAATGATTTTTTATAAAGTCCAAGCTTAGATTAGGTATATGAAGAAAAGATAAAAAAGATGTTATAGATAATTTTAGAAAGACTTACCTAACAGCTGAGGATAATGGATGCTGTCTATCGATAAGGAAACTATATATGTCTTAAATTCTATACTAATAAAAAGTCTATATTAATAAAGTTTTATTCTAAGTAGCTATACCTTTTAGAGTATTTAGCTATGTTTTACTATAAGCTATTTTAAGGTAAAATTTTTTCTAAATTATAAATACTTTTTAGAGGGTATGATTTAATAGTATAGTGATAAGATTTAAAAAACGGATAATTACTTTCAGCGGATAAATTAGTTTCAATCTTTATTGGATCTAATTTTATCTTACCTGAATAGGGTATATAAGTTCTCTTATCATATGAAAAAGCATAAACAATAAATCCTAAACTAAATACTCCCCAATCGGTAAAATAAAACCTACCTAAAATTTCATTAGGATTTAAGGTGATAATATAATTTTTTTTGGGATTTAAATCTGGATCTAAAATAGTAATTCCTAATTTAGAGGCAGGAGAATTAATAACGTTACTTAAAGCATATACAAATATAAAATTATTATTTAAAAAGGTTGCATTTAGGGGAGTATCGGTATAATCGGTAGAAATTACCATACTTCTGATAACTTCACCTTCGTAATCTAAAAATAACTAATAAATTATCCCAATTATTCACATTTTTAAACGTACATTCAACTAAGAAGCAGTTGTAAAGAGAATAAAGGTACCTAAAAGAAGTACAATTAATAACTTGTAAATTATTTCCTATACTCTTTAAGCTTAATATGTTTTTATTTTCGTCATATTTAAGAAATAATATGGAATCATTATATTGTCCTATTGCAAATTTGTTTAGTAAACCATTTATCATAGAGTTATAAGTATATAGTATATCTGGATTAGATTTAGAGGCACTAAAGCAGTATGTTTTATTAAAAAAAAATAAAGCTAATAAATATAATTATCAAATAAGTTAGTTTATTTTTTGGCATATTGTTTATTATAAACATAAGTTAATTAGGTTAAATTTGAAATTCACATTTAAATTTCTAAATTTCCAGGATTTTCTCCTTTAACGATTGGTACTTTTACTGAATTTCCTCATTCAGTCCAAGAACCGTCGTAATTTTTAACTTTAGGATAGTTTAGTAAATATTTTAAGACAAACCAAGTATATGCTGATCTTTCTTCTATTCTACAATAGGTTATTATTTCTTTATCTTCTGTTATATTAAATTTCTCTTTATAAATTTTTCTTAATTCTTCTATAGATTTAAAGGTTCCGTTTTCATTAACAGCTGTAGCCTATGGGATATTTATAGCAGTTGGTATATGACCTCCTCTTAGTGCTCCTTCTTGAGGATAATCTGGCATATGAATTAACTCACCTGTGGATTCTTTAGGGCTTCTAACGTCTATTAATATTCCACCTTTCTTTATATGTTCTATTATTTCATCTTTTATTTTAACTAATTCATGACCAAATAAATTAAATACCCATAAAGCATAAGCAGCCCACCAATTGTTTTTATCTCCATAAAAAACTACTGTAGTATCATTTGATATTCCTTTTTCAATACATAATTTTTCAAATTGTTCTTCATTTATATAGTCTCTTTTAACGGGGTCATTTAGAGCTGTATGCCAATCTATTTTAACGGCATTAGGTATATGTCCAGTGTCATATAGTAAAACATCTTCATCTACTTCTAATATTCTGATTTTGGGGGTATTAATATTTTCTAATACCCAATCAGTACTTACTAATACAAGGTTTTCTAATTTTGTTGTCATTCTATTTTTCCTTCCTCTTATTTAATTTTTTAATAACCTTTTTTATAAGTCCTTATTTTAAAAGAATTTTATACCTTATTTTAAAGGAGTTGTTTTTTAGGGAGGTTTTTTTTTATTTTTTTTGAATAACTAAAATATGAATATATTAGAGGGGCAAAATTTTTTGATAATATATACAGTTTTTATTAGTTTTTTAATGATTGTAGCTGGATTGGTTGGTATAGTATATAGGAGAAATTTAGTAGCTATTTTAATATCTATTGAGGTTATATTGAATGCAATAAATTTAGATTTTGTGTTATTTTCAAGATTGAAGGATAATATTAATTCTGTAATTGACGGACAAGTATTTGCTTTATTTAACATATTAATAGCAGCAGTGGAAATAACAGTAGGTTTAGCTATGATCTTTGCTATAAGAAATCAGTTACAAACTTCAGATATAGATAAACTTAATAAAATAAGTTCTTTAAACAATAATAATTTAGATAATGATTAATAAAGTATAGTTATTTTTATATTTTTTTTGGAGGGGATAGGAAAGAATTGAAGAAAAACAAAAATATTAAGTTTTTATTTGTTTAAAGTTTTTTAAATTAATAGAGGGGGTAGTTATGGCTTATAGACCATGTAAATTTAGGCATTCTCAGTTAGGGATATTTCAATGTGAAAGACATATGTATCAACATACTGATCAGGAACAGTATGAGGAGTTATATCAATTTTGTTTACAGAATGTTCCAGATAAATTTTGTCCTTATATAGATTTTGGGTTTGATATGTCTCAGGATCCACCAAGAATTTATATTAATTGTACTCATCCATATTTTGGGGGACCGTTGAAAGCCATTGGGGATTGTCCTAATTGTCCATTCCCTGAAGGTGATTCCTTGGCTTAGTTATTTTTTATTCTTTTAATTTTAGAAGTTTTTATGTTAATAAAGGTAAAAGTATTCCCTAATTCTAAGGTAGAAAAAATAATAAAGAAATCAGATGATGAATATATAGTTAAGGTAAAAGATAAAGCAGAACAAGGAAAAGCTAATAAAAGAGTTAAGGAACTTTTAGCTAATTTTTTCTTTAAAAATGAAGACAAAATTATATTAATTAAAGGATCAAATCAACAAAATAAAATCTTTAAGATCTATTAAATAGTTATTTGTTAATTAATCCTGTTTTTATTATCTCCTTTACCTGTTTTTTACTTAATAGTTCATCAAAAATTCTCAAGAAAGTAGAAAAAGGAGTATAAATCTCCTTGTTTACTAAATTTTTCTAATATTTATATCATCATTTTTTATTATTTTTGTTTTAATTTTTGGTACCTCTTTGTTAATTATTTATTTAAAGTGATATTTTTAAAGTTAATAATTTGTTAATAATTTTAAAATAAAGGTAATGTAATTAAAAAAAGATTAAAAAATTGTAGCTAATAATATAAAAAGAGGTAAAAGTAGCAAGGAGTTGAAAGGGAGTGATTTTTATGATAGACAATATCTGCTTTGGCTTAAGGATAGGAGGTATTTTGGGGGTTAGTGGAATTAATTTTGCGAGCGTTAGTTTTTTAGGAACTTTAAGTAATGTAGAGTCTTTAAGCGATGAAGTTAATTTTAATACTTTGAATTTAGGGGGAGTATTAGGCGATTTAATTGGGGGTATTTTAGGAGGATTATTAAGTCAGGGGTTAAGTAACCAAATAAGTTCTTTTTCGTTATCTGCTCCTTTTGGAACTTTTCCTTTTAATCAGCAACCTAATTGTAATCTATCTTTTAGTGGTGTTAATAATCAATTAATGATGATTTTATTGATAACTTTATTGATGATTTTATTGCAACAAAGGAATCAACAAGTTAATGGATTTTTGGGAAGTTTTCCTCAAGGTTTGCTTAGTACAATTCCATTTGGATTTGGAGGTGGGTTAGGGGGAGGATTAGCGGGTGGTGGTTTTTTACTTGGAATGTCATCACCTTTTAATTCGGAATTTGGGGGATTAGTACCAGCTGGGTTTACAAGTAGAGGCTTTGGCATGCCTTATGTAGGGAGTTTAGGAAATATTAGTAATAATCCTACGGTTCAGGGTATAGGGGGATTTGCTGGTGGTCAAGGTGAGTATAGTGTAGATTTAATTAAAAAATTTGAGGGGTTTAGCGCTCATGCTTATTGGGATTATCAGCAGTATTCTATAGGATATGGTACTAAAGCTAAGTCTCCTAATGAAGTTATAACTCAAGAAGAAGCAGAAAGAAGATTAAGGGAAGAGGTTGAGAGGTATGTATTACCGGGAATAAAAAATGTAATAGGGCAAGAAAGGTGGAATCAATTAAGTTATAATCAAAAATCGGCGTTAGTTAGTTTTGCTTATAACGTAGGTGTAGGGGGAGCAACCCCTGTTTTGGAGTTAGTTAAGGCAGGAAGGATTCAAGAAGCAGCTCAGGAAATGAAGAGGTATGTTCATGCTGGTGGAAAAGTATTACAAGGATTGGTAAACAGAAGAAATGAGGAAGCTAAATTACTTCTTTCTTAAAATATAGCTAAAAAATATATTAAAATGTTATTTAAAAGATTTAGTGATTATGGGAAACGATAATAACAAAGTAAGATGTGCTATATGTTTTGATTTTGATGGTACTTTGGCTAAAGGTAATATGCAGGATCCTTGGATTGAAGAATTAGGCTACAAGAATCCTAAAGAATTCTGGAAAAAAGTTGATGATTTTCAACAACAAAAAGAAATGGGAAGAGTATTAGCGTGGATGTATTTTATTCTAAAAGAGAGTAAAGAAAAAGGTATTAGTTTAACCAAAAATAAATTTAAAGAAATTGGCAAAAAAGTTAATTTATTTAGTGGTGTAAATGATAATTTTTTTTGGAGATATTAGTGAACATACTGAAAATAAAGGGATTACTATTGAATATTATATTATATCTTCTGGATTGAAGTCAATAATAGAAGGATGTTTAGAGTGTAATAGAATCAGGGATTTTTTTAAAGTTATTTTTGCTTCTGAGTTTTTGTATGAGGATAATAGTAATGAAGCTATTTGGCCTGCTGTAGCTATAGACTATACTAATAAAACTCAGTATTTATTTAGGATAAATAAGGGTATTAAGAATGTTTGGAATGATAAAGATGTTAATGAATATATTCCTGATAAAAAAAGATATATACCTTTTGAAAGGATTATTTATATTGGGGATAATGAAAATGATATACCTGCTATGAAAATGGTAAATTATAAAGGAGGATTTTCTATTGCTGTTTATGATCCTGATAAGATAATAGAAAAAGGATCTGAGGACGCTCCAAGGGATGTTGCTATTAAATTAGTGGTTCAAGAACGGGCAAAATATATTGCTCCTGCTAATTATACTTCTGATAGTGAATTAGTTAAAATTATTAAATTAATAATTGATAAGATATCAGAGAGGGTTTAGAATTATCTCTGATTTTAATTCTGTTTTAATGCCTTTTTAATATTTTTTTATATATTTTTTACTTTTTTGTATTAAGAATTTATAAAGAAAATAGAAGTTTTTAGGTTTTATTTAGGATAGTAAAAATATGGGGATATTAAATTACCAGAGATTAGATTAATAATAAGTAGGAGCTTTTTATCATATGAGAAAATCTAAAGCTTTATCTAAGGAAATTAATAATAATGATGATTTGCTAATTAAAAAACAAGCCAAAAAAAATAAAAATACAGGTAATAGGAACTTAACAATTGATAAATTAGATAAAGAATTAATTGAATTATATAATGGAGAAGAATTAATAGAATATGATTTTGTGGGAAATATTATTCCTAATGAAAAATATACAAGTGAAGTTTTAGTAAAAGAAGAAATAATACCTTCTGAAAAATATAAAGCAGAAATATTTATAAATAAAAAAATATAATATTTAACTTTTTTGTTGATGATTAATTAAAAAAATAGCAAGCAATTATTTAAGTTTTTTACTAAGTATTTATAAGGAAATAAAGCAATTAAGCTAATTTTAAATAATTGTAAATAATTGTAAATAATAAAGAAAATGAAAAAAGTAAAACGAGATTGAATGAATTTAAAGTGAATGAGCAAAAAGAAATAAAGAGAAAAGGGAGAAAAAAGGGGGTAAAGAATGGAAAGGGAGATAAAGAGATGGAAGAGAGCGGGGATAATGATAAGTTTAACGTTATTTTTGTTAGTATTTTTTAGTTGGATAATATTATTAATGATGTATTAATATAATAGGTGATATAAGGGTCAGGAGATGAAGATGTTAAGGACAAAGTATATATCACCGACAATTTAGGAATATGAGATATAATGTGAGGAGCTAAAGGGAACCAAAGTAAACCAAAGGGAACTAAATGAAACTAAAGAAAGCCAAAGGGAACTAAATGAAACTAAATGAACCCAATAGAACCCAATAGAATCCAATTGAACCCAATTGAATCCAATTGAATCCAATAGAACCCAATAGAACCCAATAGAACCCAATTGAACCCAATAGAACCCAATTGAACCCAATTGAACCTAATTGAACCCAATTGAACCCAATTGAAGTTAATTGAAGTTAATTGAAGCCAAAAGAACCCAAAGGAAGCCAAAAGAAAACAAGAAAAACAAATAGAAACAAAGAGGAAGCAAAGAAACAAAAGGAAACAAAAGGAAATAAAAGGAAAAAGAGGAGAAATAAAGGAATAAAAAAAGGGAAAGAAAGAAAGAGGAGTAAAAGAGGATGAAGAAGTTATTACCAATAGGAATAAGTGATTTTAAGAAACTAAGAGAAGGAGGGTATGTATATGTAGATAAGACGGAGTATATATATAGGTTAATAAAAGAGGGATCAGGATATTATTTTTTAAGTCGTCCGAGACGTTTTGGGAAATCGTTATTGTTATCCACAATTGAGTATTTATTTAAAGGGGAAAGAGAGTTATATAAGGGATTGTATATAGAAGATAAATGGAAT